>OLPC01001684.1_pt1 | contig 18386 bp, 16 predicted proteins | sample 1672341 | NCBI WGS metagenome assembly OLPC01 (sample SAMEA3136673, study PRJEB25190) | human gut metagenome | reverse complement strand
TTCAAATTCTATGTTGATGATGGCATCTCAGGTACGACCTTCAACCGCCCAGGCTATCGTAAAGCCCTGCGCGATGGACAGTCCAAGTCCGCTTCCCTCGGTGGAGCGCGCTTTGTCGCCTCTTGAGAACCGCTCCAGGATCTCTTCCTTGGTGAAATCCATCTCGTAGGCGGCTATGTTCTTTATGGTTATTTCGGCTGTGCCGCCGTCCTTTTTCAGGGTGTAATATATGCGCGTTCCCTTGAGGGAGTATTTCAGCGCGTTGTCCATCAGGTTCTGGATCACGCGGTAGAGCCGCTTTCCGTCGCTTATGACCTCCACAGGAGGCTCGCAGATGTCGGTTTTGACCATCAGACCTGCCGCGCTGATTTTGTCCTCCATCTCGGCGAGGGTCTGGTTGGAGAGGCGGGTCAGGTCAAGGCGCTCATGCTCTACCGTTATTTCGCCGCTGGTGGTCTTGGCAAGCTCGAATACGTCCGACACGATGTGCTTCAGCCGCTCAGACTTCTTTTGCAGTATCCCGACGTACTCCCTTGCCTGCGGTTCGAGATTTTCCCTTGACAGCAGGTCGATGTAGCTGATTATTGAGGTCAGCGGAGTTTTAAGGTCGTGGGAGACATTCGTAATAAGCTCTATTTTGGTGCGCTCCGCCTTTACGCTTTCCTCGATTCCGCGGCGGTAGCCATCTGCGACTTTGCTCAGTACCTCGCAGCTTGCTGTGTACGGTGAATTCTTGCTGAGCTGCGGGTCGTAGGAATAGTTTCCCTGGCTTATCTCGCGTATCTGCTGCTCAAGTTTGGCTTCGTCGCGGGTAACAAGGTATCGTCCGTAGAGGAAAAGTCCAAGCGCGATAAACCAAACAACGCACCAGAACAGCATAAGTCCCAAAACATTGTTGGACGCAGCAGCAAGGAACAGCGCCAGAACAACGAGAGTTATCCCGATGAACGTCACATCAAGAAGGACGAATTTCTTCGCTGCACGGTCGGTTTTGTAAAGCTCCCCGGTGCAGAACTCGCGGACGGTCCTGCATACGGTCAGTAGCGCTCTGCCAAGCGCTTTGAGCGCCTTCCATATGAAATGGAACACCCAGTAGGTCAGGAAGCCCTTTTCAACGCTCTTGTTCTTAGCCCTTATGCAAACGCTTACCGCAATGTAGGTCAGTATTGCACCGAAAGCCATTACTCCAAGCCCGTACATGACGAGCGTCATAACGCTTTCTACAGTTCCCGAAAAACCGACTTCGAGAATGCCGCTCGTGTAATACGACCTGAAAATCACGTCCCTTTCAGCTATATCAGCGGATCTGATTGCAACATAGGTGTACCAGCAAAGCAGTAATACCGACGGTTCAAACCACAGCTTGAAAAACTTCGGGGACGTCACAGTACCATCAGCCTTTTCGCCGGAAGTCCTGCACAGCATGATAAGCGCCGCCAGTCCTGCAAGCAGCAGAACTCCATCGGAAATGATTATCACAAGCATGTTGTGGCGCGTTATGTCCCAGTTGGTTTTCAGAAAGTCAAACCGGCGCAGAGGTATTCCAAAAGAAACCTTTATGTTGTCGGGAACGTCATATGTCGCCCCGTACAGGGAGTCCGGGATAGGCGAATCCTCCGAAGCCAGGAATCCGCTGTCGTCAATGTAATATGTATAGTACGGCTGAATGCTGGACTCTACAGTCACGCTTCGGTTTGTGACCTTATAGTAATACTTCACATAGTCCGGCTGACCGTCTCTTAAAAAAGTTATGCACTCCTCTGCGGCCGAATCTGCAATTGAGCTTAACTCTCCTGCGTAGGTCTCAGAATCGGTAAACCTGCTGTGCGAAAGCACATCGCCGTACAGACCGTTCCTGAAATAATTGCTCTCCGGAATGTATCCTGTTATCGCGCCGACAGCCGCCGCGCAGCCCAGCACTATCAGCAGCAGGATCGCCTTAAAGCCCCCGCTGCGGCTGAATTTTCTCCATTTTGTATCCAATTCCCCACACCACCTTTAAATATCTCGGCTCGTTCGGATTTATCTCGATCTTCTCGCGTATCCTGCGGATATGCACCATGATCGTATTTTCTACCGAATACGCCGTCTCGTTCCATACTCTCTCGTAAATCTCCTCTGCGGAAAACACCCTTCCCGGGTTCGACATCAGCAGCTCAACTATGCGGTACTCCTTCGGCGTGAGCTTCACCGGCTCGCCGTCAACGTCGAGCTGACGCTGATCGCGGTGCAGCAGCAGACCTCCAAGCGCAACATCGCTGCCGCCGGAACGGTTCGCATAGTCGCCCAGGGTCATATAGCGCCTTAGCTGCGACTTCACCCTCGCGATAAGCTCCGCAGGCGAAAACGGCTTTGTGACGTAATCGTCGGCGCCAACCGACAGGCCAAGTATCTTGTCGCTTTCCTCGGTCTTTGCAGACAGCATTATCACCGGAATGTTGCGCTCGGTGCGTATCTTTATCGTCGCTGAGATACCGTCCATTTCCGGCATCATAATGTCGATAATAATAAGGTGTATCTCGTTTTCAGTGAGCCGCTCCACCGCTTCCCTGCCGTTGTATGCGGGTATCGCTTCGATTCCCTCGCGCTCCAGCAGCCGGACTATAGCCGCTACTATCTCACGGTCGTCGTCAACCACAAGTACGCGCTGCTTGTCTGACCTTTCCAACAGACCGCCTCCTTTTCCTTTGATGATTTGATTATAACATGAATTTCTTACAAAAGAATCGACATAAATCTTACAAAATTCTTAAAAAGCATATTCTGCTCGCTTCCGGCAACAATATTCGCAGAGTTCGAAAAATCGCAGCAAGGAGAGAATAAAATGGAACGAATCGCCTTTTTCGACGCCAAACCCTACGACCGGATATACTTTGACAAGCTGAACAGGGATTTTGAGCTTGTCTATTTTGAAAGCCGGCTCCGCCCCGAATCCGTGAAGCTCGCCGAGGGCTGCCGCGCAGTCTGTGCGTTTGTCAACGACGACATCGGTGCCTCAACTGTGCGCTCCCTCGCGGACATCGGTGTGGAGATGATCGCGATGAGGTGCGCAGGCTACAACAATGTCGCGCTGAAGGAAGCCACCGGGAAACTCCGGGTCGTGAGGGTCCCCGCATATTCGCCCTATGCGGTCGCGGAACACGCGATGGGCATGATACTCATGCTCAACCGGAAGCTCCACAAGGCGTACATTCGCACTCGCGACTTCAATTTCAGCCTTAACGGGCTTATCGGGTTCGACCTCCACGGAAAAACCGCCGGAGTTATCGGAACCGGCAAGATCGGACGTAGCTTTATAGATATCTGCCGCGGGTTCGGCATGGAAGTCATCGCAAACGACCCGTTCCCGGCTGAAGGCAGCGGTATCGACTACGTTTCCCGGGAGGAGCTGTTCCGGCGCTCCGACATCATCTCGCTTCACTGCCCGCTGACCGAGGACACGCGCTACATCATAAACGAGCATGCGCTTTCTCTGATGAAGCCGGATACCCTCATCGTCAACACCTCCCGAGGGAAGCTCATCGACAGCGAAGCGCTGCTGAACGCACTCAACGAAAAGCGGATAGGCGGCGCGGCTCTCGACGTCTACGAGGAGGAGACCGGGCTGTTTTTCGAGGACAACTCCGACCGGATAGTCACAGACGAAACGCTGTCGCTGCTTGTATCGCGGCCGAACGTGCTGATAACCTCGCACCAGGCGTTCCTGACGCGGGAAGCGCTCCGGAGCATTGCAGAAACGACCCTCCAGAGTCTCGGCGACTTTTTCGCCGGGCGGGAGCTGAAATATGAAATAAGGTGGGATAAAAATGAATAGCTTTTATTCAATAGTGCTTGCCGCGGCAGTGGCTGCGGCTCCGCCGCTGTCGGAATACTCACGGTACGAAAGCCTCGACAACACCAAGGTCGCGTACGGAATGGGCGTCGAGACCGACAGCAATAACCGGCCGCTCGGTGCAATAAGGGCGCAGAAGCAGTATGGCGGCATGGGCGGTCAGTTCATCGGCGGAAGCGAGGAAAAGCGGCTGTGGCTCACGTTCGACGAAGGCTACGAGAACGGCTGCACCGCTGATATTCTCGATACGCTGAAAGAGAAGAACGTCCGCGCGGTGTTCTTCGTGACCTACGACTACTGCAAGCGCAACCCGGAACTTGTCCGGCGCATGATCGCCGAGGGGCACACAGTCGGAAATCACACCTGGAGCCACCCTTCCCTCCCGGACTGCTCGCCGGACGAGCTGTATTCCGAGCTGTCGCTGCTACACGACTACGTTAAAAAGGAGTTTGGCTACGAAATGTACGTCATGCGGCCTCCTATGGGAGAATTCTCCGAGCGGGTGCTCGCCTGCGCAAAGGATCTCGGCTACACCACCGTGCTATGGAGCTTCGCCTACCCCGACTGGGACGTAAACAACCAGCCCGACAAGGATGCGGCATTCAAGAAAATCACCGGTAAAACGCATAACGGCGCGGTTTATCTGCTCCACGCCGTTTCCGAAACTAATTCAGCTATTCTCGGTGATGTGTTGGATTTCTGGAAGGACAGCGGTTACTCAGTCTCGCCGATGTAGGTGAATATCTCCGCAAGCCTGCCGGAGGGACGCTCGAAGCGCTGCGCAGGAACGAAAACCACCTTTGCACCGTCGGAAACAAAGCCTCCGAACAGCTCGCTGCCGGCGATATCAGATTCAGTCAGGCTGTCTGCCGCAACGATATACTCGGGAGTGCCGGTGATGTCATCGGCGCTCTCGCTGTATCCGGAAGCCGCACAGAGATTGCTCCCGCAAAGGGACAGCACCGCGCTTTCAAAGGTATCTGCGCCCGCCGCTGTAAGCTTTGGCGTTACATATATGAATGTACCCATCTCAACGCTGCTGGCGGCGCTTTCAAGGTCGCTTACCGCCTTGCCGGAAGCGGCTTTACCCGCCTCCTCGCCGCTGAACACCGCCGCTATCGTGCCGTAAAGCCCGCCGTAGTCCTCGATGGATTTAGGCGCAGGAAGCTCCACGATAGTGATCCCTACGGTCTGGAGGGCGTAGACCTCGCGCTCCGCCAGCGGAGAGGTCGTGAACAGCACCTCCGGATGAAGCTCGGTCAGTTTATCAATATCGGGATTTTCGCTGCTGCCTGCGGTCTGTGAGGTCAGACCTTCCGGGAAGTCGCAGTAGCGGCAGACAGCGGTCAGCCGGTCGGAATATCCCAGCTCCGCGAGTATCTCGGTCGCAGCCGGGGAAAGACTCGCCGCGCTTTCCGGGGCGTGGTCTATCATCGTTCCGTCGGCGAGTTTCACCGGGAACACCGCGTTTTCAGCCTCGGAAGTCACCCCGGTAATGATTATCTCCGATGGCGCGGGGGAATTGTCGCCGCTGCACCCGGCGAGCATCGAAGCCGCAAGCAGTGCGGGAATTATCAGTGCAAACTTCTTCATTTCAGTAATCCAATCCGAGCTCGATGCGCGCGTTGAGCCAGTCCACGAACTGCCGTGCGATACGCGGTGAACGTCCGCCGCGCTTGAGTGCGAAGCGCTCCGCAGCCTGGGTAAGCTCGCTGTCGTCGATCTCTATATCCATATCCTCCGCAAGCTGTCTTACGATGTCGAAATAAATCTCGCGGTTCGGCTGTGTGAACGTGATGAACAGTCCGAAACGGTCTGCAAGGGACATACTCTCGTCAACCGCGTCGCTCTTGTTTACGTCGGTCGCGGAGCGGTCTGCGTAGGTCTCCTTGATGAGCTTGCGGCGGTTGGTGGTGGCGTAGATAAGTATGTTGTCGGGGCGTGCGGAAAGGCTTCCGTCAAGCGTCGCCTTGAGTATTCCGAACCGCTCGTCGTCCTGTGTGAATGTCAGGTCGTCGATGGTGACTATGAAGTGCATCGGGATATCCTTCAGCATTGCGTAAAGGTCGCCGAGACCTGCGATCTCCGCCTTCGGAAGCTCTATCATGCGGAGCTGCTCATATTCGTTAAGTATAGCCTTGATCGTAGAGGACTTTCCGCAGCCGCGGTCGCCGTAAAGCAGCGCGTTCTGCGCGGGAAGTCCGTTCAGAAACGCTATGGTGTTCTCTACGACCTGATTGCGCTGAAGCTCGTAATTCTTGAGGTCGGTCAGCCTGATGGGGTCGATGTGCTCGACGGGTATCAGCTTTCCGCCGCGGAACGTGAACGCCTTGTACTTTGCAAAGTCGCCGGTGCCGTTCTTCTGCGCGAACTTTATCAGGCGGTCGGCAGTGAGTGTGAACTTGCCGCTCTCATACTCAGGAAGCGCCGCGTAATCGGCGGTCGCGCCTGCGATATCCGCAAGCGCCTTCTTTACCGCTGATGCCGTGTACTCCTTCACGATTTTCTTGATAAGCGCGATATCGTAGGCAAGCGCCCTTTTGCGCGCCTCGGTCGGCTCCTTGACAATAGCAGCAAACAGCGGGGACTTGGAATACATGACCGCGTCGGTAAGGTACTCTCCCAGTGTCTTGCCGGTCATCAGAAGTTCGGAACTGATGTTCGCAAATCCCATCAGGCGCTGTTCCTCGGTCTTGTCGGGATAGAGCCAGTTTATTCCGCGTGCGAAAAGCACGTTTTCATTGAAAAGTTCCTGGAATACCATCAGTGGTGGTATCTTTTCTTCACAGATCTTCATTTTCGTGTTCTCCTTGTTGCTCTTTAATTTTTTCTATAAGCCGCTCGAGTTCGTCAAGCGTTGTAAGCTCGCTGCACATGTCGCGGAACTTCGCCGCGCCCTTCATGCCTTTAAGATACCAGGAAGCCGGTCGGCGCGCTTCCTTCATTCCGACGCGCTCGCCCTTATCCTCGACTATCAGCTGGATATGCCGGCGCATTATGTCGAGTTTTTCCCCGGCGGTGGGTTCAGGGGAGTAGCTCCCGGTTTCGAGATACTCGCATATCTGCCGGAACAGCCAGGGTCTGCCGTAGCTTCCCCTGCCGACCATCACAAGGTCGCAGCCGGTGTATTCGTACATTTCCCTGCAAAGCTCCGGGGTGGATACGTCGCCGTTGCCGATGACCGGAATGCTCACCGACTGCTTCACGGCGCGGATCACGTCCCAGTCAGCCTTCCCGGCGTAGAGCTGAGTTTTCGTGCGGCCGTGGACTGCCACCGCCGCCGCGCCGCTCTGCTCCGCGATTTTCGCTATCTCCACCGCATTTATGCTGTTTACGTCCCAGCCGGCGCGTATCTTCACCGTCACCGGGACATGCGCGGCTTCCACAGCAGCCCTTACTACATTGCCGAAAAGCTCAGGAGTTTTCATGAGCGCGCTCCCCGCGCCGCCGGAAACTATCTTTGGCATGGGGCAGCCGGAATTTATGTCGATAATGTCGGGCTGAAAACGCTCGGCTATCTCCACTGCGCCCTTCACGAACTCCGGCTCGTTTCCGAAAAGCTGCACCGCCATCGGGCGCTCCCCGGGAGTAACCGAAAGCAGCTCGGCGGTCTTTCTGTCGTTGTAGCACAAGCCCTTGCAGCTTGCCATCTCGCCGACCACATAGCAGGCTCCGTATTCCTTCGCCATGATACGGTACGCCCTGTCGGCTACGCTCGCCATCGGAGCAAGCGCGGCGGTCTTTTCTATCTTTACGCCGCCTATATTGGTGTATTCCATCGGTTTTCCTCACATTCTGCCGATTTTCATCATAATTTCATTTTATTATTGTATCACAAAATGCAAAACTGTTCAAGTTCTTCTTGTAATTTTTCTTGAAATGTGATACAATGTTATGTATGTTGTACAAATAATCAGAACGGAGATATACATAAATGGATAATACAAAGAAAAGTTCCGGCTCGTCGAGGGTCGGTATCCTCGACGAGCTCCGCGGATTTGCCATAATCTGCATGGTGGTCTACCACGCCATGTACGACCTGAAATACCTGTTCGGTCTGGATATTCCGATTTTCTTCGACGGCTGGTTCGATGTGATACGGGATATCTTTGCGGGACTGTTCATATTTATTTCCGGTACGGTCTGCCGCTATTCCTCCAACAACATCAAACGCGGCGCACAGTGCTTCTTCATCGGCATGATAATGACCTTCGTCATGCCGTTCTTCACAAGCGGAACCGTCATGTTCGGTATCCTGCATTTCCTCGGCGTCAGCATGATGCTGTTCGGGCTCGGGCAGAAGCTTTTCGACCTGCTCCCCTCCTGGGTTGGCATAGGCGTATGCGTTCTGCTGTTCATTCTCACGATGAACGTCCGGCTGACCTACGCAAACGGCATGATCTCCCCGGGTTACATAGGTATCCCGAATCTGTTCGCCATAAAACTCCCGATGGAAGCTTACAATGTCGGCGTGCTGTTCCCGCTGGGACTTCACAACGCGTCGTTCAGTTCCTCGGATTACTTCCCGATGATGCCCTGGTTCTTCCTGTTCCTCGCGGGAAGCTACTTCGGAATAATCGCAAAGGCGGGAAGGCTACCGAAGTTCTGCTACCCGACCCACATCAAATGGCTCGCTGCGGTCGGCAGGTATACCATATGGATATACGTTCTCCATCAGCCGGTTCTTTATGGAATTTTCAGCCTTATATTCCATCGCTGACGCTGCCAGAAAAACGAATTTTTAGGGCAATACCGCACAAAGATTGTGCGTGTATTGCGCAGTCAGATTTTTCGTCAGATTGTACAATGAGGACGACGCAAGGCTGACGCCTTGCTAGGACGAATTGTGCAAGATGACGGAAAAGATGCAAGCAAGACACGTGCAAAATCCAATAAATGGTCTTTGTGCGGTGTTGCCTTATGTTCTTACGAAATTACTTGATGATGGTGATACCGCCGATAACGGGCAGGGGCTTCATCTCGCCCTGAGCAACGTTAACGATGCCGAGGATCATGAGAACCAGGGAAGCAAGGCTGCCAAGTCCGGATACGATACCGCCGATGAAACCGATAAACGGAATAAAGGAAAGAATGCCGCCTGCTATGCCGATAACGATTTCTGCCAGGAACAGAACCAGTCCCTGATTAGCGTGGAACTTTGCGAACGGGGTCTTGCCTGCTGCAAGTCCGACTATCCACAGAATACCGATGTAGCTGAGAATACCATATACCTTATCATTAGAGTCCATATTTATTACCTCCTGAAATATACCAGCCGCAGCCGTTGGCGCCACAAACCTACGACAAAAATTTCACACGGCTTACATATATCATATAACAAAATGCGGCTTTTGTCAACTAAATCGGTGAAATGTAACGTAAATTATACGAAAAAGCCAAAAATCTCCCGTTTGTTCTCAAGAATATCGTTAAATCTATCCAAGTATTCGTACGGATATTTATGATTGGTTATACGCTTTATCCTGCCGGTTCTGCGGTCGACAAGCTTTGTGGAAGCTCCCGCGCCCACTGCAAGTATAGTCTGAAGCTCCTCCATGATGTAGGTGTTGTAGAGGCTTTCGGTGCCGGGCTTTGCGTAGCCGGTGTTCTCCTGGTTGTCGGCGGTGTTCTTCTGCCGATAGAGATAGTACGGGATATACCCGTGCTCCGCCAGCTTCTGGTGAGCGTAGTCTATCATGCGCTCCGTTTCGCCCGCTGCGCCTTCCTTACCCTCACGGAACAGCGCCGCCGCGCGCTTCAGCGACAGGCTGTGCACCGTGATATTCTCCGGCGACAGACCGCACACCGCGTCAAGACTCGCCGCAAAGCTGTCGAACGTATCCGTAGGAAGCCCCGCGATAAGATCCATGTTGATAACGTCGAATCCGGTCTCCCGCGCCATCAGGAACGCTTCCTCCGTCTGGCGGCTGTCGTGGGAGCGCCCTATCGCCTTCAGAACGCTGTCGTTCATCGTCTGCGGATTGACGCTTATCCTGCCGACGCCCGCAGCCTTTATCGCTTCCAGCTTCTCAGGGGTTATCGTGTCCGGTCTGCCGGCTTCCACCGTGAATTCACGGATATGCGAGAGGTCGAAGCACTCCAGCGCCGAGAACAGCATTTTAAGCTGCTCAGCGGAAAGCACCGTGGGAGTTCCGCCGCCGAAGTAGATGGTATCCGGAACAAGCCCCAAATGCCGCGATATCGTGGAAAGCTGCCGCATCTCCTCCATCATTCGCCCGAGGTACTCGTCCAGCCTTGCCGCCGCGGAATTCACCGAATGCGAAACAAAGCTGCAATAACTGCACCGCGTAGGGCAGAACGGAATAGACACATAAAGGCTGAACGAATTCTCAGGTATACTGTCGGCGAGCGGCTTCTGAACCTGCTCGATACGCCGCGAAACAGCCAGCTTCCGGGGGCTTACAAGCAGCGACTGAAAAGCCTGCGCGTCGGTGAGCTTCGACAGCACCTTGACCGGGCGCACTCCGGTGAGTATCCCCCAGGGGAGGTCGCGCCCAGTGTACTCGCGAAGCGCCTTGTAGAGCAGTATGCACAGCTCCCGCTCCTGCTCCTTTTCGGGCATGCCGCCGGGAATGCTGCGGCTCATGCAGAATCGTTTTCCTTCGCGCACCAGATCCACGGAAAGCTCCGCGCCGCCGGGGTATTCCACCTTTTCCGTAAGGCAGAAATCGCCCTGTGCGTCCGCCTTGTCGGTGGAGAGCTTTATTCCCGGCTCGTTTATAAAGTTGCGGAACAGCCGCTCAACCTCGTACTGAAATCTGTGATTGCTGAAAATAAGTGTCATTTTATATCCTCTGTTTTGCTTTGCAAAGTTCGGAAAAATACTCCGTTACAAATTCCGGGAACCTCTCCCGGCGCGAAACGACTTTTTCCGCAGCCGTGACCCCGGAAATATCCCCCAGGTACACCGCCGTATCCGCGGCGTTCAGCATTGGAATATCCATGGCGCTGTCCCCGGCGCAGACTATCCTGCTGAAACCGCGCCGCTCTTTTAACATACCCGCAAAGCGGTTCACCGCCGCCCCCTTGCACAGACCCGCCGGAAGCGCGTAGACCTTCGCCCCCGTCGCGAAGCAGCTTACCTCCGCCCCGGATACCTCGTTCAGCCTCCGAAGCATGCTTTCCGGCTCCGTGGACTTTGTGAAAAGGAACATTCCATCAACCATGCGTATTTCAAAGTTCCTGCCGGGATCCTGCTCCATAACGCTGCGGCAGCGCTCCAGCCCCCTGGAGCTTTCCTGCACCAGCCGCATTGTGCGTCTTGCCCAGTCCGGGTCGGGAACTCCGTTCACCAGCAGAGTGCCGCCGTTGTCGGTCAGCGCGTATTCCGGCGAGAATCCCTCCGGAAAGCGTATTCTGCGGTACTGCTCAATGCTCCGGGTGGTCACAGGGATTATCTCCAGCCCCGGGAGCAGCTCCGCCTGACGTTTCGTTATGCAGGATATCTCCCTGTTGTCCTTGTATTCGCACACGATGTCCCCGGGCTGCTTTCTCGAAGCTGAAAAAATCAGCGTGCCGTCAAGGTCGGAGAAAATAAGCGGCTCAAACATTGTCCATCACCCTGATAATGCCGCACGCCTCGTAGCATTTCAGCGGATACTGCCGCACCTCCACGCCCTTTTCCCGGGCTAATTCGGATATGTGTCGGGTAAGGGGGCTGTCAGGGTCGCGGAGCAGTATAAGCTCCGGAATGCGCCGCAGAAGCACCCTGGTCGTCTCGCCGATTCCCGGCTTTACAAGTTTAATATCAGGAACCCCGAACTTCTCCGCTATCTCCCGGGTCTCCGCAAGACCGTTCCCGGAAGCCGGCGGCGGGAGCTGAGCCTCGCCGTAGGTCATAGCTGCCTCTATCGCCGTGATGAACTCATACGTGCGGTCAAGTGGAGCAAGCTCCCCGAAATACGCCGCGCCGTGGAACTCGTCAGGCTGTATCACGCCGGTTTTCAGCACCGTTCTGCTGAAAAGCCCCGAAACCACGCTGTTTAGGCACGCGCAGGGTATGAACATATCGCCGTGGGTCCCGCACAGCCTGCAAAGCCCGGCGGGGTCTGCAAGCACGGCGATTTCGCATAGTCTGTCGAGCTTGTCCCTGCCAATGCCGTATTCGTACAGCGGGAACTGCTCCAGCGCACTGCGCAGGGTTCGGGTTATCATGCCCTTGCCCGTCCAGCCGTCGATAAACTGTATTCCATCAGCCGGATGGCGCGCAAGAATATATTCCATTGCGCGGCGGTCTATCCCGCGCCCGACTATTATCGAAATCGAATAATGCGGCAGGGAAACTCCGTATTTCCTGCGGATATAGCGCTTTATCAGCACTCCGGCAGGAGTTCCCGCCCGCGCCAGCGATACCAGCACGGCATGCCGCCCTTTTTCAGCCCATATCGTCTCGGCCACGGTGCGCACTGCGTCGGCATTCGGCTTCGCCCAGAGCTTCAGCCCGTTTTCGTACTCCCGGAAATACGCGTCGGAGGGACGGTATTCCGCCGGGAGAAGCTCGCTGTAATGCACTCCGCTCTGTATCAGCGGTTCGCGCTCCTTTGCGGGAAGCGGCTCTAATTTACCGGTGATGTCGGTCAGCAGAAGTTCGGCGTCCTCCGGCAGATACGATGTAGGGAGCTTCTTTCCGTGCCAGCATATAACCTGGACCTCCGCGCCGCCTGCCGCTCCGCACAGTTCGTTCAGCGCTGCGGGATCGGGGGAATACGCGTCCGTAAGGATAACGGTAAGGTCGCACGGGCGGCTGTTGTAGAGGTACACACGGCGCTCCGGGTCGTAAACGCTGCGCAGTACAGCGCGGCTGACTATGGGGTACTCTCCGGGGGACGGCTCCGCGAAGCCGTCCCGGCCGCCGCATGGCAGCATAGGGCTTCTGGTCGAGCAGTGAACCACGGCGCGGCACTTACCCGCCAGCATTTTCCCGAGCAGCAGAGCCGGGTAGCAGAATTCCTCCGTGCCGATTATCTCAACTGTGCCAGAAGCGGAGATCTCCCCGGCAAAGCGCGTGCAAAAACTGCTGCACTCCGCGAGGAAACTGTCCGCGTGAACCCCGAGCCGCGGGTCGTATATTGAATTTACATGCGTTATTCTGTCAGGCTTCCGGGGGATTACCGCGCGGTCAGGCGCCGGAAGCTCCGGAGCGGAGCACCCGACGATACCGTCCGACGAAGCTAGGAACACCGGAGTAATACCCGCCGAGCGGAAATTCTCAAAACTCTCAGCGGAGGCGGCAAGCGCGGCGGCGTATATGCTGCACCTTGGGGCAAGGCAGCCGTCCAGGGCGCGGATAAGATTCATAGCAGTCCGGCCGGTGGTGAATTCATCATCGACAAGTATTACCTGCGCGGCACGGCGGAAAGCGTCCTCGTCGCGAACGCAGAGGTAGTGCTGCGGAGCATGACTGTGCTGCTCCTCAAACCCGATGGCAGTCGCCCAGTCCGGGAGCTTCTCCCGGGTGGTGGTTACGAAAAAGCAGTCGTGGAAGAACCCCGAAACGACTGCACCGATAGCGGTGGCGGTCTCAGCAAATGCAATTACAACGGTAGTCTTGTCCGCCCTGCCGTCCTGCGCCAGCTTCCTGCCAAGCTCCTCCATGAGAGCGATGGAGCGCTCCGGGTCGCCCGGGAAATGCTTGCACTGCCTGGTGTTGACCAGGATATTGTCGCGCAGTGGATTATTCTCACGTTTCGCGAGGAACAAATGTGATGTTTCGTTCATTTTTATACCAAAACTGTCATGTCAGACAGGCAGAGTTCTTTCCCTCGGATAGACTTTTCCCTCCATCAGCAGGCGGTGATAATCCGCAGGGCAGTTGATAGGCTCGGGTACGTCGATACCGCCGCCGAAAAGCTTGTCAAGGTGGTGGCTGTCGGAACCTCCGGTCTTTATCAGACCGTAGCTGTCGGCGTAGAGCTTGGCGCGCTCGTCGTAGAGCTTGCGCGGGTCGTGGCTGGCGTTTATGGTTTCCACTGCGTCCACGTCGTATGGGTAAAGGCTGATGTGGTGGATATAGGAGGCGTGCCGGAACGGGTGCGCATGTACTATAAAACAGTCGAGCTCGTTTCTGAGCTTGCTGAAAAGGACGCGCTCGTCGGTATGCATGAGAAGTTCCTCGTTTGCCTTCATCCAGTCCTTTTCCATGCCGTAGATGAGGAAATCCGCATTGTAAACAGTAAATTCACAGCCGAACCACACCTTCAGACCGATCTCATCGCCGACTTCCTTCGCGTGCTCATAGCCGAGGAAGTAGCGGTCTACGCGGTCCTCCCAGGGAAGGTCGCGCGGGACTGCGGTGTTTGCGTTAAAGAAGTGGTCGGTGACAAAAATGCCATCGTACCCCGCAGCCTTGTGAGCTCTTGCCATATCCGCAGCCGGAGCGGAAGAGCACGCGCTTCCCTCTTTTGTGTGGAGATGAGTTTCGTATTTGTACATTATATTTATTCCTCCGTAGGACTATTCGCTGCTAATATAGAATCATTGTACCACAAAATGCTTTTTTTTGCAACAGGATAAAGTGGTATTTTTAAATGGCTGACAAAAAATGAGCTTTGATTTTTTGACAAACTATAATTTAGCGGCGCGTGTTCCGCTTACTGCAACCCCTAATCGGGAGTCAAGGGGGACTAGTCCCCCTTGCGAGTCGAGGGCAGCGCCCTCGTCGCCGTCAGGCGAAACCTCCGCACGAAGTGCGGATACTCCGTGCGGAGCACGGCTACTCTGCGCGCCGGCGCGCAGTTAAACGTCCAAAAAGCGCTAAAGGGGTGTGGGGGAAAACAAGAGTTTTCCCCCACAAGCAACATATAAAATCTAGTCGTGACTATCCTCCGAAACAGTCCGGTGGACTGTTTCGGAAGCACACTACACAGCTAAATTCTAATTTTATCTCACAAGCAGCGTTCCGCCTCTAAACAACAATTCGGTCAACCTTTGAATACCACCAAATTGCGCAAAATCATCAGAACTCCGGCTTGTCTTCCTGATTATTGATCTTCTTGCTCTTAATAACTGAAAGCGTAAGAACAAACATCATAACGGCAATTGCCACTGAAAGCACTATTCCCACGATTATGCTCGCAGCGTTATCAGCAAGAACAAAGTCATCGCGGAACATCTCGCCTATAACAAGCGACCGCAGGGTCAGCGGGTGGAACTTCGTAAGGTCAAGCGACATCAGTATCATCTGCACTATAGACACGCCGACGTACATAAACACCGTAACAACGCCGGGTCTGCTGGTGAAAAGCCCTATCGACATGTATACCGCCGTAAAGAACGCCATGTACACCGCACACAGGAACGCCGCCAGCAGCACCATTCCGCCGCTGACTTTTCCGTCCGTGAACAGCAGGTTGCAAAGACCTCCGGAAATCAGCGCCGCCAGGAATCCGGTCACGAAAACCGTTCCCGGGTACATTACGTACTTCGGGATAAGGTAACTGAGCGTGTCCAGTCCCGAACAGGACGGGATTATCGTGGCGCGCTTTTTCTGCTCGCCGCCGCATGGGGACATCAGTATCAGCATGATTATCAGCAGTGAGGTCGCGCACAGGTCTGCCATCGTGCCGGCAAAAACGGAGCCAGCGCTTCCGAACAGCATTCCGAGACTGTTTTCGATATCCACCGCGCCGCCTATCGAACCGTACATATCAGTATCGGTCAGACTGCCGAGCAGCGCGTTCATCGCCCAGTACATCAGCGGATCCGCCAGTGAGAAGGAAACCGTTGCGATCAGTATTCCCCACAGCCTGAACGTCCTGGAAAACTGGAACCATTCCTTTTTGAAGCCAGCCTTAATCTGCATTTGCGCCCACCACCATTCTGAAAACTTCTTCAAGACTCGCAGTGCCGATGCTGAAGGTGTCCACCGCCGCGCCGTTCTCTGCGAGAAGCTGTATAAGCCGCCGCGAGGTCTCCTCCGCGTTATCCGTGCCGAATCTGAACTGACCGTTCAGGTCGTTGAACTCCGCACGGGCGTAGTCCACAGTCAGCAGCTTTATTTTTAGGTCGTCCGTAAGCCCGCGCACCGAAAGATGTATCACGTCGCCGCCGTGCTTGCGCAGGATATCCGTCAGGTACCCTTCTTCGGCGAGCCTGCCGTTTGTCATTATTCCGATCCTGTTCGCGACGCGCTCAACATCGGACAGAATATGCGTTGAAAGCACAATGGTGCTTCCCATGCTCTTGAGGCGCTCGATTATCGAGATGACTTCGGCTCTGCCCTCGGGGTCCAGCGCAGACGTCGGCTCATCGAATATCAGCAGCTCCGGATCGCCGATTATTGCCGCGCCCATTCCCAGACGCTGGGTCATTCCGCGGGAATATCCCTTCGCGCGGCGGTCTGCCGCCTTCGTCAGCCCCACGATATCAAGCACTTCGTTTACGCGGCGCTTTACATCGCCCTGATAATTCGTGCATGCGGCAATGTACTCGAGGTATTCCCGGGAGGTCATGTAGCCGTATATCGTCGGGCTTTCCGGAAGGTACCCTACCTTTACCGGTCTGCCGTTGCCGAGGATTATCTCGCCCTCGTCCTTCGGGATTATGTTCGTGATAATGTTCATCGTGGTGGTCTTGCCGCAGCCGTTCCGCCCGAGGAAGCCGTAAACATCGCCCTTTTCGATATCCATGCTGAGCCCTCTCAGCACGGAGAATGAGCCGTATTTCTTGTACAGATTGCGTATTCTGACCAATTCGTTCACCCTTTCCCACATTAATGTGTATATACAAATTTTACATTATTTAAATTGGTTTGTCAATAGATTTCACGCAATTAACTCAATGCGCCGAAAACTGTGGCGAAAAACAGAAAACCCCCGCCGGAAACCGACAGGGGAACTTTTCTGTAACCAATAACTTAACGTCAATAAGTTAGATCAAACTGCTCTCTGAACCAGACCGGAGCGCAGGCAGCGTGTGCAAGCGTTTACTCTGCAGGGAGTACCGTTTACGATCGCCTTTACCTTCTTGACATTGGGCTTATAGGTTCTGTTGCTGCGTCTGTGGGAGTGGGATACCTTGATACCGAAGGTAACGCTCTTGCCGCAGATCTCACATTTTGCCATTTGAAGCACCTACCTCTCTTGTAGTAGTTAATTTTTCAGTAACGTATAATATTTTATCAGAAACAGCGGAAAAATGCAAGGGTTTATTTAGCGTTCCTTGAATATTTGTATACAATCACAAAAAATTCGTTATTTAGACCGCGGTATTAATGCATTATTACTACAAGAACAAGCGCTTTCTCCGGGCCCGCGATTCACCGCGGATGCCGCTCCAAAATACGAAAATATCACAGATCCATCAGAACATATTGTTTTATAGGCGCAATCCACAAATTAAATGTCAATGCATTGTGCAAAACGTCAATTTATATTTTTTTGACAAATACGCATTGACATTTAGTGAGCAGACTGCTATAATGAATTTAGCAACCAACATCCATCACACATCAATCTAAGACAGAAAGGAATATCACATGAAAACTTTAAAGAAAACTCTTTCAACTATCCTGGCAATCGCATCAGCTTTAGCAATTACCACTACTTCATACGCGGTTTATCCTGAAACTGAGTATCATGCAACTTCTGATGAAACCAATGAATATGCTGAATTTACGTTGATTTCACAGGAAGAAAGCATCGATGAAAATGGTTTTTTGATTATCGACAGAACCTATATAAAAAATATGGAAGACACAGAAAATTACAGCCTTTTAAGAGCCTCTAATGCAGGCAAAAAAACTATTACAAAGACCAAATCTGTTTACGCCGATAATAGCTCAAGTGGTGATTTGTGGCTGGAGATGTCAATCACTGGCGATTTTGAATGGAATCAGGATAAAGATACCGCAACTGTACAAAATGTGAAACAAGATAAAACGATAAGAAATTTACCTGATTATGTGACACTATATACACATTCTCCAACACATAAAAGTAATCAGGGAAAGACTATGTTGCTTGGATATAAATACGCTTATATTCAAACTAAATTTGATAATGCCAATGAATATAAGGAGTTTTTAGACAGAATAAAGAATAAGTCTATTTATGAAAATGAAATAGAATTAAGTGAAGATGATAAAATAATAACTTTATCAACTTGTTCTTTTGAATTTAATGATGCAAGATTAGTGGTACATGGTAAACTTATAAAGAATTAAGTAAATAAATATAATGCCTTACAGCATAAGCTGTATGGCAATTTTATTTTATTTATAATATTAAAGCTTTGACATGTGCCTATAAAAACTAAAAAATAATGTCCTTTTTAGGGGGAGTGGTAACAATATATAGTTGAAAAATTTTTATTAGGTCAGTAAGTATAGCCATAATAAAGCTTTTTAAGTAGTTATAATTTACCAACCTATACTTTAAAAATAAACGTGAACAGTGAATGAATAAGAGCACTTTAGGAGAAAATATATATAAATTACAATACTCTAATCCTGGTGTATCACAATGAGAATTAGTTAGAATATTAAAGAAAAAGGAAGTATTTTAATAATAATTAAATTAATTAAGGATATTTATAA
>OLPC01001677.1_pt1 | contig 18456 bp, 15 predicted proteins | sample 1672341 | NCBI WGS metagenome assembly OLPC01 (sample SAMEA3136673, study PRJEB25190) | human gut metagenome | reverse complement strand
TATGCTCAGCTCCACAATTCATCTCACTACCTGAAGAGGTAGGAGAATTCTTGCTAAGCTTTGTTAAATATATCCGCTTTTTATGGTTACTTATAGATAAAATTTATAAATAGTGTTATACTATAGTTTAATTAAACATATGTGAGGTAATCTTATGCAAAAAATATATCTGGATCAGGCAAGCACTTCCTTCCCCAAATCCCCCTCTGTTGCAGACGCCGTTTATCAGTATCTCTCCGGCTGTGCTGTCAATGTAGGACGCGGAGGCTATCGTGCCGCCTACTCTGTAGAAGAACAGATTTTTGAGACAAGAGAACAGCTTCGACGCCTGTTCCATTTTACATCCGGTAAAGGAAAAAATGTGATCTTCACACAAAATATCACCATGAGCCTGAATATCCTGCTCAAAGGAATCCTCAAACCAGGAGATCATGTTCTGGTAACTTCCATGGAGCACAATGCCGTCATGCGTCCACTTGTCCAGCTTACGAAGCAGGGAGTGACTTTTGACCGTATCCCCTGTGACCATGAGGGTAATCTTCTCCTTGAAAAAACAGAAGCACTTATAAAACCAAATACCCGGCTTCTGGTCTGTCTCCACGCTTCCAATGTGTGCGGAACCATCATGCCGCTTCATGAAATCAGTGCCTTCTGTCAGCGCCACGGACTGCTTTTTATCCTGGACAGTGCTCAGACTGCCGGTGTTTTTCCTGTCGATATGGAAGAATTAAAAATCGATGCACTTGCATTTACCGGTCACAAAGGACTCAGAGGCCCACAGGGAATCGGTGGTTTTCTGATTCAAAGTGAGCTTGCCGGCAAAATGGAACCTCTCCTGAGCGGAGGCACGGGAAGCATTTCCCACACAGAGGAGGTTCCCGCCTTTCTTCCGGACCGTTTCGAGCCCGGAACTCCTAATATTCCGGGAATCCTCGGTCTCCACGCCGCACTTACTGACCTGGAAAGCAATTCCATGCAAGAGACTTTCCGACATGAAATGAAGCTCACAGAACAGTTTATACAGGGGATTTTGTCCCTCGACCCTACAGAGACAAAGCTTCGCGTCATTGGAAAAAAAGATACTCAAAACCGCTGTGCTGTCGTTTCCATTCAGACTCTTGAAGTTGACATGGCACGGGCTGCCTTTGAACTGGATGACACCTATGGCATTATGACTCGTGTTGGGCTTCACTGCGCCCCCAGTGCACATCAGACCCTGGGAACCTATCCTGCCGGAACACTCCGCTTCTCTTTTGGTCCGGAAAATACTTCCGAGGAAATAGAAACCGCCATTCATGCACTGGACCGGATTACTGAGCTTTAAAACAAATATTCATTTTCAGGAGATTTTTAGTTATGGAATTCAAACAATTAGAAGCCTTTGTCGCTGTTGTTGATTATGGCAGTTTCTCTGAAGCTGCCAGACGACTTTATCTGACACAGCCTACCATCAGTACACATATCCGTTCTCTCGAGGAAGAGCTTCATTCCAGGCTCATCCTGCGCACCACAAAAAAAACCACAGTCACCACAAGAGGCTATCAGCTCTACGACAGTGCTGTCCGGATGCTTGAGATCCGCAACAACCTCCTGGAAAATTTCACCGGATCCCAGAAGCACATGATCGATCTCGCCGCCTCCACGATCCCTTCTTCCTATCTGCTGCCAGAACTGCTCGCAGGTTTTGGAACTTCTCATCCGGACATTTATTTTCATTCGATCCAGACAGACAGCGAGGAGGCCATCCATCGTGTTCTGGACGGTACTGTAGACCTTGCCCTTGTCGGACAGAATACCGGCGATGACAGCTGTATCTTCACGCCTTTCTGTCAGGACACCCTTGTAGTCGCAGCTCCTGTCACGGAACGTTATCTGAAGCTCAAAGAAAAATCTGCAGAATTCCGGGAATTCCTGCATGATCCGATCATCATCCGTGAAAAAGGCTCCGGTACTAAGAAGGAGATGGATCTTTTTCTGGAGAAGATCGGTGTCACTCCTTCCGAACTGAACGTAATCGCCAGAATGAACGATCTGGAAAGTATTAAGAAATCCATTGTCAACGGCCTTGGTATTTCTATTCTCTCTGCCCGTTCTGTCATAGATCTTGAAAAAACAAAACAGATTCTTCTGTTTCCATTAGAAGAATCTGTTCATGAACGAAATTTTTATATTGTCTACAGCAAAAACCGGATCCTGAAACCACATGTGCGGCAGTTCATGCATTACGTCCAGAATTTTTATCAGTAAATTTTACCAGCACTTTTTGCAGGCTTCATATCCCTGACTGCGTGCCTGGGCTTCACTCTCCTGCCAGGCTTTATCCGGATTCATCTTTCCGCAGTTTGGAATGCTGTGGTACTTGCTTCCGGTCTCAGAGATCCAGACCATAGTGCCCTGTGTATCCTCTGTTTCTGTACCATTGTCTGCATTCTGTGTACTGTCTGAACCGCCAGAATAACGCACATCGGATCCTGAACCTGCATCATAGGAATCTGATGCATCATCTGCACTGTCCGAACCGGCACTGTAATCATTACAGGGATCCTGATTCCAGGTGATCGTACTTCCGTTCGAAACTGCGATCACAGTTCCCTGATCATCCGTCCGAAAAACCGGAATATTCATATCAGAAAGCTTTTCCATTGTCTGTGCTGTCGGATGTCCGTAGGAATTTCCCTTTCCACAGCTTACCACTGCCCAGGACGGAGTGGAGGCTTCCAGAAGATCCCAGCTTGTGGAGGACGCCGAACCATGATGTCCAAGACAGAGCACATCACAGTCCAGACTCTTTCCTGTACTGATCATATCCTGCTCACTGGTCTCCTCTGCATCTCCCATAAACAAAAATCCGTTATTTCCATTTACCAGGCGGATCACCACAGAGTTATCATTACTGTTTTTTGAGATTCCGGAAGGCGCCATGACTGTGAAACTTCCCGTTCCGAATTCATAAGTGTCTCCGACAGACGGATATTCCACAGAAAGACCATTTGCTGTCGCAGTATTCATAAAGGTATTAAACAGTTCTGAAGTATGCACATAATCAGACCCCAGAATATGCTCCACCTCAAAATTATCAAGACATTTGACAAGACCTCCCAGGTGATCCTCATCATAATGAGAGGAGATCATATAATCAATTGTGTCTACCTGCTGATTCTTAAGATACTCTACTACCTCATTTGCATGCGAACGATCCCCTCCGTCATAAAGAAGATTCTCCCCTGCTGACTGTACAAGAATCGCAAGTCCCTGGCCCACATCAATAAAATGCACCGCCATATCTCCCTGGCCTGCCGCCTCCACAGAAGCCATACTTCCAGAAAACAGAAGGGAACATGCAAGCAGCAGCGACAGCAGCAGACCATACAGTTTTTTCTGCTTTTTCATATTGTGCTCTCCTTTCAGGCAGATTTTGGTATCTGCCTCTTTCTCTTTGGAATTTCCGGCCATTCCGTATCTTATCGAATACGCTCTGCCAGATAATCGTTAAATAATTACAATTCTTCTATTCTTCTCTGAATCTGACGGCTTACATCTTCAAACAGAAGATCTCTGTTGTATCGAATATATCTCTCGCATTCATAAGTTTCAAGGAAACGGACACAATAGAAATCGGTGTTGATACCAGAAACAAACATTACCATTTCCTGGCTGTTGTAAAAAGCAGCTTCCATAAAATCAAAGGCATATTCCAATGTATTTCCAACTTGATCCCACTCATCTTCCCAGGAAGTACGTTCCTCCCCAAATGCTTTTCGAAGAATTTCAAACGCCTCTTCTCCCTGCCTGTCACTGTACTGTTTCAGAAGCTTCGCATAATTTTCCAGATATGTGACAGCTCTTCGTGTACAGACATCCTCTCTTCGCTCCAGAAGCCCCTCCTTCTGCTTTTTCTCACGTTCCTTTTTCAGATCAAAAATATAATCCTCCAGCCTCTGTGCCATATTTTCAGATGGCAGTGCTGTTTTCAGAGCTTTCAGTACTTCAAATACTTTTTCAAGGACATCTTCCCACAGCATGACCTTACGCACGGCCTGTCTTGTACCGGAGAACAGAAGATTGACCACACTTATTTTTTCATCGAAGGATGCATGAGAGACTTTTTTGACCATTGCCTCAGAATTCTTGCCCTGAAGAATCTCGGTGATCTGATAATCCTGCTGATATTTCTGATACAGTTCATAATACTCTGCAAATTCTTTTGCAATACGCTCATGCTGGATATACTGGATCACCAGAGCTTCTGTGATATCTTTCCCAAGCTGTTCACAGACTTCCATCATTCTGGAAAGATCCTCCCAGCCTCGCGGAGTCGCAAACTGTTTTCCGTCAATCGTTGTCTCCATCCGATAGAAACAGTTGTTCCGAAGTTCCAGATAAGAAAGAATTGCCGGATGCATATTTTCTTTATATGCATACTCACGCCAGGTCTGATAATCCGGCTCTACCATGATCTTTTTTACACGGTCCAGAGTGACAACATCAAATTCCCGGACAGATTTGTTATATTCCGGTGGATTTCCTGCTGCCACGATCACCCAGCCTTTCGGAATCTCATGATTTCCGAAGCTTTTGCACTGGAGAAACTGGAGCATTGCCGGTGCCAGTGTCTCAGAAACACAGTTGATCTCATCAATAAAAAGAATTCCCTCGTCAAGTCCAGTCTCAGTCATACGGTTATAGATACTCGCAACGATCTCACTCATCGTATATTCCGTCGTAGAATATTCTCTGCCGCCATATTCCTTCTTTGAAATAAACGGAAGTCCGATCGCACTCTGTCTGGTATGATGTGTGATCGTATATGCAACCAGGGCTACCCCACATTCTCTTGCCGCCTGCTCCATGATCTGAGTCTTTCCGATTCCCGGTGCACCAAGAAGAAGTACCGGTCTCTGATGAACACCCGGTATCACATACTCTCCATACTCATCTTTCATAAGATACGCTTTGACCGTATCCATAACTTCCTGTTTTGCCTGTTTAATATTCATAATAATCTTCTGTCCTCTCTAATGCCTGTATATCGTAACTGTTCAGTACCCTCACAGTTACGAGTCAAAATGCATTCCAAATCACCTTCGGTGATGGCATTTTGCCTTATATGTCTCGGGATTTTGGCAAAAAACATGCCAAAACGCCTCGCGGGATACTACCTTCTGAATAGTTACTGTGTATCTAAAATTAACTTGATCGCCCACGGCGGTACATCCACATCCCGGTAGTCATCTTTCATAAAAACAAAAGCCGTGTCATATGGCGGCATCTTTGCCGGAAATACTCCGTACCCGTCTGTAAAATACAAAAGCCCCCGAAGCCTCTGAAAAGCTCCCATTTTCAGCAGATGCTCCACATAGGCAAATGCAGGGCGGAAATCCGTTCCCCCAAATCCTCTGACTGTAAAATCCGAAAGATAAGCCTCCATCTCTTTCTGGTTGTGGATCACCTGATCATCCTGGATCTTCTCATCACACTGGATGATATGAACCTGTATTTTACGGAAAAAACTCTCCGACTCTGAAAGCACACTGTAGGTTTCCTCCAGGAACCTGCGGATCAGGCTTCCATTGCAGGACATGGAAGTATCGATCACGATCACAAAATCTTCGATTTTTTTCATTTCTTTTGTTTCCAGCGGTTCTATCAGAGGCATATTTCCATAGGTTTCCATGCCAAGATGATAATAAATCGGATCAAAAGAATCCATATCTACCTGCATTTCTTCCTTCAGCACAGAAAATTTGCGCAGAAATTCCCGGTAATCATAACGTTTTCTGTTTTCTGCCTGCAGATGCTCCACAAGTCCCGGTGAATCACCGGCAGCCTCCTTGGAAAAAAGTTCCATCTCTGTCTGCATTTTGCGGCGCATTTCTTCCCATTTTTTCTGTCGATCAGACATTGCGCTGCGATTGTTCGGTGTATACCAGAAATGATGATCATCCTTTCGAAACTCCTGCTCCAGCCGGACAAGCTCTTCTTCCTCACATTTCAAAAGTACATAGTACAGCTTTTCTGCGGTCAGTACCTTCTGATTCTCTCGCCACTTCTGATAGCATTCCCGCCGGAAACTGTTCGGTCGGATATAAACCGGTTTCTGGTAAAGCTCATCCAGAATACTCTCTGCTGCAATATCTGCCGCCAGATCCCAGATTCTCCATTCTCTCTCCTTCCTGCTCCACAAATGACAGAAAAGACAGTGCAGAAGTTCATGGAGATACAGCCTGTTGATCTGAATCTTGTTCTGCATAAACATGGGAAGCAGCCACTGCGGCGAAACATAAAGCAGCTTCCCATCTGTGCCGATCACCTGTGTTTCTGCTGACGGCACAACCTTAAGTCCACTGAGTGCACTCTGAAAAAAGTGCATGGAAACAGCCAGTTCATTGCGGGAATTTCTGAAAATATCCTGACAGATTTCCAATATCTCGTCCTCTTTTTTTCGCTGCTCATGAACAAAATTTCCAAATTTATTTTTTTCTTCTCTGCTCACAGTTCAAACGCCTTTCTCTTTTTTCTTCCATGTTTCTGCAGCGTGTCCATCAGAATGCTGACCCATCTGGAATCTCCGGATCGCTGAGCACGCTCCAGCATCTTTTCTGTCTGCTCTCTGTCCGGAGTGATTTTGTCAAGAATACTCTGCATTGCCTCGTATTCCTTATTTTTCCCAAGAACACCGACCGCATACTCTCCATGTTCATGAAGATAGTCGATATATTTCTTTTCGGCTGTCTCCGTCAGATCCATAGGATATAAAATCCTGTCCAGTGCAAGCTTCAGAACAATCTCTTCCTCCTCCCATGCTTCCGCATAGGGAAAAAGCTTATCATATTCCAGAATATTGAGTTTCTTATGAAGAAAGCTGTTTCGATAACGGATTCCACTTCCATGCACATGATTTTCCAAAATCCTTGCCGGTGTATTTTCCACACCTTCCTCAAAGAATTCCGGAAACCAGAATCTTCCCTGCTCTCCATTTCTGTCCATATCAACTCTCAGCGTTTCCGGAAGCTCTGTCAGAATATCTCTCAGACTGGACTCTCCGTCTTCATCTGTTTTCACAGAAATCCTCTCAATTCTGTGACATCCTGTCAGTGCTCCGGCTCCGATATCTCTCAATTCCCCGCCAAAACTGATTTTTCTGAGACTGAAACAGTTATAAAACGCATATCTTCCGATTTTGCGAAGATACTCTGGAAGGATCAGTTCCTTTACGATATTTCCGGATATCTCCGGCATCCCATTTTCATCGGTAACACGCTGTCCGTTATCTGTACAAAAATTCCCGCTCAACTTACACTTTTCCAGATCCTTTCTGTCAATATGATCTGAAAAAACATACGCGCCAAGCTCCGTCACCAAAAGTCCCTCCAGCATCTCCGGCACTTCTACGATCTCGTCATTTCCAAATACCCGGTCTATACAGATTCCTGTTTTGTTTCTTCTATATAAATATATCATTTCTTATTCTTCGCCTGCCTCGCCTAAACGGATTTTTTCCATCTGTGCCTGGAACTCTTCCGGCATATGTTCAAAGAGATACGTCTTGCTGCTCTGACGCTGCTCATGCCACTGTGCTCTCGCATTTCTTTCTGTATCTTCGATTTCTTTCTTAAGTCCCTGTGCCGAAATCCTGTGTGCTCCCTGCCCCATGATGATAACCTGCTCAAGTCCATCCGAGGTCGCAACCGTCACCTGATACTGCCGTCCGATCTTATGGACTGTCTTTTCGATGTACTGATCCGCCGTTTCCGCCTCCCTGGTATACACAACATAAATATTGTGGTAGGTAAAAACCTCCTCCACATGCCCCTCAACCTTGTAAGCATCAAAGACCAGGATCAGTGTACATTTACGATAACCCTGATAATTACTCAGGATATCCTTGAGCTTATCACAGGCCGCATGAATATTTTCTTTTGCCAGCTCATTCAGTTCTTCCCAGGAAAAAATAATATTGTATCCATCTACAAGAAGATATTCTTCTTTACGGGGCCTGCCCTGTCTGCAACGTACTGTCGGTGCTGTGGAATGTACCGTTTTTTTCTGGAATGCTGTCCGCTCATGTTTTACAGGACCGAAGGTTCTCTCAAAGATCGCCTGAAGTTCTTCCTCCTCTTCATAGCTTCCACTGTAAGAAAATTTTCCGTTTTTTCCACCACTGTACCTGGAAACACTCGCATTTTCCACCGCTGTACCCGGATTTTCCGCACAATCCACATCATCATACCAGCTTTCGCCGCTCATTTCGTCAAACGCCAGCCCGCTGTTCAGATGCATGTAGTCTTCAACCTGATCCCACGGCACAACAAATCCGGCTCCATGTGCACAGAATACAGAACCTGTCGGATTCTCTAGATCCCCCTCCGGATCATATCCTATATTTTTGACGATTTCCTCCTGGTTCCTGCAGGGGGCATATCCTTTGAGTGTGCAGAAAAGCTTTCCTGTGCCATGTGTGTAGGCAACCACTTCCTTCTGATAATCACGCATCTGGGATACTGCTGCAGTTCCCTTAAGCACAGCAGTTGTTCCGTCTGTCTCCGGCGACTCAAAACTTCCCTGCATCTTCTGAACGTCTGCCATTGCTCTTCCAATCGTCTCTGCCGGCACTTCGAGCCGGAATTCATAATACGGTTCCAGAAGAATGTTCTTTGCTTTTCGAAGTCCCTGACGGACAGCACGGTAGGTTGCCTGTCGAAAATCACCGCCTTCTGTATGCTTCGTATGTGCACGGCCTGTCAGAAGAGTGATCTGTACATCCGTAAGCGGAGAACCTGTCAGCACACCGAGATGCTCTTTTTCCTCCAGATGTGTAAGGATCAGACGCTGCCAGTTTCTCGCAAGCACATCCTCACTGCATACAGTAAAAAACTGACACCCGCTTCCCGGCTCTCCCGGCTCTATCAAAAGATGAACCTCCGCATAATGACGGAGCGGTTCAAAGTGACCCACACCTTCTACCGGTTCCGCGATTGTTTCCTTGTAGACTATGCTGCCCGCACCAAACTCTACCGCTGTATTAAACCGGTCCCAGATCAGCTTCTTAAGGATTTCTATCTGTACTTCTCCCATCAGCTGCGCATGGATTTCTCCCAGCTGGCTGTCCCAGAGGATATGAAGTTCCGGCTCTTCCTCCTCAAGCTGCCGAAGCTTCTGAAGCATCTGATGCGGATCACAGTCCGCCGGAAGCTGGATCTGATAATTCAGGACAGGCTCCAGAACAGGAAGTTCAGACTCGCTTTCTATTCCAAGCCCCTCGCCCGGATAGGTTCTGCTAAGTCCTGTTACCGCGCAGACAGTTCCCGCATCTGCCTCTGTGATCGTTGTGTATTTTGCCCCTGAATACAGCCGGAGCTGATCTGCCTTTTCTTCCCAGTCCTCCTGTTTCTGTTTTACACCAGGCAGAGACTGTTTCCCTCTAGATGAAAGCAGCGTCTTTGCTTTAAGGCAGCCTCCTGTGATCTTCATATAAGTCAGACGGTTTCCCTGCTCGTCACGTGCAATCTTGAATACTTTTGCCCCAAACTTTTCCGGTCTTTGCGGCTCTGACGTATATTTCTGTATACCATTCCAGAAATCCTCCACGCCTTCCGCTTTCAGTGCAGAACCAAAATGGCATGGAAAAAGTTTTCTCTGAACAATCAGTTCTCTGATTTCTGCATCATCCACACTTCCTGTTTCAAGATACTTTTCCAGAAGCTTTTCATCACAGACTGCAATATTTTCCATCTGTTCCGGATCAAGAAGATATTCTGTAGAAGTATCCCCTTCTGTTCTTCCAAAGTCCACACAGTTTTCATGCAGATGGGTCTTAAGGTCCGTAAGCAGTGCATCCCTATCTGTTCCATTCTGATCCATCTTGTTTACAAACAGAAAGACCGGAACCTTATATCTCTCCAGCAGCCTCCACAGCGTCATCGTGTGGCTCTGCACACCATCCATACCATTGATTACAAGAATCGCATAATCAAGTACCTGCAGCGTTCTCTCCATCTCCGCAGAGAAATCGACATGTCCCGGTGTGTCCAGAAGTGTCACTTCCATATCCTCTGTCTTAAGGATCGCCTGCTTGGAAAAAATCGTGATCCCACGTTCCTTTTCCAGTTCATAATTATCCAGAAAGGTGTCTCCATGATCCACACGTCCGATCTGCCTGATCACACCGCACAGATACAGAAGTCTTTCTGACAAAGTTGTCTTTCCGGCATCTACATGTGCCAGAATTCCTATCACCAGTTTTTTCATTTTTTTCTCTTCTTTCGAGTCATTCTTATTTTCTCAGGCTTCCTCTGTCACTTCTTCCATATACATAGGTGCAAGTCTGCGCACTATACTTTCACTGACAGAGACCAGCGTTGCAACATCTTTTTCCTGATTATTCAGGTAGGCATGAAAACATCCCTGGATGCAGAAAGAAAGCATGATGTCCTTCTCTGCATCATTCTGATAATCAGGATATTTCTCACAGATCAGCCGTTTCAGTTCTGTCTCCAGGCAGTCACCAAGGCGGGCTTTTTCTGTTCCCGAAAACAGAAGGTTGATCAGTGTATTATTGGAGATCAGTGCCATATAAAGATTCCGGGTAAACACATCCGGATTTTTAAACGGAGAATCCTGCTGGCTGGAGATATTCTTGAGCACAGTTACAATGGTTTCGGATTCCATCTTATCTGACAGAGCATAAATATCTTCATAATGGCTGTAAAATGTTGACTTATTGATCGCAGCCAGGCTGCAGAGTTCCTTCACCGTGATCTTCCCCAGTGGTTTGCGGGAGCGTAATTCCAGAAAAGCATTCTTGATCGCACGTTCTGTTTTTTCAATCCTGATATCCATATTTTTCTCTTTTCCGACGGTTTATTTCATAGGTTGCTTATCCGTCTTTCTCTTTTTATTGTTGCTGGACAAACCGTTTTTGTCTATTTATAGTATAATTAAAAAAACAACTCTTGTCCATTACAATCACAATTATATTAAGGAGAATATGCGTATGGATTTCTATGGATTTTACACAGGAAAAATTTTTGATGCTTATCAGTATCTTGGTGCACATACAGAAAAACACGGAGTAACCTTCCGCACCTTCGCACCTTCCGCATCCAGGATCACCGTGATCGGTGAGTTCAACGACTGGCAGGAAGAAGAAATGAACAAGATTTATGATGGAAATTTCTGGGAATGCCACATTCCGGAAGCAAAACCTGGACAGATGTATAAATATCGTATTTATGACCGCAGCGGAAATCCGGTCGATCACTGTGATCCTTACGGTTTCGGCATGGAACTCCGCCCGAACAGTGCTTCCATCATCCGTGATATGAACCGATATAAGTTCAAGGATTCCAAATGGATGCAGAACCGCAGTGACTGCCGTCAGAAACCACTCAACATTTATGAAATTCATTTCGGTTCCTTCCGCAAGCCATCTGACAAAGCAGACGACTGGTATACCTACGAGGACATGATCGACATCCTGATCCCGTATCTTACCAAAAACGGATACAACTATCTTGAGATCATGCCTTTAAATGAATATCCATGTGATGAATCCTGGGGATATCAGGCAACCGGATTTTTCAGTCCTACCTCCAGATATGGAACTGCCGACCAGTTAAAAGCCTTTGTGGATGCCTGCCATAAACATGGGATTGGTGTTCTGATGGACTTTGTTCCTGTCCACTTTGCAGTGGATGCCTATGGTCTGGCAAATTATGACGGAACAGCCCTTTATGAATATCCAAACTCTGCCGTAGGTGTCAGTGAATGGGGAAGCTGCAATTTCATGCACTCCCGCGGTGAGACAAGAAGCTTCCTTCAATCCTGTGCCAACTATTGGATGAGTGAGTTCCATATGGATGGAATCCGCATGGATGCAATCAGCCGTGCGATCTACTGGCAGGGTGATCCGGCACGCGGTGTAAATCTCAACGCCGTAGAGTTTCTCCAGTATATGAACCAGGGATTAAAACAACTCCACCCGTCTGCAATCCTTACAGCAGAAGATTCCACTTCCTTCCCGAAGGTTACTGATCCTGTTTCTCAGGGTGGGCTTGGTTTCGACTATAAATGGGATATGGGATGGATGAACGATACACTTGATTATTTCCGTACCAGTCCGGAATATCGTACAGAGAATTATCACAAGCTCACCTTCTCCATGATGTATTATTATGATGCACGTTTTCTCCTTCCTTTGTCACATGACGAGGTGGTTCACGGCAAGGCAACGATCATGCAGAAGATGAACGGAGATTACGATAATAAGTTCCCGCAGGCACGTGCCCTGTATATGTATATGTATGCACATCCGGGCAAGAAGCTGAATTTCATGGGAAATGAGATCGGCCAGTTCCGTGAATGGGATGAGAAGCGCGAACAGGACTGGATGCTGCTTGATTATCCGATCCATGAAGGATTTGCCCGCTTCATGAAAGATTTGAACCATCTTTATCTTGAACACCCTGCACTCTGGGAAAAGGATTACGAAGCAGACGGCTTCCGATGGATCGACTGTCATCAGGAAGCAAACTGTATCTATGTCTTTGAACGAGACAGTAAAAAAGAAAAAATCATTTCTCTGTTCAACTTCTCTGACCATGAACAGATGTATGAACTGAAGCTCCCGGGCGTTACCAGCCTTAAAGAACTTCTGAACAGCAATCTTGAAATTTACGGCGGCACACAGAAACGCAAGAGTACAGTCAAAACACTTGAAAATGACCGAATCCTTTTGACTCTTCCGCCATTTTCGGCTGTATATTACACTCCTGAGGTTTAAACTTCATAAATTTAGGGGGACATATCCTTTTGATATGTCCCCCTGTTTTTACTGTCTGCCATAACGGACAGCAAGTGTTTTCATTTCTTTTTGTAATTCTTTTGTGAACTGTCCTCCTTTTAATCTCCATTTCCAGTTCTTTCCAAGTGTGGAAGGCTGATTCATACGTGCAGAATTGTCAAGTCCCAGATAATCCTGCATTGGAATGATACACAGATTAGCAACACTTCGCATTACCAGACAGATCAGATCCTGACAAAGTTCCTTTCCGGAATCTCTGAAATTATTCAGATACTCACGAACCTGTCTTCTCTCTGCCGGAGTGATATCCTCAAGCCAGGAAACCAGAGTTTCATTGTCATGCGTTCCCGTATAAACAACACAGTTTCTCGGATAGTTATGAGGCAGGTAATCACTTGCATTTCCTGTATCGCGTTCATCAAAGGCAAACTCGATCACCTTCATGTTTGGATAACCACTCTCCTCTACAAGCTGTTTTACGCTGTCTGTCATATATCCAAGATCTTCAGCGATGATCTCTCTGTCTCCCAGTCTTGCTGAGATTGCACGGAACAGGTCGATTCCCGGGCCTTTTTCCCACCAGCCGTTTTCTGCTGTCTTGTCTCCATATGGAATTGCATAGTATTCATCAAATCCACGGAAATGGTCGATTCTTACGACATCGTACAGACGGAAGCAGTTGGAGATTCGCTTGATCCACCATTCATAACCGGAGTTGCGGTGTACTTCCCAGTTATACAGAGGATTTCCCCAGAGCTGTCCTGTTGCGGAAAATCCATCCGGCGGGCATCCTGCAACCTGTGTCGGGCAATTTTTCTCATCCAGCTTAAAGAGCCACGGATTTGCCCAGGTATCTGCACTGTCCATTGCCACATAGATCGGGATATCGCCGATGATCTGAATGCCGTTTTCATTTGCATAAGCTTTGAGTTTCATCCACTGCTGCCGGAATTTGAACTGCAGATACTCCTGAAATTCAATCTCAAAATACATTTCTTCTCTGTAATAATCCAGTGCATTCTGCCAGCGAAGACGGATATCCTCTGCCCACTCGCTCCACGGAATGCCTCCGAAACGCTTCTTCACCGCCATGAAAAGTGCATAGTCTTTAAGCCACCAGGCTTCTTCTTCCTGGAATTTACGGAATTCTGCATCCATATAGATGTCACTTTTCTCATATGCTTTACGCAGAAGGAGCATACGTCCTTCATATAATTTTGCATAGTCTACGCTGGTCTCATCTTCGCCAAAATCTACTTTGTCACATTCTTTCTTTGTCAGTACGCCTTCTTCGATCAGATCTTCAAGACTGATAAAATACGGATTTCCTGCAAATGTAGAGAAAGACTGGTACGGCGAATCACCATAGCTGGTCGGTCCAAGCGGAAGAATCTGCCAGTAGCTCTGTCCCGCTTCCTTAAGTGCATCCACAAATTCATAGGCTTTCTTGTCAAAACATCCGATTCCATATTTTGACGGCAGACTGCTTATCGGAAGCAGCACGCCACATTTTCTGTTCTGTCCCATTTTCTTTCCTCCCATGTATTCCTAACGCGGAAAAACCAGGCGTCCACTCACGCCCGGTAATCCTGATTATCCGTTATAGTTATTTTGTCATATATGAAGCAGAATCGTCAATGTTCAGAATTGATGGTTTATGTTAAATTTTTTAGATGTTTTGACTAATCTGAAAATGCGTCGATTCCTTTCTCTACTTTCCATACATTTTCCGGCTGCATCTGTTGCATATTTTTGAATATATTTTTTGCATTTGCGGGATACTACTTTCTGAATAGTGCTACTGTTCACAGCAACCTGGTCATAATTACTACTTATCATTATAAAGGAGCATTTCTTTATGAAAAATAAAATTCCGCACAGTTCTTCGCCTTCCAACCAGGAGATCATGGATTCTTATGATTTTCTGGCAAATTCCGCATCCACCCAGGACTGCACCGGTCTGATTCCTTCGGGTCCGGTGAATGAGGATGAGTTAACGTCTTATGAGACGGTTTACCATTATCTGCCGCCCCAGATCAAAAATTCCAAAAAGAAACCAGAAGACAGGAAACATCTGTAAACAGACTCAAAAGTCCCATAAGGTCATATTAGACCTCAGGGACTTTTGCTGTTTTATTTTTCAGCTGCTTTTGCAGCATATTCTGTTGTTACAAGATTTTCGTATGGTACACGTTCCTTCAGTTCACCTGCATCTTCCAGGATATCTTCCAGAAGCTCAAAACTTTCTTTCTCGAAAATGAGATTTGATTTCCAAGTGTCCTGATCGTAATAGCGTTTTACGATAGTTGTAACTGTGTCGAGGTCTGTTTCTGCAAACTGAGGAGCAATCACCCTGGCGATTTCTTCCGGTGTGTGTGTCTGGACGTATTCCATGCCTCGCTGAAGAGCATTTGTAAATTTCTGGATAATTTCAGGGTTCTTCTCCATGTAACTGGTCTTTGCACTGTAGGAGGTATATGGAACATATCCGGAATCTACACCGAGAGAAGCCACCACATATCCTGCTCCTTCTTTTTCCAGTGCTGTCGCAGACGGCTCAAATTCCACTGTAAAGTCCGACGAAGTGTCTCCCGAAAAAGCTGCTGCCGTGGAACCAAAATCAATACTCTGATCGATCATCAGATCTTTCTGCGGATCCAGACCGTTTTTGCGGAGAATATACTCAAACACCATTTCCGGCATGCCGCCTTTACGCCCACCAAGAACTTTCTTATCTTTCAGATCTTCCCATTTAAAATCCGGCATTTCTTCTCTTGCCACAAGGAAATTTCCGGCACGCTGGGTCAGCTGTGCAAAGTTTACAACAGGATCCGTAGCTCCCTCCTGATAGGCATAGACAGATGCTTCCGCTCCCATAAATCCGATATCTGCCTCACCGGATATTACAGCAGTCATTGTCTTATCTGCTCCAAAACCAGTCACAAGTGTCAGATCCAGCCCCTCATCTTTAAAATATCCCTCTTCGATTGCCACATACTGTGGTGCATAAAAGATTGAATGTGCCACTTCATTTAAGGTAACTTTTGTAAGCTTCGGCTCCTCTTTCTTTGCAGCAGACACTCCCATCGGCAGTGCAGTCACCGCTAGAACGACTGCTGCCGCCAGTGAAATCCATTTTTTATTTTTCATGCAGATTCTCCTTTACCGACTTCTTCTGTTAGAGTATGCAGAGAATAAAAGATTGTGAAGGCATTCATAATTTGTTATAATTTTCTGAAAGGAATTACAGCCGCCATTTACCATAAAAATTTCGAAGGTAATATTACTCAGACGAAAGGCACTTATATGGAAAAAAATCTTACAGACAATTACGAAAAACAGATATATATCGGAAGAGACTTGTTTTTGAAATATGATCAGGATATGCTGATAAAGAAATATAAATTGAAAAATGACCACGCATACCTGTACCTGAATTATATCGGAACAGAATATCGGGTCAGCCGCTCAGATGGTTCCATCGAATATATAGCCGAAGGCATCTGGAAAATCTGCAAAGAATATTCAATTGTTATGACGATCTACGACCTGCTCTGCTACTCAGAAGATAAACCGCTTCCTCCGCTTACAGGACAATGGCAGCCGGTAACCAGATTTATTCCCACCGGAAGCAGTCCGTCCGGAGATGTGTTTACCCCTAAATATGAAGCAGCATTCTCCGGCAAAGTAAATGCCGTCAGCCAGGCCTGTCTCTGTCTGGGAGGGGAATTACAGAAACGCCTGGCCGGGGCTGATCTGACTTTTGAAATGCCTGTTATGGGAGATTTCTCTGTGCTGTTCCAGTTCTGGGACGCTGATGAGGAATTCCCGGCAAAAATCTTATTGTTGTGGGATAAGGTATCCTTATCGTATCTTCATTTTGAGACGACCTTTTATCTCCAGGGAGATTTACTTGAAGCGATATTGCAGAAAGTCAACAGTTAATCTTTTCGTAGCTGTTCACAGGTAATATCCCGCGAGGTGTTTTGCCATGGATATGGCAAAATCCCGAGACATACGGGGCAAAATGCCATTCTCCGTCAATCTTGCCATGTTTCGACAAAAGCCTTATAATAGAAGTTACCTGTATCAAATCATAGTTTTAGGAGGTTAACAGCATGAAGTTCAATCCATTCTGTATGTGCTGTGCTGTCAGCAAACAGGAACAGAAAATCCGTTCCTTCCAGGATATGGACAAAAAAGTCGAATATATGAAAAAGGTCATGGACCGTATGGCATCTATCGACGAGGAAGACTGTGCTCCCAGTGTCTCCATTGAATTAAAAAAGATGTTCAGTGACTTCTGGGATCAGCCTATGGAAGATTACAGTTCTGCCAAAAAAGAATTTAACCAGCTTATGCTGGATCTGGAGGATTCCCTTGAAGAAAAGATCCGTCATTCTGACGATCCGCTGGAAACGGCACTTCTTTATGCCCGTATTGGCAACTACATTGATTTTGCCGCACTTTCAGATGTAAACTCTGATACCGTTCTGACTCTTCTTGAGGAGGACAACAAGGATCCTCTTGATACACAGGAATATCTGCACTTTCGTAAAGACCTGGATTCTGCTTCCCGTCTTGTCTATCTGACAGACAACTGCGGAGAAGTGGTTCTTGACAAACTGGTCATCAAGCTTCTTAAAGAACTCTATCCAGAGCTTGACATCACGGTGATTGTCAGAGGTTTTCCTGCGATTAATGATGCAACCTTTGAGGACGCCCGCGATATCGGACTTACTGAGATAACCCGCGTGATCGGAAACGGAAATGATGTTGGCGGTACCTGGCTTCCCCATATCAGTGCCAAAGCCCGTGAAATGCTTGAAACTGCTGATCTCATCATTTCCAAGGGACAGGGCAATTATGAAACCCTTCATGACTGCGGACTGAACATCTATTACCTGTTCCTGTGCAAGTGTGAATGGTTCCAGTATCAGTTTAAAGCCAGACCACTGCAGGGTATGTTCATAAACGAACGCCGCATCTGACAGGTTGACGAAACTTTTCCCCCTTTTCGTCAATCTGTCAAGAATCCTCCGGAATCTTTGTAAAAATCTTCACTGGTATCACTCCCGGGTTTTCGCTATACTGATAACAGTTCAAAACGAAAGCAAAAACTATTACAAATATTTTGGAGGAATAAGAAATGGCAAGTTTATCTTTACAGCATATTAACAAGACATATCCAAACGGTTTTGAAGCCGTTAAAGATTTCAACCTTGAGATCGAAGATAAAGAGTTTATCATCTTTGTAGGACCTTCCGGATGTGGTAAATCTACTACACTTCGTATGGTAGCCGGACTGGAAGAGATCACTAGCGGTACTTTAAAGATCGGTGACAAAGTTATGAACGATGTAGAGCCGAAGGATCGTGATATCGCAATGGTATTCCAGAACTACGCCCTGTATCCTCATATGACAGTATATGATAACATGGCATTCGGACTGAAACTTCGTAAAGTTCCGAAAGACCAGATCGACAAAGCAGTTCGTGAAGCTGCAAGAATCCTTGACCTTGAGAAACTTCTTGATCGTAAACCGAAGGCTCTTTCCGGTGGTCAGAGACAGCGTGTTGCTATGGGACGTGCTATCGTACGTAATCCTAAGGTATTCCTTATGGATGAGCCTCTTTCCAACCTGGATGCTAAAC
>OLPC01001637.1_pt1 | contig 18728 bp, 28 predicted proteins | sample 1672341 | NCBI WGS metagenome assembly OLPC01 (sample SAMEA3136673, study PRJEB25190) | human gut metagenome | reverse complement strand
CCGGTGGCCACCGTGGCGCTGAACGGTGCCAAGAACGCCGCTTACCTGGCTGTGGCCATCCTTGCCGTGGCTGATGACGACTTGGCCGCCAAGCTGGACAAGTTCCGTACGGACACCGCCGCCGCTATCGCCAAAAAGGACGCCGCCATCGCCGCCGAGGCCGCCGCGCTGTAAGGCACAAAAAGGCGTCAAAGCCACAACAATTTTCTTACATGAAGAACAAAGCATTCTTCATCTTTGCGCAATTATAAGTTTTTCCCGTATTGTTTGTGCCATAAAGCATAATTACTTTTCCTTCAAGGCCATGTGCTACAACGCTTACTTCTGGATCAAAAATACTATCTGTCATATGTAATCTCCTTAAATTTTAATATTTTGTTTTATAAACTTGTTTACAGGATTAAAAATTAGGAAGTTTCGGTCTAGCTTTAGTTGTCGCAGCAGAAGTTGCTGTCTCTGGCTGTTTAGCTTTTGCTTTCTCTTCCTCTAAGCGAACTTCTCTATCAGTAATTGCCTGAGAAATTGCACCAATGTCATATGGTTCTGGAGTTGGTGTTTCACTATCCTCGCCGTAAGCATCAGAAGCATTTGTAATAATCATCTCATTTTTATAGATAGTTTTCTTTTCAAATCTTGGTTTACCAATTTTTACAGGAATTTCTTTTGTGATTTCTGCACGACTATTTACAATATCACCATAGAACTTAACAGTCTGATTTGGTGCATAGTCATCTAAAATTGCTTCTGCAATTCCATCTTCTGCTGGAGCAACTAAAGTCATTGGTTCAATTCCTGAATAAGTAGGAACCCATCCTTTTACGATAGTACGACCTGTCTCTTCACCTTTATTCTCACCAGATGTATAAAGTTCCGGTGTAATAGAAGCAATTGCCATTTCTACTTCAAACCAAGCACGAGGCTCAAATTTCTCTGGATCTCCATCATAACGATTAAAAAACATTGTCTGGTAAGAGACATTTACATGCACCTGTTTGTCTTTCCCGACATAAGAGCTAGGTCTGATCTCACCATTTGTAACAGTTACTCTTGTAGCTGCATCTTTACCAACTTTGGCAATAGACTGATATTCTCTCATTACAGTTTCAATGCCTGCATAACAGCCATTATCTGTACCATCTTTCTTTTTCTCATTGACATATACTTTAAATGTTACAAAGTTAATGTCACCAGTCTGCACTGTAATATCACCACTGATAACCTTTTTACCATCTCTTACTGACTCTTCCAGTGTATTTTCGCTTACAATACCAACTACTTCTACTTTTGTGTCTGCCTGTCTTAAATTTGTTTTTTCACTCATGAATATTGTCTCCTCTTATAAATAATATTGTTTGGTATATTGATAAGCGTTCATGATTGAACGACTTATTCACTAAATCTCATGCTAACTCTATCTAAATATTCTTCGTCTGACGGATTAGCGAATCTAATGACTGTATATATGCCTTTGCATTCTGGGCATCTATTATTTTTTCTTTCATTCCATTCAAACACTGAAGCACAGCGAGTGCACTGACATAATGTTGTTCGTGTTTCCATCTCATTCCTCCTCTTCAAAGATGCTTCCGCTAATGCCTAAAGCTTCAGCAAGTAGTGTTTTCAGAGGTTCTGACGGATTCTGATCATTCAACCATCCTAAATAACTATCTGGAATTTCAGAGAGTGGTTCTCCTTTATATTTGCCGAATGGCATAAGATATGTTTCTGGCGTAGGTTTGAATTCTCTCATCAGTTCATCTACTTCAGTTTCATCAAAAGATACTGTTAAATCTTTTCTTGATGCTAAATAATCTGCTAAGTGAACTATCATTTGACCTTTTGTTTTTGGTAATGGTAGCTCATCTTTACTTCTTTTGTCTGTGTTCCATTCACCCATATGTGAGGCGCAACAATCTGCAATATAATCCAATTCTTCATCTGGCAACCATTCGAATCCTTTATAAGATTTTATTCTCTCAGCTATAAGTAACGGGTGTTTAAAAAGAGTATATTGACTGCCATTACGACCAAGTTTTTCATCATCATGATTCATAATAGCTGTTCGTAACATATCTCTTTCTCTTGATGTAAACTGACTCTTGATACAATCAATTGACAGCATATGATTTAAGAATCTAGTTGCCCCTTTTACATGTTTAGCAAGTCCCATGAATCCAACTGTATAATCGGGATGATACTTGTTTGTACTTGAGGCGGATACTTGCCAGAAATATGTAGGTGCAGTATCTAATAATTCAATACAAAATTCTTGGATATCATCATTCTCAAATACTTCTAACTCTTCCTTAAAAAATCTCTCTGCTAATGTCATACAGCTTCCTCCTCAATAATTTCTTGTGCCTCTTCCATATCCGGTGTATCAGAGGAATCTTTTACAATCGACTCAAGGACTTTAAAAGTAAAGTTCTTATGTTTATAAGCCTTAAAACTGCTTCTATTATCAATTCTTACAACCACACCTTCTCTAACATGAGTTTTACCAATTGGATCAGGCCCGTCATAGTATTTTTCTACACGCTCCATAAGATCTTCTTTAGTAGTAAACAGGAATTTATCAAATTCAGGTACATGTTTAACTCCTAAACGATCACACCAATTCTTTACTTCTTCCCATGGAATCTCTGTGACAATCCCATCTTCATTGGTCATAGTCATTCTATAAACATAAATATCAGAAGTACCAGGAGTACATCCATAAGAGAACACTGTTTCATCACCGTAAAGCTTCTTAACTTCTTTATCTTTAATTTTAGTGTTGGAACAGGTTCCCATAATGGTCTGCTCTGTACCATCAACCCACCCTACGATTTCATAAAACACTTCCATTCCTTTTGGTAGTCTGTTAATAAAGTAGTCGTGATATTTCTGTCTAAATTTATCATTCCCATAGTAACCGCCTTCAAATGTATTGAGCACGACTCTTCTAGTGCCAGAAACAGCTTTCCAGCTTTTAATAACAGGTGCTGGTTTATGGAATAACTTCTGCAGTAGAGTTCTCTTACCTTCTTCTATTTCAATAGAATTTCCGGTACGACCAGATGTGCCATGCATTTTCAAAGTAATGTAACAAGTATCTCCTGGTTTAAAGGCATTTAAGTTATATGCTAACTGTTCTGTATCAGCATGTTCTTTAAAATAAGGAAATTTGTTTTTTAAATTTGGAGTTTTTACTTTCGGACCATTGTTAGATTTTTTATGATTTGATCTTGGAATATATTTTTTACAGATAACTGTCCCATCAAGTACAGTAATTTGATCTCCTAAAGATAATTTATTTATATCAGTCCATTTACTAAGAGATTCTACTGGTAAAACCAATCCTTCTGATTTTTCCCCTCGCAGGCTCATAGCTTTAATGTTTCGTTTTACAGGATCAAGATATCCACCTGTAGTTGTTCCATCTTCATTTTTAATACGCAGCAAATTGTTTTCTTTTGCAAATTCTTCTCCTAGCTGACCATCAACCGGGAAAAATACAACTTTCTGCCCTTCGTAATAACTTAAATCAACAATAACCGTATTTCCAAAAACGGTACCAAGCTGGAGCCTATCAGCATTGCTGTGTTTACGAAGTTGCTTAAGCTCAGTAATGTAAGCACAATACATTAAGTATTGAATACCTCTTTCTCACTCATAATTCTCTTGCACAGATCAATTACATCTGTGTTACCTCCTTTTACTTCGTTATATATTTTAGTAACACCATAAAGTTTTCCTATATGGAATCCTTTGTTATATGTATCAGTAATTTTCTTTTTCATCTTTTTTCTAGTTATAAACACGTAGCTCCCCCTGTTATTTCTTCTAAAGTTCTAGGAGTATAATTCAGCAGCATTGCTCCGACATTATACATTTTACATGGCATCAAATACCAATGCATTTGTGTGACCGATTGATGAACAATAGGCTCCTAGAATACCCCAGCATAGAATATACAAAATTGATAAAAATGTTTTCATAGCTCACCTATCCAATCCTCATAAATATTATCTGCATGTGCTTCAATATCATCATGTAATGTCTCTTCTGGGTAATCAATAAGAGATTCCATAATATAAGAAGAAGTAATCATATTTAAAGCCTTCTCTTCTGAAATTTGATATTTTCTTTGTAATACATCTTGCAATCCTTCAATGTAGCCCTTAACACTTTCTGTAAGTTCTGACATATCTATCATTATGCGATCCTCACAATCTGTTCATATAAGACATAATCCTTTGCTGTTATAGCTTTACTATCATGGTAATGCCCACACAACCAACGTCCATAGTCAACATTACATCTGATCTCTTCCAAATAATCAGTTAGCTTATCCGGTTTATATAATCCATGTGATAATAATGCCACTATAGAAGAAGCTGTACAATGTGTTAGGATAAAATCTACTTTATTATCATGTTCTGCCAGATTCTTTATACCCTCATCCATCTCTTTTTCATCTGGCATTTCTCGCTCCCACCATGAAATGTGATTGATTCGGTACATTTTATCCGGATCATCTCTCCATTCCTTTACTCTTGGATCATCAATCTCTAATACTCCATCTGAAATATCATGACTGGCAGCTCCGCCAAAAGTAAAAAATTTTAAATCGTCTATATCAAATACCTGTCCCCTCATAAGATGAATTACTGATGGTTTAATAAAATGTACCTTACCACCATGCCATTCTTCTACCGGATAAGCATCTAATATATCGTAATTCTCATGATTTCCATCAATAAAGAGTGTTGTGAAATGCTTCTCTTCAAGCCAATTCAGATACCACCTTTGCTGCGGTGAATCTCTCCATATCCCAAAATCTCCAAGAATTATCACATAATCGTCCTTCGACATCTCTCTTTGTTCCGGGAACGAGTCCATATTGACTCTATGAACCCAATCCCCATGTGTATCACCTGTGATCCAAATCACTTCCACCACCTCCAACAATATGTAGCAAATGAAAATCCTATAAGAATCATGAAATATGCTATAGGTATCGCAAAAAGCATTTTCATAATTGAAATTAATAAAATACACAAATCTAATTTTTTATCTGCAATCATGTTTAATATTGTTACTACTGGCAAAAGCATTAACTTCCAACCACTACATATGGCTCCAATTACTCCACATATAGCAGAAATCCATCCCATGGTTTGCTTAATCACTTAATTCCTCCTAAACTATCAATCCATTGTTTTACCTTGCCATTATCGTATGTTTTTGTAATCAGCACGGCAGACACTGTTTGTCCTATTCTTCCATGATATTTACGATATGTACTTTCATCACTAAGTGAATATTCAGTTCCGTTATAATCTACCGTAATTTCATATTCAGCATAATCTTTTCGAAATTGCGGGACATGATTGATCATACCTGTAAAACGAGTTTCTTCAGGCTTATAATATTCATTTACAACTGTGACCTTCACGCTTTCTTCTTTCTTATCAATACATTTAGCGCATCCGGTTAATGTTGAAATACTTATCAATAAAACTCCAAAAATACTTAATATTTTCTTTTTCATAGATGCTCTCCTACATTTGTAGTTAAGATCCAATCTTTCTGAGTTGTCCCATAGGGATAAGAACCATATGTTATAGTATTATCCTCAGTAGTTTCAGTTCTAGTTGTCTCTTCAATAAGATTGCCTTCTTTATCATATTTCTTAGTTGTCTCTGTAACCGTAGTTTTTATCATTGTGTCCTCCTTTATATTGACGAACCACCTCACCTAAAGTACAATACTATTGATCCCAGGTCTGTACCGGGTGAGGATCTTCTGAATAGGTAATGTGATATGGGATTGTATCACACATTATTTTTGAAGGAGGTGTTGCCTATAGCAGCAGATATCATAACTATACTTACTTGCTTTGGGCCGACATTACAATTCGTAGTTGTTAACGTTATCCTCACCTTACGCAGCCACCTCTTTATTACTGACGCAAAATCCCTACGCTACCGTCAGTGTGGTATATGTCCACAGTTCTCACTATACGTTACCCTCATTATTAATTATTTATTTTCAACAGTTGCTACATTGCCTGATGTTAATTCTCCTGCGTCAACAATTGTTGCAGCATTTCCACCTTGTACCTTCGGCACATCACCATTCCACTTATCAATCTTCTGTTTCTCAATAAGTTCTGGAGTAAGTGACTCAGCGATCTTTTTATTTGCTTCTGCTTCAGCATCCGCTTTAATTCTTGTAGCTTCAGCTTTACCTTCCGCAGTGATTTTCGCCTGTTCAGCTTCAATAGCGGCTTTCTCTTTATCCTGCTCCGCTGCGATGAGAGCAACTTCCTTATCTTTATCTGCCTGTACCTTTGCAGTCTTAGCTTCAATATTTGCAAGTTCCAGTTCCTGCTGTGCATTTACTTTCTTCTGAATAGCAGCCTGAGTTTCATCATCTGTAGAAATTGAAGTAAAGTTTACAGTATCAATGATAATTCCATATGGCTCAAATTTCTTTTTTAAGTATTCGTCAAGAGCCTCGTTCAGTTCCTGACGCTTATCACCAAATACATCTGTTACCGGATACTTAGCAGTTACTTCCTGTGTCCACGCTTTCATCTTTGGTTTGATGAAAGTATTTTTTACGCTTTCACCGGACTGACCTTTAAATCTTGTAAATACATCAGCAACTTGATCCTGATCGAACTTATAAGAGAATTCCAAATCAACAAGAAGCTGTTTTCCATCTGCAGTAGGCGTTTTAAAACTCTCATCTTTTGGAGAATCCCCTTTATCTTCTGAAGTCAGATAAGACTGTTCAATACCAATTGAATACAGTGATGTTTTTACTGTAGGTGAAATTAAATGCCATCCCTGTGAAAGAGTGTCATTTGAAATTCCACCATTCATCTTGTATTCTACCGCTACATAACCTGCTGGTACTCTTACGCTACATTTTGCTACGCAAATTAATCCTGCCACGATAATAACTGCTAAACCAACACTTCCTAAAAATCCTCTTTTCATTATTCGTTCTCCTTATTTTCCTTATTTTCTTCTCTATTCATTTCATCTGCTGCATCTTTCCAGATCCTATGTAAGAATCTCCCAAATGGATAAAACAGTGCAGATAATAGAAACCATAAAATTACTGCTCCAACTAATACTAAAAATATAAATACCGGATTCATACTCTCTCCTTTATAATTCAATGCCCTCCATAACAGCTCTAGCTTCTAAAATAGCTAAATAATTTGCCATAGCATCAATCTGAATATTATAAGTGCTTCTCGGACATGTTGGCTCAAAACTCAGAGTTCCATTTTCCCATTTAAAAAGCATAGACTGTAAACCTCTGAATCTAAGCATTAACTGGTAATACTCAGCTTTGAATCTCTCTTTATAATCTGGACTGACCATCATTTCTGTTGTTTCTTTTAATGTTTTTACCATGTTATTTGTCTCCTTTATGTTCTTTAATATCGTTTATAAATGTCCAAGTGAAAAAGACTACCAGCATTAAACTAAGTAAATTTTTATAAGTAATAAGATCTACCAATGATATTGCTATAAAAATAGCATCAAGAATGATAAAAAATTTATTAAGCTTCATTTAATTCATCTCTCACTCTCATAAGTATCTTCCCAAGCCTATTTTCTCCAACTCCGTCTACAGTTCCCCAAATAGTATCTCCCCAAGTATTACCCTCTTCCAGGTGCTCGTCATCTGTGGCAAGTAATTTTTCCTTAAGGTCTGGATTCTGAGTGAATTTAGCCAGTACGATTTCATACATTACTTTATCTTTCACTTCTTCCCAATCTGATCTCAAATCAACCTTTCTACCTGCTGCCTTTGCCTCTGATGGGCTAGCTTGAGAAAATAACTGGAATTTTAGTCTACGATTTTTTGTTTTCTGTGCTTGAAAAGCTGCTTCATTATTTGTATAGTCCCATCCGTTATAATTTACCGGTGCCATATAAAAGTTACTTAAAAAGTAATAAGCTCCAGTAAAACTATTAATCATTCTTTTTCCTTCCCTAATAATCACTACAAGTTACTGTCAAACTTACAAATCCATCATTTTGTTCAAAAGATGTAATAAGTTCATCTTTTACCAATTCTTCTACTATATCTCTGTCAGTTATTTTTGCTCCAATTAATTTAGGATCAGTCAAGTTGTATTCAGCTTCTACAGTAATCACTCTTTTTGTTGGTATCAAAATTTCTTTCTCACATGCGTCATCAATTGGTTTATTTAATATCCTTTTTCCTCTTTGCGTAATATCACCTCCATATTTTATTTCATTGTTTAACCTCCTTAAGTGCAGGTGAGGAATTGAACCTCACCTTAACCTTTTGTTACTACACTTATTTTCTCTTTCCTACAAAGAATCCAACTAAGAAACAGGCTAATAAGCATACTACAAACACGCCTATATTTAACACTATCATTTTATTTGCCTTTCTTTGCTTTCAGCTCCTGCAGCTTTTTATCAATTTCATCATCTTTCATTTTCTTATCCAGACGCTGTTTTTGCACAGTAGTAGAACTTTCATAAGCGATCCTAGCTCCATCAGCAGCCTCTTTCTGCTTTTTAACTCCGTCACGTACTTTCTCTAACATCTTTTCCTCTTCACTAGAAGATACTCCCGGTGTTACATTAAAAGCTTTTGATGCCTGAGCTGTTTCCAGAGTTAAAACTGCACTCTCTTTTTCTACTTTTAAATCATTAAGCTGTTGCTGTAGTACTTCTACTTTTTCTTTCTGTACGTCAGCATTCTCTTTCCATTCTTTTAATGTACTCTTAATAAAATCAATCTTATCATTCAGTTCCTGTTGTTCTTTTAAGTAGACTTTTGCTGCTTCGTCATCTCCTCGATCCACACAAGCATTTACATTTACATCTGCTTTCATGGCATCTTTCTTCAAATGGAACAGATCATCTTCATAATTGGAAATTTTACCAAGCATCTGCTGATATCTTACATTTTCCTGTTGAAGTTCATCTTCTTTCTTCTCAATAGCGGCATTATAATATGCTTTAGCTCCTTCAGGTGTAGACGCATCTTTCTGAATCGCTTCGTTTGCCGTGCCAGATGCTCTTATCCTTACTCTTTTTCCAATTTTACTATTAAAAAAGAAACAAAGTCCTACGAGTACTAAAATAACAATTACAATAATTGCTCCAGCTGTAATATTCATTAGTCTCTCCCCTCATCAATATCAAGCCCAAAGTTTTTAAACAGCTCTGTCATACCACCCACATAACCGGAACCTAATGCCTGGAATTTGAATCCATCTCCGTAACGGTATAATTTACCCATTTCTACTGCATTCAATTTTTCAAAGTTTTCATTCTCAGACAGATCATATTCATACTTATCACCATCTGGATTGTCGTAATCACAAATTGTCATAACTGCATTGGAGACCATTCCAAAATTCTGCATACGCTGTAAGGCCCTAAAAATTGTTAAGCAAATAGTAAATTCTGTTTTATCTTTCGGGAAAGTATCAGCATGTACAATAAAATATTCATCATAATGCTTTCCATTGAAAATCATTCCCTGAGAATCATCACCAGTTTTATTATCTCCTGAATAATCTACCCAAGGATATGCAGAGCCATCTTCATAGGTTTTATAGTTTACTAAATCTTCTGGGTATACTACTTTGCGGCTTGAATCTGTTAAAAATCCATTGATATCAAAGTCAATGTCTGCTTCACCAGCATAACGGTTCTGATCCCAATTGACTCCAATAAAGAAATTCTTAATGCCTGTACCATCTTCTTTTACCATACTAATTTTCTGATTTTTGCTCATGTTGATTACTGCCATATTTCTTTATCTCCTTTTTATTTATTATTCAGCCAGTCTTTATACTGACGAAGAATCTCTGTATATAACTGTTCATCAGACATTTTATTCATGTCTTTTACTGCTGTAAAACCGGTGTTATCATGTTTTCTACCTTTCATATCATCAAGAGATTTTAAATAGTCAAAATCTTCATCTCCAATTCCTATGAACTGCACGAAGATGTTGTACTCTGAAAGCTCTTTAATAACTGCATTGGTGGCAAAAGTGTCACTATTTTCACCATCTGTAATAAAGATGATAAATGCTGGGATCTCACTTGGTTCAATATCTTTATAGTATGTAACCATTTCTTTCAATACAGGAGCATAATTAGTACCACCCATATACATGCGAGCTTTTTTCATAACTTTTTTAACATAGTTACTATAGTTATCAGCGTTAGCAGCTTTTAAGCGCTCTGCTCCATTTGAGAACAGCCAACTCTCAAGTTCTCCATTATCGTCAAATCTTAAAGCAATTGGTAACAGACGAGAAATAGTTTCCTGTACGGACCCGTTATCGTACAGCCAATCCATACTTCCTGAATAATCCATTGCAAGAGCTACTCTAGCCGTATGTTTTGTCATATCAATCTTGCTTCCCTTAGACATATCAATAAGTACTTTGCCAAGATTTTCACTGTGCTTAGACATATCAATTGTCTGTAACTTTTCTTCATATACAGGTTGCTGAGTTACAGCAGAAGATAACTCTACTGCTGCTTCCTCATCTTTTTTCCCAAATAATTTCTCAAAAAATCCCATTTTAGTTATTTCCTTTCTTACAAAATGATTTTCTAATCCAATCTACAGGTACAACCATGAATGCTGTCACTAAAACTGCAAGCCACTGTTTAGTATCCATTGGAGCTGTCTGTACTAGATTTCCTACAAGGTTACATAAAACTGCTGTCATTGCAAAAATACCGAATGCTATATACATGAATAATTTGTTATTTTTAATCCCTTTGAAAAGATTCATACTATCTGTCCTAATAGTGAATCCATTGAATACTGCCATTAAACATAACAAAGCGAATCTCGCTGTCATCGAAGAAATTTCTGTTGTAAACATTTTTCCAATCGGACCAAACGTAATCGCACCAAACAAAGCAATAAATACAATTGAGCTTAATGCAATTCTTCCCTTGGCTCCACGAATAAATAATCCAGAACCTTTTACGATAGGTTTTTCATCCATATATTCCGCTTTTGGAGGTTCTCCACCAAAGCTTAATGAGTTAAGTGAATCCATGATGATATTTACAATAAGGATCTGAACTGCTGCTAATAGAGCTGATCCGCCAGAAATAATTGGAAATACCATACTTAAGATCAACAATGAAATATTGATAGGTAACTGGAATTCAAGGAACATCATAATGTTATGCATAAATGTTCTTCCAAGTTCTACACCTTTTACCACACTTGCAAAGTTATTGTCTGTCAGTATAATATCTGCTGCCTGTTTTGCTACATCTGATCCATCTTGCATCCCAAAACCTACATCTGCTTTCTTTAAGGCCGGAGCATCGTTGACACCGTCACCAGTCATAGCTACAGACATTCCAATTTCTTGAGCTAATGTTACAAGACGGAGCTTTGTATTTGGTGAGCATCTGGAAATCACTTTCAACTGAGGAATAATCTCTTTTACTTTTTCATCTGACATAGCTTCAAATTCATCGTTAGTAACTGCTAAATCTCCAGGTTTATAAATACCCGCTTCCATAGCAACAGCCTTAGCTGTTTCCATACAGTCACCAGTAATTTCAATCACCTGAATTCCGGCTTTATGAGCAACCTTTACTGCTTCTGGCACTTCACTTCTGACAGGATCAACAACTCCAATGATTCCAAGAAAATTCATTTCATCAGGAAGCCCATCACCAGTTTCATCTGAAGTAGTCAATGCAATACATCTCATTGCTTTCTCTGTAAGTCCTTTAATATAGCTTTGTAAAGCTTTTCGTTTCTCTTCTGTTAGTTCAGACGCTTTTCCGTCTCTATCAAGATAAACTTTACATTTTTCAATTAATTTTTCTGGAGCTCCCTTATAGACAGTAAAATCATTTGCTCCATTATTTAAAGTAACTGCTGAAAATTTATTTTCACTACTAAACGGGATACGTTTCTTAATTGTGATTTTATTTTGTATCGCCATTGCTTCTTCTGGCGAGAGCATACTAAGTACTGCTCGATCAATAGAATTTCCACCTGTAATATTCCCATTAGAATCAAATACTGCGCTATTATTCATACAAATATTTGTATAAATCAAATTATTAAGTGCATAATCCTTATTAAAAATATCCTGGCAATCACCATTAATCATAACTGTCGGAGTCATTTCTCCCGTTGTAAGAGTCCCTGTTTTATCTGTGCAAACTAAATTAACATAAGCTAATTCAGGAATCTTTCCGGTATTCTTTGCAAGAATATTAAATTTTTCCATTGTTGCTACATTCTGTTTGGTAACAAGTTTTACAATAAGTGGTAATCCTTCTGGTACCGCCGCAATAATAATCGTCAGTGCATTTGAAACATTCTGTGCTACTTTTTGAATGTTTTCAAGAACAGAGCCTGAAAAATACTGATAAAAACCTCCAGCATTTAAAATGCCTGTAATGGTCATAACCACAAATGCTAATACTGCTGCAATTGTTCCCCATTTTGAAATAAAATCACATAAATGATCTAAAGCTATATCAAGAGCTGTTTTCGGTGGCTCTAAAGTTTGCATCTTTACAAGCGTATCTCCATTAACTGTATTAACTCCGACATCTGTAACAACCATTTTGCCTTCACCAGACATAATAATTGTTCCTGCAAAAAGAGAACACTGATCCGTATATGCAGTAGTTGATGTTGTTTTAACATGCTTATAATCAGCACTAGGAGTTTTTCTACATTCTTTTGTCTCTCCGTTGATAGCGGCATTATTAACAGAAATTTCTCCTTCAACAATAAAACCATCTGCAAAAATCTCTTGTCCAGTTCTTAAAAGAACCAAATCACCAACTACTAAATCATCTTTATTGATTGTCTGTACACTTCCATCTCGGATAACATCACAATATCTAACTGCCGTTTTTGCTCTTAGTTCTGCTGCAGATTTCTGTACACCCAAACCTGTTTTAATTCCAATTTCAGTAACAATAGCTAAAACTACAAGAACTGTTACAGGTTCTGAAAAAGCTATTACGCCTATAGCACTTAAAATTAACTGAAATACCACAATTGTAATAAGAATCATTGTGATTGGGCTAATTAGAGCTTCCTTAGCAAAATGATACCATTTTTTCAATTCAGGTTCCGGAAGCTTATTACTTCCATATGTAGCCCTGCTAACCTCTACTTCGTTACTTTTTAATCCATTAAAATTCATTTTTCAAATCTCTCCTAATATAATTCTTTCATTGACTGACATTACAAACTCTTCTATAGCTTTATAATTTGGTTTATCAGGTAATGAGGTATTCTTTGAGTCATACTCAAGTCTTTTCTCTAACTCATCTACCATTTCAAAGAACTCTGGAATAGGCTGACTGTTTGCATCCAAATATTCTCCATTACGTAGAGCCATAAGAAGCTCATGATCATTTTCTCTATATGTAATAATTTTTCCTTTTTCAAGGATATCAAAGCACATAAGATACAATCTTACTAAATGACACATATGCTTTCCTAACTTATTGTGCTCTATTGCATGTTTATTTCTCTTCCCAACTTTAGAGTAATCCTTAACAATATTTTTCATTTCAGCCCACATTCCCTGATAGTCATTCAAAGGATAGTGCTTCAATTGGATATCCATAAATACTTCTGTTTCATAATCTTCCTGAATACCTTTATCTACATAAAGCTTTATTGCATCTTCTGGAAAATTAAAATACTTTTCAGGGAAAGTATAAAAAGCATTCATAATACTATTAAGAACATGTTGCATTCTTTCTTCTTGCCCTAGCTTTCTAGCAGCTTTATTATCAAGCCTTCTTAACTGGCTTGTAGCATAGCCTCCAAAAGAATAGATCGCTTTCTTAGATAAAAACATTTCAGCATTATCAAGAAGTTCTTGACCAATTGGATGAATATAAAGATAATGTTCTGACTTCAATCCTATCAGCTCAATTGTGTTTGGGTTGCAGTTTGACAATAGAGTTATCAATTTATTAAAAGAATAGATTGTTGTATCTGTTGTTTCTTCCGTTACCTGATCAAAATTATGTGTAGGAATCAAAATCTCTTCTCTCTTATTTAAAGCACAGCCTCTAATATCCAGATCGGAGTTTTCTGTATCTGTACCATAAGCATGGGATCCGCCCAATCCTAAGAGAATTATATTATCTCCTAGATGTTCATTTGTTCTTAAGAAATCATAGCTTTCACTTTTTAACAACTCCTTGATTTTCTCTATTTTCATCAATTTCTCCTGTCGAATAATAATAATTTACTATATCGTCTAAATTCCTTATCTCTTTTTCTAACTCTGCACACTTTTTCTTGCTATCACATGCCCATAACTGTTTTCGTAGCTTCGTTGCAACCTCAGATACCTTTTCTGCTTCTTCTGTTTTATCAATGGTTTCTATGACATCAACTTCAATTGGTTCTCCGCAAAATGGACAGAATTTAAGAGGGTAATAATAGTCTTCAGGCCATGTATCTTCCCAGTCTTGGACTTCTTCGCTTACGTAAAAGAAAATTCCAAAAGTTTCATCAGTTTTATAGTTACAACCATGGCATTCTATAGTTTCACAAGTTCTACATAAGTAGTTATCAGGATATTCATTAGAAATAACTATCCTAGGATTCTCTTCCAATGCTTTGCAACAGAATTTAGGTTTATAATATTTATAAGATGTGCTCCTATCTACAATTATTTGCTTTGCTTTTATTTCCATGTTTACACCTCAGATAATCTGTAAGTTTTCATCACCAATAAGCCATGCAGAATCTAAAATAAAATTTTCATATGGATTACCACTGTCACCCCAGAACTCATCCGATCCAACTTCCCAATCGCCCAATGTTCCATCATTAAAGTTACCGTATAAATAATCTGCTATGTGTTCTAAAAACGCATCTACGGCCTTATCATAATCTTCTTTTCTTATTGACTCTTCTACATCCGGCTCAAGATCAATCCATTTATGTTGCTCAATCAAAAAAGATTTAGCGCTGTCTCTTACTTCCAACAGTGAATTTTTAATGTCTGCTAATGTTGCATCTTTCTTTTTTGCAATGATATAACTTGAAGACGAACTATTAGTAACAAATCCTCTTCTTATTTTCATTAACCATCTCTCCCTTCTCCTTCGGCAACTTTTATATCAGCAAATCCATTTACTTTCGTAATAGCATTTATCGCTTCACTCATAGAGTAATCATAATCATATACAGCATCACCCCATTCATCATAATAAGCATCGTTACTGTCCTTAATTACAATATATTCTCCATCAGGGTGCTTTTCTAAAATATCATCAACCCCATAAATGACCGCTCCGCACCAACTAGCACCAAGCGCTCCGAAGCACTTCCTTTCATCATTTACACCAGTAACATCTAATACATCAAGATTGAACTGATCAATTATCTTCTGAGCTTTTTCTTTGTCAGCAATCCTTGCAAAGCAAATAATGAAACTGGAAGAGCTTGAATTAGTAACAAATCCTTTCCGTATTTTCATACAGCCTCCTTTCTAGTGGCTCTCGCCACTAGATTTCTTATTCCACTTAGGTTTATCAGTTTTCATTTTATTTACATGTTTAGAAAAAGCAAGTGATTTCTTAGACTGCTTCACCCCATGTTTAACCATTCTAGTATGTTTCTTTCCGTTTTTATCTACTTTTGTCTCATACTCTTTGTTCCAGGAATTCTTTGATCTCATATTACATGTCCTCCATTGAATAAATTACTTTTTCTAAGCTTCTTTTTGATTTGAAACACTTCTTAAGCAAACACCACATAATGGCTTTCTCAGTATCATCTTCATCTTCCCAATCATTTAAGACTACAGAAGTCTGTGTACCATCTTTGAATCCTACAGTAGTTCTAATTTTTCCTGTAGCAATATCTTTTGTTCTTCCTACAAATGAAATATCATCTTTAGACAGTGTTTTATAAACACGTTTATTAAAATCATCTTTAGATATAATGCATACATCAACGCCTAAAGCCTCTTTAATTTGACGTTCACAACTTCTAAACTCTTTATTAAGGGTATGTTTATGATTAACAGTTTCTTTAGCTTTCTCTAAAGCTACAGCAATATCTTCTGGTGAGCAATATGACATATTGTTATCCTCCTTGTAATTGAAATACGGCATTGGTTCTAATTTAAACTTATTTTTTGTATGTAAACGATCAATCCGTCTTTTAATTTCCAGATCATCGCAAATACCTGTACGAATATATCTATCTAATACTGCATAAGTAAATCCGAAGCTATCTTCATCTGATTTACCACATAACCCATCTGATGGTGTTTTCTCTACATATTTTTTAGGTAGTCCTAAGTAATAACCGATTCTTTTTACTTCACTCTTTGTGAACTGAGCCAACGGTGAAAAGTCTCCTGCCGCGTCACCGTATCTAGTGGAGTATCCGATGTAATCCTCAGAAAGATTACATGTATTAACCACTCTTCCATTGTGTGACTGTGACACCCCGTATAGAGTGGCCATTCTTAGTCTAGGAGCGAGATTAATTAATGTCTGATCTGTTACATTAAATGCAGCATCAATTTGATCAATAATATCATCATAAGCTGATCCAATATTAATAGTAAGATAATCAATGTTTAATACATGCTGGCAAATATCATAAGCCACACAAATATCATCCTGTTTATAATTTGGCATGATTACTCCAAGAACTTTATCAGCCCCAACAGCTTCCACACATAACTTAGCAGCTACTAAAGAGTCAACACCGCCGGAAATACCTACTATAAAGTTACACCCTGGGCCGTTCTCTTCTCTCCAATCTCTAATCCACTGAATACAATCATTTGTTGCTTTTTCTACATTAAACATTCTACTCCTCCAATTTCCAAAGTTCTACTTCAAAACTACTTAATTCTTCTTCTATAATCTTATAAACCACTTCCCAATCTGCGCCTCCTCTTCCGCAGCCTATTTTATATGGGAGTGCAATGGTTGTCTTGTGAGGTCTGTTATCAGCATCAAACCAATAAACAGGTATCTGTTGTCGAATAAAATTTAATCCTTCTCGAAAAGCTTTAACATCAGTATATTGTTTCCCATCATATCCGTATTTATCTTGTGCAAATAAGGATAATATTTCTTGGTTTTTCCTTCTGATAAAGTACTCGTCATATGTTCCAAGAAGTAATTCTGGATTAAAATCACGCAATTTACAGACGTTTCTATAATGTATATAAATATTTTCGTCATAATCTCTTAATGCTTTAGCAACTCCAGTGTTCATTTCTCCTTGGCAATTAACTTGATGAATTATATAATCGGTCTGTGCATCTACAATGTTACCTTCAATAATTTTAATCATAAATCTTTTCCTATAAATCCTGAAATGTAAACTTCTCGCCACAGGAGCAAATCACTTCTCCAATAGTTCCGATTGATGTTGGCGTAAAGCACCATGTAAGAGAGCCGCCTATGCAACCATGCCCCATTGCTCTCTGTTTAGAAGTTTTCAGACCATGTTTCTCAGCATCATGTTTTAATTCCCACTCTCTGATTTTCTCTTGTTCTTTTTCTGAAATTGGAAATCCTCTATATAAATCATCTTTTGCTTTTTTTAGTTCTGCTTCCATTCTCTGCATTTCAGAATCTTTATAATGCTCATCTTTGAGCTTCTTGTTTTCTTCTCCTAAGTATTTAATTCGTTTTTCATAAGTATCTACTTTATCAATAATCCCCTGACAAAGATCTGAGATTGATGCGTTAAAAAAATTCATTTAATTCCCTCCATTTAGTCTATTTCTGATCTTTTTGAATGTTTCTACATAACACATTTCACCATCTTTAAATACAGTTCTTAATGCTCCATCATAAACAAGACTATCATACCCGTCTCTGCACTTTAATTCTCTATTCTCATCATAATACACATGACAGCACCCTTTATGAGATTTTTTCAAATGGCTCGTATCAGTCTTTGGATCTTTATAAATCATAATTGGCTGCCCATTAACCACTCCATATGTAGCTTTCATTGCAATACCAAACATATCTCTGGTTACAACAACCATACGCCCATCAGGTTCTACAATTGCTGAGAAACAGAAAGCTCCAACACCAAACACTATATTATTTGCGGCGAATCCTTTTTTCTCCAGTTCTTCCCATACCTGCTCTACATTGTTAAGAGTGCATCCGTCCCCATAAATAATTCCAATGTGAGAGTCAAGTACTTTATATCCTTTGCTATTTACTGTCCCGCCAAATGTATCCCAAAGTTTCTCAATTGTCTTTACAGCAATTTCTACCATATCTCCGGAATCTGGGCGAACCAGAAGTTTACCATTATGCTGCATGATTTCTTTTTTACAAGCCGGAAGAATATTATCAATCATATTCCAGTAATCATAAGTGTCAGAAACCATACTGAAAGATGCATTAGGATATAGTTCTGTAAGTAGTCTTTTCACAAATGTAATTTCGTCTCCGTCCACAGCATAATTTGAAGCCATGACCGCATGTTCGGTAGAAATCGCACCAATTCCAATATGACTCACGCTACAGTCATTGAAATAATATTTGTCCAAATAATCAATTGCCGGGATCGTACTTGTCTTATCAAAGGATAATAGCCAAGCAACGGAGCATCTCTCTGCTTCTTCCATACAGGACATTCCACGCATTCCAAAGTCTGAGCAGGCCATTTCAGGTCTTAAAATGTCGTCGCAGGTCT
>OLPC01001626.1_pt1 | contig 18781 bp, 17 predicted proteins | sample 1672341 | NCBI WGS metagenome assembly OLPC01 (sample SAMEA3136673, study PRJEB25190) | human gut metagenome | reverse complement strand
CGCCAAAGGCTTCGCAGGTGGCAAACAGCCGCTCCTTGCTCTCCACCACATTCACGAACCCCACCGGTACACCAATGACCAGTGCAGGACGCAGCCCGGCTTCGATCTGGTCGGCGATGGTCAGCAGGGCGGTGGGGGCGTTGCCCACGGCCAGCACGGCACCGGGGTGCTCCTGCGCGGCCCGCTGCATGGAAGCCACCGCCCGGGTGGTGCCGCCTGCTTTGGCAAGGGCGGCCACCTCCGGGTCAGCCATGTAGCACAGGGCCGTGCCGCCCAGGCGGGCAAGGCCGGGCTTGGTGATGCCGGCCAGCGCCATGTTCGTGTCGGTGATGATGGGAGTGCCCGCCCGCAGGGCCTTCACCCCGGCCGCCACGGCACCGGGAGTGAAGCGCAGATTCCGGGCATAGTCAAAGTCGGCGGTGGTGTGGATCACCCGCTTGACCACGGCGGCGGTTTCCGGCGGAGGCGTCAGGCCCAGTTCCGCCAGCTCGGCTGTGATGATGGAAAGGCTTGTCCGCTCGATGTCGGCGGGCAGATGATGCTGCGGGGTCATACGCGGTTCCCTCCTTTGCGGTCCATGCCCATGGCGGCGTATACGGCATCCATGTCCAGCGCGGCCCGCACGCCGTCGGCCAGCAGGTCGAACTGCTGCTGCCGGTACTGCTCCATCGAGAGCAACGGTGCGTCGGCGGGGGAGATGCCCTTCTTTTTGCACAAAAATGCGGTGAGCTTTTCGGTCAGCTCGCCGGTGTCAAACAGCCCATGCAGGTAGGTGCCGAACACATTGGCCTGCACACACCCTTCCGGCGTGCCGTCGGCCAGAATGCAGAACGGGCTGCCCTGCACTGTCGTGCGCCCGGCGTGGATCTCGTAGCCGGTCAGCTTTGCCCCGGCAAAGGGGATGGCCTCGGCGGTGGCATGGGTCTGGCGCAGCTGCTTTTCGGCGTTGAACACGGTGTCCGTGGGCAGAAGCGCCAGCCCGCGCAGGGTGCAGGGGGTGCCGCTTTCTTCGCCGTCCGGATCGGCAAGGGTGTGCCCCAGCATCTGGTAGCCGCCGCACACGCCCAGCACAGGGGTGCCCTGCGCGGCCAGCTTGAGCACCGCCGCTTCCAGCCCGCACTGACGCAGCCACAGCAGGTCGTCTATGGTGTTTTTGGTGCCGGGCAGGATCACCACATCCGGCGTGCCCAGCTGGCGGGGGCTCTGCACATAGCGCACCCCCAGCAGCGGGTGCTGTTCCAGCGGCATGAAGTCGGTGAAGTTGGAGATGTGCGGCAGGCGCAGAATGGCCGCATCCAGTGGTTTGACGGCCCGCCCTGCCTCCAGCCGGGTGGAAAGGGAATCCTCATCCTCAATGTCCACCTTCAGGTAGGGGATGACCCCCAGCACCGGCAGCTGCGTTTTTTCTTCCAGCATGGCAAGGCCGGGACGCAGGATCTCCACGTCGCCCCGGAACTTGTTGATGAGCAGCCCCTTAATGCGGGTCCGCTCGTCCGGCTCCAGCAGGGCCACCGTGCCGTACAGCTGTGCAAAGACGCCGCCCCGGTCGATGTCTCCGGCCAGCAGCACAGGGGCGTCCACCAGCTTGGCAAGGCCCATGTTCACAATATCGTCGGCTTTCAGGTTGATCTCGGCCGGGCTGCCAGCTCCCTCAATGACGATGATGTCCACCTCTTCGGCCAGACTGTTGTAGGCGGCAAGGATGTCCGGGATCAGCGACCGCTTCATTTTAAAGTAGGCGGCGGCGGGCATCTGCCCCCGCACCTCGCCGTTCACGATCACTTGACTGCCGGTGTCGCTGCTGGGTTTGAGCAGGATGGGGTTCATGCGCACGTCCGGTTCCATCCCGGCGGCCTGCGCCTGCACCACCTGCGCCCGGCCCATTTCCAGCCCGTCCCGGGTCACAAAGCTGTTCAGGGCCATGTTCTGGCTCTTGAAAGGAGCCACCCGGTAGCCGTCCTGTGCAAAAATGCGGCACAGTGCGGCGCACAGCAGGCTTTTGCCTGCACCGCTCATGGTGCCCTGCACCATAATGCAGGTTGCTTTGTTCATGCCAGTACCTCCGCAAGGGTCTTTAACAGTTCATCGTTTTCCGGCCCGGTACGCACGGCGGTGCGGTACCAGCTGCCGTCCAGCCCGGGGTAGTTGCTGCAGCTGCGCAGCACCACGCCCCGCTGCCGCAGGGCATCGCCCAGCGTTTCCGGCCCCTGGAACAGCAGGTAGTTTGCGCGTCCGTCCAGCACCCGCAGGCCCAGTGCCCGCAGCCCGGCCGTGAGCCGGGGCCGCTGCTGCGCAATGAGTGCCCGCACCTGTGCCACATAGGCCGTTTCGTCCAGTGCGGCAAGCCCGGCGGCCTGCGCCAGACTGGACACCGCCCACGGCTGCCCGGCGGCCTGCATGGCTTCCAGCAGGGCCGTGTTGGCACACAGGCAGTACCCCAGCCGCACCCCGGCCATGCCGTACAGCTTGGTAAAGGCCTTGAGGATCAGCAGATTTTTGCTGTCCAGCAGGGCTTTGGCGGTCAGGGCGTCGCAGTCGGGCAGAAAATCCAGAAAACATTCGTCCACCACCAGCAGTGCCCCGCAGGCTTCGCACCGGCGCAGGATGCGCTCCACAAGGGGCAGCGGCGTGAGCTGCCCGGTGGGGTTGTTGGGCTGGCAGAGAAATACCATGTCCACCTCCGGCGTGATGGAGGAGAGGATGGAATCCGTCACGGCAAAATCGACCTCTGCCTGCAGAAAATGTCGCCGCACCACACAGCCCGCACCTTCCAGCGCGGCGGCGTACTCGGCAAAAGTGGGGGCGGTCACCAGCGCGGTGCGGGGTTTTGCCGCCCACGCCAGCCGGAAGATCAGGTCTGCCGCGCCGTTGCCGCAGAGGATAGATTCTGCCGGGATCCCCTCGTGCGGGGCCAGCTTTGCCCGCAGTGCCCGGCACAGGGGGTCGGGGTAGCGGTCGGCGTGAGGCAGGGCGGCAGCAATGGCGTTCGCCACGCCCTGCGGCAGGCCCAGCGGGCTCACGTTGGCCGAAAAATCCAGCGCGTCGTGCCCGTACTGTGCCCGATATCCGGCCCAGTCGCCGCCGTGTGTCAGCTGTGTCATAAGATCACCCCTCGGATCGCCAGCCCCAGCAGCAGGGCCAGCAGGCTTTCGGCATACATCATTTTATTGGCGCGGCGGATGTCCTCCGGCTCAATGGGACGCAGGGCGTCGCCAATGGTAGGCTTGGGGTAATATTCCCCAAAATAGTAGGCAGGCCCGGCCAGCTGCACGCCCAGTGCTCCGGCACACGCGCTCTCGGTCTGGGCACTGTTGGGGCTGGCATGGTTGCGCCGGTCCCGCCGCCAGATACGCCACGCCCCTTTGGCGCTGTTGCCGGTCAGGGCCGCCGCCGCGCACCACAGCAGACCCGCCAGACGGCTGGGCAGATAGTTTGCCGCGTCGTCCAGCTTGGCGGGGATGCGGCCGAAGTAGAGGTACTTTTCGTTTTTGTAGCCCAGCATGCTGTCCATGGTGTTGATGGCCTTGTAGGTCAGCGCCAGCGGTGCCCCGCCGATGAGCATATACAGCAGCGGCGCGATCACGCCGTCGCTGGCATTTTCGGCCACGGTCTCCACGGCGGCTTTGGTCACACCCTCAGCGGTCAGATTCTGGGTGTCGCGGCCCACGATACGGCTCACAGCCTTGCGGGCTGCGGGCAGGTCGCCCTTCACAAGCTCCTTGTGCACGTTCATGCTCTCCTGCGCAAGGCCCTTTGCGGCCAGTGCCTGCCCGCACCAGAACATCTGCACGGCCAGCCCCAGCCACGGGCTGAGCTTTGCTGCGCCCAGGCAGACAAGGCCGGTGCACACAAAGGTGCCCACCGGCAGGCAAAAAGCCACGATGCCGCCGCCCAGCAGTTCGCCCTGGGGCGTTTTGGGCAGGCGGGCGCGTAGGCGCTTTTCCAGCGCGGAGATGGCCTTGCCCATGAGCACCACCGGGTGGGGCAGCCACGCGGGGTCGCCGAAGAGGGTGTCCAGCACAAAGCCGCCCAGAACGGCCAGCCCGGTCATACGTCGGTCTCCCTGGTGTACTGCACGGTCTTTACAAAGTGCAGCACCCGCTTGTCGGTCCAGTCGGCGGCGTCCAGCACAAAGCCGCCCGCGTTGGGGCCGCACCATTCGTAGTAGTCTTTATGGGGCAGGGCGTAGCGCTCCAACGCGGCCATCTGGGTGCCGCCGTGGGCCAGGATGACCAGCAATTCTTCGCCGTCGGCCAGTGCCTTGTCCACCAGTGCCGAAAAGGCGCGGCAGATGCGCTCAGAAAAAGCGGCCTTGGTCTCGCCGTCCGGGCAGGGGCTCTCACAGTTGGCGGCTACCCAGGCCAGATAGTCCGGGTCGTGCTCCATCTCGATGTAATTGCGGCCCTCAAAGCTGCCAAAGCACATCTCCTTCAGGCCGTCCACCACCACCAGCTTTGCAGTGGGGAACAGCACCTCGGCGGTCTGCCGGGTGCGGCACAGCGGGGTGATGTACACGGTTTTGGGCTCAATGTCTGCCTTGCGCAGCATCGCGCGGCCAGCGGCAGAAAGCGGGATGTCCCGCTGGCCCTGATAGCGTTTCTCGGCATTGTATTCGGTCAGGCCGTGGCGCAGGAAATAGATCAGCATGTTGGCAGTTCTCCTTTCAGAACGGTGGGGATGCCGCAGAACATCTGCACAACGCAGTCTGCCCGTGCGGCCAGCAGACAGGCCAGCCGCCCGGCGGCTTCGCGTCCGGCACGTTCGGCGGGGTCCATGGGTACCACGCCGCCGCCCACCTCGGTGGCAAGCACGATATCGTAAGCGGACAGCTCGTCCGCGAGTTTTTCCGGATTTTCGGCCCCGGCGGCCAGCTCCTGTACATCGCAGATGCACCGTCCGGGCAGGGTCTTGGCAAAGGTACGCTTGCCGCTGTAAAGCGGCCCGGTGATAAAGATCATAACAGCCCTCCCCACTGGCAGGCACACAGTGCCGCCAGCATCCAGATCTCGGTTTTCTGCAAAAACCACCCGGCCAGATCACCGGTGATGCCGCCGAACTGCTTGCAGGCAACGGCGTGGTACCGCCACAGCACAGCCAGTGCGGCCAGCACCAGCGCCCAACCACCCAGTGCCAGCATGGCGCAGCACAGTACAGCGGCCAGAAGGGCCAGCACCCGGCGTACAGTGGCTCTGTCGGCTGCCGAGGCAAAGGTGTGGGCAAGGCCGGTGTTCTTTGCCATGGGGAACGCCGCCACCGCATAGCCGGAGAGCGCCCGTTCCAGCACCAGTGCCATCATCCAGAGCAGCCCTGCCTGCGGGGTGAACTGTACACAGGCGCACAGGGCCAGATAGGCCGCAAAGTAGCTGCACAGACGGATCACGGCAAAGGCCCCGCAGTGAGGGTCCTTTAAGATCTCCAGCTTCTTTTCCCGGTCGCCGTAGCTCGAAAGTGCGTCGCAGGTGTCGGCGTAGCCGTCCAGATGGATGCCGCCGGTGACCCAGACCGGGATCAGGCAGAAGCCCGCCGCCCGCGCCGCACCCGGCAGGGGCAGCACGCCGCACAGGAACCACAGCAGCCCGATGACCACCCCGATGAGCGGGAAGGCGCACATCGCATACCGCATGTTCTTTTCGGTCCAGTTGAACTGCGGCACCGGCACAGCCGAAAACATGGCGAACGCCACGGCAACGGTCTGCAAAACGATCATTTTTCCACTCCTTTATAATAAACAGGGATGCCGCACACCACCCGCACCACGGCGTCGGCCCGGGCGGCCAATGCATTGTTCACCTGCGCCAGCGCCAGCAGATAGCGGTCGGTGTCACCTGCGTAGTCGGCCCCGCCGCTGAACACCTCGTTGGAGACGACGATCAGGGTTTCACACTGGGCATACACGGCGTCCAGCCCGGAAAGAATGGCCTGCGCGGTCTGCGGCCCGGCCCCGGCGGGATCATAGAGCTCGTTGGCAGTCAGGTTGCCCAGATCTTCCAGCAACGCGGTACCACGGGCGGGCAGATGCACGGCGTCCAGATGCAGGGGGCACTCCACCGTTTCAAACTGTTTTGCCGCCCGCATTCTGCGGTGCTTTTCCACCCGGGCGGAACATTCGGCGTCCCACACCTGCATGGTGGCCAGATAATAGCGCGGCAGAGTGCTGCGCAGTACCAGACTCTCGGCGTATTCGCTTTTTCCGCTGGCCGCCCCGCCGATCACCAGCGTCAGCATTGCGGGGTGTACGGCGTGATGCCGCCCTCCGCAAAGGAATAACAGTGGTCGTACACCGCCAGTGCCATGTCCCACAGCGGGAGGCTGGCCACAGCGCCGGTGCCCTCGCCCAGATGCAGCCCGGCGGTGAGAAGCGGGGCCTTGCCCAGTGCATCCAGCACCAGACGGGCGGCAGGCTCCGAGGAACAGTGACTGGCAAACACCGCTTTGGCCGCGACAGGGCACAGCCGCACGGCGCACAGGGCCGCCACGCCGCTGATGAAGCCGTCCATTACCACGGGCACGCCTTCCAGCGCACCGCCCAGAAAGACGCCGCACAGCCCGGCAAGATCGAAGCCGCCCAGCTTGGCCAGCACGTCCAGAGGGTCTGTGGGGTCCGGCTTGTTGCGCAGGATGCCCCGGCAGATGGCATCCACCTTGCGGGCCAGCCCTTCATCCGAAAGGCCGGCTCCCCGGCCGGTCATCCGTTCCACCGGCTGGCCCAGCAGCACCGCTGCCACCGCACTGGAAGTGGTGGTGTTGCCAATGCCCATTTCGCCGGTGGCCAGCAGCTGCACACCGGCAGCTTTCTGCTCCTGCACCAGCCGGATGCCCCGGCCGACGGCCTCCACAGCCTGGGCGCGGGTCATGGCGGGACCCTGCGTGAAATCAGCAGTGCCGGCGGCAATGCGGCAGTCTGCCACCCCCGGCACCGGGTCTCCGGCCATGCCCATGTCCACGGGCACCACATCGCAGTGGGCAGTACGGGCCATCTGGCACACGCTGGTACGCCGGGCAGCCAGATTCTCCGCCACTGCGCGGGTCACGCTCTGGTCGGTCTGGCTCACGCCCTGAGCCACCACGCCGTTGTCGGAGCAGAGCACCAGCACAGCCCGGCGGGAAACATCCAGCACCGCACTGCCGGTGAGGGCGGCGGCATCTTCCAGCAAAGTTTCCAGTGCGCCCAGCCCGCCCAGAGGTTTGGCCAACCCGGCCCAGTGGGCGTGGGCGGCGGCGCGGGCAGCTTCATCCGGCGGGGTGATGCCGGAAAGTAAAGTTTTCAGTTCCGTTTCAGTCATGTGTGTTTCTCTTTTGTCGTTGATAGAACTTCGCACCACTTACAAAGCGGCGGGGCAGGGGAGTGCCTGCCCAGTAAAGATGCGGGAAACCGGCGTACAAACTCATGCTTGCAAATCCGCATTCCCACTGTACTTTTTCGCTTTTCCAAACGGAAAAGCCCGAACCATTGTCGGTGGAATCCCAGTGGTGGAATTCGTGAATATACAAATGCTCTCCGGCATGGAACAGCAGGCTGTCGGCTTTGGCGGTCATGTCGGCATAGCCAAACCGCACCAGCCGCCCCACCTTGACGCCTTTGCCGGGCAGAATGCCTGCCATGGGCCAGGCGGTACCGCTGGCATCTTCCAGCGTCTGCCCCAGATACAGAAAGCCGCCGCACTCTGCCACCGTGGGCAGGCCGCCATTTACGGCATCCCGGATGGCATCGCGCATGGTTTTGTTTTCGCTCAGCGGCCGGGCATACAGTTCCGGGTAGCCGCCGGGCAGATACAGCCCGCAGATGTCCTCCGGCAAGGCGGTGTCGTGCACCGGACTGAAGAACACCAGCTCTGCCCCGGCAGTGCGCAGGCAGTCCAGCGTTTCGGCGTAGGCAAAGCAGAATGCCTTATCCTGTGCCACAGCAATGCGGACGCCCGCCGTTTGCAGAGCAGGCGGCGGCACCGGGGCAGGAGCCGGTCGTTCGGTCAGCGCTTCCAGCGTTGACCAGTCCAGATTTGCTTCCAGCGCATCGGCCAGCAGGCCGATCTTCTGGGCAAGATCGGTGATCTCTCCGGCGGTTTTCAGGCCCAGATGGCGGCTCTCCACCACCGCCTGCGGCAGGCGGGGCAGATACCCCAGCACCGGCAGGCCGGTCTCGGTTTCCAGCAGGGGCTTGAGCATCCGGAAGAGCTTTTCGGAGCAGTCATTCAGCAGGATGCCTGTAATGTGGCTCTCCGGTTTGAAATGCACAAGGCCCTGGATCTCTGCTGCCAGCGTCACACTGGCCCCCTTGGGCTGTACCACCAACAGTACCGGCAGGTCCAGCGCATCGGCCAGCTCCCAGGCACTGGCGCGGGTGGTCAGGCCCTGCCCATCGTAAAAACCCATGGCCCCTTCGCACACCACAGCCCCGTGTCCGGCGGCATAGTGGGCGTACAGTTCCCGTACCGTATTTTTGGCAGAAAGATAAAGATCCAGATTGTGGCTCTCCACCCCCAGCACCGACCGGTGAAACATGGGGTCGATATAGTCCGGCCCGCTCTTGAAGGCGCAGGGGTCCATGCCCCGCTTTTTCAAAGCGGCCAGCAGGGCGCAGGTGACGGTGGTCTTGCCGCTGCCGGAACGCGGTGCGGCGATGACGAACTGCATCATTTGCGTTCTCCTGTGATCAGAAAAATGGGGTTGTTGGCGGTCAGCAGGTGGAGCCTGCCTGCCGGTCTGGTACGGCTCACGGCAAGCTGGGTCACCTCAGCGGAAAGGCCATGAGCCGTAAGGGCTGCAATGGCGGCGCTCAGGGATTCCAGCGCAATGGCGGCAATGCAGATGCGCGCATTGGCGTTTTTGGCCAGAACCGTGTCCACCACCGCGGCCATGCTGCCCTTGGTGCCGCCAATGAACACGGCATCCGGGGCAGGCAGGGTTTCCAGTGCGGCAGGGGCACGGCCCTCAATGAGGGAGAGGTTCCACGCCGCAAATTTTTCGCGGTTCCGGCGGATGAGGGCGCAGGCGTCCGGCTCACACTCCACCGCATACACATGCCCCTGCGGGGCGGCCAGTGCCAGCTCCACGCTCACGCTGCCGGTACCGGCCCCCACGTCCCACAGGGTATCGGCGGGGCGCACGGCCAGTTTGGCCAGCGCGGCGGCCCGCACTTCCTGCTTGGTCATGGGCACCTCGCCCCGGATGAAGGCCTCATCCGGCAGGCCGGGGGTGCGGCGTTCCGGGTGCACGGCATGTTCCACCAGCAGGACACTCAGGGAAGCAAAGTCCTGCCCGGCCAGTTCCTGCGCGGTGCCAAAGTGGATCTTTTCGTCGGGCGTGCCAAGGTTTTCGCCCACAAGGGCGTGGGCATCGCCCAGCCCGGCGGTGGTCAGCGCGGCACACAGGGTGGCCGGGGTCTCGGCCCCGCCGGTGAGAAAGAATACGGTTTTATGGTTCATGCAGGCAGACACCGGGTCGCAGGCACAGCCGTGGGCAGAAACAAGAGTCCAGTCCTGCCAGGGGCGGCCTACGGCGGCGGCCAGCAGCTGTACGCTGGAAAGGCCGGGCAGCACCCGGCAGGAGATGCCAAAGGCCCGCAGCATGGGCAGCAGCTGGGATGCGCCGGAGTAGAACCCGGTATCGCCGCTGTACACCAGCGCAATTTCCTCGTCCGGGTGCGCGGCCAGACAGGCCAGAATTTCGTCCGGTTTGTACAGGGCCTGCCGGTTTCCGGTGCAGCCCTCCGGCAGTGTGGCCAGCAGCCGCTTTGCGCCCAGAATGCGGTCGGCACCCTGCAGGGCGGCAAGACCCTGTGCGGTCAGGCTGCCGGGGGTGCCGGAGCCCATACCAATGAGTGTGATCATCCTTTCAGCACCTCCCTGCAGCGGGTCAGGATCTGGTCTGCCGTCTCACCGGTCTCGGCCGGGCGGCGGATCACGATGAGCTGGACGCCGGTGTCGGCGGCAGCCTGCGCTTTCTCGGCAAAGCCACCGGCGGCCCCGCCGTCCTTGGTCACGAGAAAGCGAATGGAGAATTGCTCCAGCAGGGCCCGGTTCAGCGCGTAGGAGAACGGCCCCTGCAAAGCAAGGATATTCTTGTGGGGGATGTGCGCGGCCTCGCAGGCGGCAATGCCGTCTAGTGTAGGCAGCACACGGGGGTACAGCCGTTCCGGGGCCAGCTGCGCAAAGGCAGGCAGCTCCTTGGCCCCGGTGGCCAGCAGGACATTGCCCTGCGTTTGGACCAGAAAATCCGCCACATGTGCCGCCGACTGGAACACCATGCTCCCGGCAGGCAGGGGGCTTTGCGCACGCAGCAGCCGGTGATATTCCACCCCGGCGGTGCGGCAGGCCGTGCGGATGTTGCGGGTGGCGTCCACCGCATAGGGGTGGGTGGCGTCTACGCACAGGTCGGCTTTCTGCACAAGGGCGGCCATCTCGTCCGGGGTCAACCGGCCGCAGTGCACTGTGATGCCGGCAAAGCTGCCCTGTTCCTCGCTGCCCAGCGGGGTGGCCACGCTCACCAGAACGTCCGCCCCAAGCTGGGCCAGCTGTCGGGAAAAAATGCGGCCCTCGGTGGTGCCGCTGAACACCACTGCCCTCATACGCGGTACCCCCGCGGCGTGACCATGCGGCCCTGCAGCACCCGGGTGTTGCGGTTGCCGATGTACACGGTGGTGAACATATCCACGGGCGTTTGCTCCAGCTGGGCCAGCGTCAGCACCTGAGCGCTCTGGCCCTCCCGGCCGATGTTGCGCACCAGCCCACAGACGGTGTCCGGGGCCTTGCCGTTTTGCAGCAGGATGCGCACGGCCCGGGCCAGATAGTCCGGCCGCCCCTTGGAAGAAGGATTGTACACCGCCATGCAGAAATCGCCCATGGCCGCTGCGGCCAGCCGCTTTTCAATGACCTCCCACGGGGTGAGCCGGTCGGAAAGAGAGAGCACACAGAAATCATGGGCCAGCGGGGCACCCAGCACCGCGCCGCCGCTCAGGGCGGCAGTCAGGCCGGGCACCACCTCCACGGTCACGTCCGGGCAGCCTTCGGCCAGCTCCAGCAGGGGGCTGGCCATGCCGTACACTCCGGCGTCACCGCTGCACACCAGAGCCACGGTCCGGCCGCTGTGGGCAGTTTCCAGTGCCCAGCGGCAGCGGTCCAGTTCTTTGGTCATGCCGGTGGCGTAATATTCTTTTTCCGGGTAATAGGGGCGTACCAGATCCAGATAGACCGGATAGCCGCACAGCACCTCGGCTTCTTCCAGGGCGCTCTGCGCCTGTGCGGTCAAAAACTGCGGGTCGCCGGGGCCAAGCCCGACCACATATACGATATCAGCCATTCTGCCACCTCCAGTCCGGGGCATAGGGGCACAGCGCCAGCGCAAAGGTCACACCGCCGCCCGCCTGTTTCGGGATGCGGATGCAGCCGCCGGACGCCAGCACAGCGGCCCGCTCACACACGTTGTCCACCCCGGTGACGCTTTGCACGAAGGGAGATGGTGTGAACGGCCCGGACAGTGCCCGCAGCTGCTCCGCAGAATAAAATGTGATGGGCCAGCCGTGGGCCCGGCAGAACGCCAGCAGCCCGGCCTCGTCAGCCTTCAGGTCGATGCTGGCCGCCGCCGCGATGCACGCCGGGGCAAGGCTGTGCCGGGCACAGAAGTCAGCAAAGGCGGCTTCCAACTGCTCGGCACATGTCCCCCTGCGGCAGCCGATGCCCAGCACCCCGATGCGGGGCACCAGATGCAAAGCGTCCCCGGCAGGGGAGAGGGTAAGGGCAAAATCGGCTTCGGCAGGGGTCCGTGCAGGATCCACCCCGGCGGGCGGGGTGCCCTGCACGGGAAACTCAGCGGAAAACCGCACCGACTGCCCGGCCAGTAGCTTGCTGCTGACATGCTTGATGCGCTCCGCTTCCAGCACCGTGCAGTTCTGGTGCTTTGCCCACTCGTCCACCGCAAAAATGCCGTGGGCGTCGGTGGCCGTGGTGATCACCGGAACGGCTCCGCACACGGCGGCCAGTGCACGGGCCAGGTTATTGGCACCGCCCAGATGACCGGACAGCACCGGCACCGCAAAGCGGCCGCATTCGTCCAGTACCACCACCGCCGGGTCCGACGCCTTGCTGCGGCATTGCGGCGCAATGGCCCGCACCGCAATGCCCACGGCTCCCACAAAAACAAGGGCGTCGCTCTGCGCAAACTGCAGGGCGGTCCACCCGGCAAGGGAGACGCCGCCGCTGCCGCAGCGGTCCACACTGCCGGGCAGGGCGTCTGCCAGCCGCCGGGCCAGTGCCAGACCGGTGTCGGTAAAGGCCAGATAGGCCCGGGTCATTGGTCGGACCCCTTGCGGAACTCGGTGGTAAAACCGGGGTCGTACAGCTTGCTGCGCTCGTACCGGGTGCCAAGGAAATCGCCTGCCACGATGAGCGCTGTTTTGGTGATGCCGGCGTCGTGCACGCTCTGCGCCAGAGAACCCACGGTACAGCGCACGGTTTTCTGCTCCGGCCAGGTGGCCTTGTATACCACGGCGGCGGGGGTGTCCGGCGTGTAGGCACCGCCCTGCAGCAGAGCATCCTGCACCTTGTCCACCAGACCGATGGACAGGAAAATCACCATAGTGGCCCCGTGGGCGGAAAGACTGGCCAGCTTTTCCCGCTCGGGCACCGGAGTGCGGCCTTCCATGCGGGTGATGATCACGGTCTGGCTCACGGTGGGCAGGGTGTATTCGGCATTCAGTGCCGCCGCCGCGCCGCAGAAGCTGGACACGCCGGGCGTGTCATCGTAGGCGATGCCGTCGGCATCCAGTGCATCCATCTGCTCCCGGATGGCCCCGTACAGGCAGGGGTCGCCGGTGTGCAGGCGCACGGTGATTTTGCCGTCTGCCTCCATGGTGCGCATCACATCCAGCACCTGTTCCAACGTCATCTCGGCGCTGTTGTAAATGGCGCAGCCGGGTTTTGCCAGTCCCAGCAGGGCCGGGTTGACCAGACTGCCCGCATAAATGATGCAATCAGCCTCCTGCAGCAGGGCTGCGCCCCGCCGAGTGATCAGGTCCGGGGCACCGGGCCCCGCGCCTACAAAGTGTACCATAGCAGTTACTCCTTTACCAGTACCGTTGCAAAATATCCGGCCTTGCTGCCATCCTGCGGCGGGCGCGCAGTCGAAAGGTCGGGGAAAATCGTTTCATCCGGCAGGCCGCAGCTGCACACGAGGGCGCTGCGGCTCAACGCACCGTAGGCGTCCAGGGTGTCCAGCAGGGCGGGCAGCTGACGCCCGGTTTTCATCAGGACTTTTGTACCGGGGGCGTCCAATACCTCGTCGGCCCGGCTACCGGGAGCGATGGTCAGCGGAGCGTCCATGCCGCCGGTAAGGGGCTGGTTCAGCCGGGCTGCTGCCGCGCAGAAGCTGGGCACACCCGCCGCCATCGCGGTGGCATAGCCCTGCGCCTGCAGGATCTCCTGCAGATAGCCAAAGGTGGCATAAATGGACACGTCACCCAGGTTCAGCATGGCCACATCCTGCCCGGCATCCAGAAAAGGCCGCACTGCGCTGGCAGCGGTCTCGTGAGAGGCGCGCAGCACGGCGGCGTCCCGGCTCATGGCAAACTGCAGGGGTAGGATGGTCTTGCCGTCCAGCTCGCTGCCCAGCGCCCGGCGGGCGATGTCCAGCGCCAGCATCTGCCCGGAAGCGGTCTGCGGCGCAGCCAGCACCGGGCACTGCCGCAGCAAACGCACGGCCTGCAAAGTCAGCAGTTCCGGGTCGCCGGGGCCGACGCTGACCCCGTAAAAGGTGCCGGTCATGCGTTGTTCCATTGTTCAAGCAGCTCCTTTGCAATTTGTGTTGCGCCAAGCGGCCCGTGCTGGTTGGAAAACAGCACTGCACCCACCCGGAAGGCTTCACCCGCCCGGCGGTCGAGGTGCAGTTGAATGGCATCCAGCAGGCTTTCCAGCACCGGGGCGCGCAGTCCGGCGGTGTCCAGCAGCTCCAGACAGGCGTCGGTGGTGGCGGCGGCGTACAAAGCCGCGCACAGCTCCCGGCCTGCTCCACAGAGGGCGGCATGGGCACAGAACAGCTCGGTGCGGCAGTCGGCCGTGTGGGAGTGGGTGTTCATGATGCCGCCGGCCACCTTGACCAGCTTGCCCACATGGCCCACCAGCAGCACCTGTTCAAACCCGGCAGAAGCTGCCATATCCAGCGTATCTCCGATGAAGTTGGAGGTCTTGACCACCGGGATGGCCGCAAAGGCCGGGTAGGTGTCGTGCAGGTAGTCCAGCCCGTAGTTGCCCGGGGCAAGGATGAGCCGCTTTGGGGTACCGGCCCGCAAAACAGCCTGGTTCATTTCCAGCTGGATGGTGTCCAGGATGGCCTGCTGGCTCATGGGCTCCACGATGCCGCTGGTGCCCAGCACCGAAAGGCCGCCCTCCACCCCGATGTGCGGGTTGAAGGTGCGCCGGGCCACTTCCTCGCCGTTCTGGATGGAAATGGTCACCGCAAAGCCGCCGGTATAACAGGCGGCTTCAGCCTCCCAGTGCAGGGCCTCGGCGATCATCTGCCGGGGCACATGGTTGATGGCGGCGGCACCAACGGGTTGGTCGAGGCCGGGTTTGGTCACCCGGCCCACACCTCTGCCGCCGTCGATGCGGATGTCCGTGCAGCCCGGCAGCAGCTCTACTGTGGCGATCACCGGCAGGCCGGTGGTCACATCCACGTCGTCGCCGCCGTCCTTTTCAATGGCGCATTCGGCCCCAGTGTCGGTGCGGCGGCAGAACAGGGGTGCTACCTCCACCACGATGCCTTTTGGCGTGCGCAGGGCCACCGTCTCCGGCGCATGGCCGGTGAGCAGCAGCCGGGCTGCGCCCGCTGCCCCCAGCGCCGCACAGGTGCCGGTGGTATAGCCGCAGCGCAGCAGCTTCTGCCCGCTGCGGACGTAGTGCTCGAACGTGGGCTTTTGGGGCTTTGCCTGCCCGAACAGGGCCGTATACTGCGCTTCGCTCAGCGCGTAGAGGGCACGGATATTGTCCGGGGCAAAGGCGGCATCCGGGGCCAGCACGCCGGAAACGTGGTCCGGGAACACGCACACCACTGCGTCCGCGATCTTCTGTGCCATGTCCAGCTCATGCAGGCTCACGATGACCGCAAGGCCCTGTTCATGGGCCAGCTTCTGCAGGATGGTCAGCAGCTCGATCTTGCCCTTGATGTCCAGAAAGGAGGTGGGCTCGTCCAGCAGCAGCACTTTGGGCTGCTGGCAGATGGCACGGGCCAGCAAAACACGCTGACGCTGACCATCACTGATGCAGTTGAAGTCCCGGTCCGCGAGATGCGCAGCTCCGGCAATTTCCAATGCATCCTGCACGGCCTGCCGGTCGGCGTCGGACAGAATGCCCAGCCGCCCGGTGTAGGGGATGCGCCCGGCGGCGGCAAACTCAAAGCAGGTGGTCAGCTCGGTGCGGCGGGTGTGGGGCAGCATCAGGGCCAGCTTCTGCGCCCGGGCCGTGCCGGTGTAGGCGGTCAGGTCCTGCCCGTCCAGCAGCACAGTGCCGCCCAGCGGGGCCAGCTGCCCGGCCAGTGTTTTGAGCAGGGTGGATTTGCCCGCACCGTTGGGGCCGACAAGGACAAGGATCTGCCCCGGATTTGCCCTTAGTGCAATGCCGGAGGCCAGCGGCGTTTTGCCGTAGCCGATGGCAAGCTCCTGCGTTTCACAGAGAAATTCCTTCATTGTGCACCCTCCCGGTTCCGGCGGATGAGCAGCCCGATGACCACCGGCGCACCAAACACGGCGGTGACTGCGCTGATGGAAAGCTCCGTGGGAGCAAACAGGCTGCGGGCGATCAGATCACACAGCAAACAGAAGGCGGCCCCGCCCAGGCAGCAGCCCGGCAGCACCACCAGCGGCTTTGCGCTGCCCAGCAGCTGCTTGACCAGATGCGGCACTGCGATGCCCACAAAGGAGATGGGCCCCGCAAAGGCCGTGACACAGGCCGCCAGCAGACTGGAAAGCAGTACCAGCAGCCGGGAAAAACGCTTCACGTTCACGCCCACGCTCTGGGCATAGGCTTCGCCCATTTGGTAGGCGCTCATGGGTTTGGAGAGGCAGAAGGCTGCTGCCAGCGCAGGCAGCACCACCAGTGCCGCCGCCTGTACATTGCCCCAGGTCATGCCGGAAAAGCTGCCCTGTGACCAGTTGTGCAGGTTGACGATGTTGGAGTCCTGCGCAAATGCCACCACGAACTCGGTGACAGCGGAACAGATGTAACCGATCATGACGCCGCAGATGACCAGAATGCTCATGCGTTGCACCCGACGGGCCACCGCCAGCACAAAGGCCATGGCGGCCATAGCCCCCGCAAAGGCGGCCAGGATCAGGGTGAGGGAGCTGGTGAGCAGGCCGTGGTTCAGGAACACCACCATCACCAGTGCTACGGCCAGTTTGGCTCCGCTGGAAATGCCCATGACAAAAGGCCCGGCGATGGGGTTGGCAAAAAAGGTCTGCAGCAGATAGCCTGCCGCAGAGAGTGCCGCGCCCAGCAACACCACCATCACGGCCCGGGGCAGGCGCAGCTGGGTGATGATGCCCACCGACAGTGCGTCCTGCCCGCGGCCGGTCAGGGCCGCCAGCACGGCACCGGGGGTCAGGGCAACACTGCCCCAGAACAGGTTGGCGGCAAACAGAACCACCAGCGCCAGCGCCAGCAGGAGATAAGAAAACAGATAGCGTTTTTTGCGGGTCATAAGCGGTTCCTTACTCAACGTGAATGAAATACTGCAATCCGTCCGGCGCATCCTCGGTGAACAGACGGTGCAGCTCCAGGATAAAATCGGCCAATTCCATGCTCTGCTGGAAAAAGCTCTGGGCAACGCACCAGACATGCCCATTCTGCACAGCCTTGAAGTCCGCCAGCAGGGAGCACTTGGCCACCAGCTCGTCGGTGGTGGAGACAACGCCCTCAATGGTACTGTTGTAGATCAGGAAGTCGGCGTCCCGTGCACCGGCGTAGAAGTCTTCCAGCGGCAGGTTCATGGTGGAAAGGCTGTTGCCGCTGTCGGTCAGATCGGCAAACACATAGTCGGCCCCGGCCATCTCGATCATGCGGGCCACATAGTCGCCGCCCTTGCGCACGTTGGCCAGATTGTTGGCCGAGATAGAAAAGAACGCGCAGCTCTTGCCGGTGGACTGCTGGTCCAGCAGGGGAGCGATGCGCTCCGCCTGTCGGTCAAACACCTGCTGTGCCAGTTCCTCCTTGCCCAGCAGGATGCCGTAGAATTTGATCCACTCCATGCGGGCCAGCGGGCCGCTCTCGTAGCTGGAACGCTCCACCAGGACCGGGATGGTTGCTCCCAGGTCAAGCTGGTTTTTCTCGAAAGCATGAGCCTGAACGATATCGACCAGGCGATCGAACCGTTTTTGAATCACCTCATGAGGGGTATTATCCTCCATGCTCGCAGCAGGAGTCCCCTCTCGCTTGGAGTAAATAAAGGTGAATACCTGGTGATATCCGATTTCATCGACCAGACGAGCCGTGTCCATGAAGTCTTTTTCGGTTTCGCCTGGGAATCCTACGATAATGTCGGTGGACAAGGCGATATCCGGGCAAGCATCGCGCAATTTGCTGACAAGCTGTCGATAATGCGCCGAGGTATAGCGACGGTTCATCAGCTGCAAGATACGATCCGAGCCGGATTGCGCCGGGAGATGCAGTGCCGGCATAAGCGAACGCAGCGAGCCGAACTGCGCGATAACCTCATCGGACAGATCTTTAGGATGGCTGGTGGCGAAGCGTAGGCGTTCGACTCCCGTCTCGTCAAGAGCTTTGAGAATTTGAGCGAAACGAGGGCTGCCATACAGGTCGCGACCATAAGAGTTGACGTTTTGACCGAGCAGCGTGATCTCCTTCACGCCGGCTGCCACATAACGTTCCGCTTCGGCGACGATGTCTTCGATTGGGCGCGATTTCTCCCGACCGCGCACGTAAGGAACGATGCAATACGTGCAGAAGTTATTGCATCCAATGGTAATAGGTAGCCACGCAGCCCACGAATGCTCACGGCTTGTCGGAAGTTCAGTCGGGAAGGAGGAAGAAGCATCGAGCACCTCAACCTGATGACCGCCCTCTTCTATAGCAGCTTGAAGAAGATGCGGCAGAGATGCCAGATTGTGCGTTCCGAAGACCACATCAAGATGAGGGAGCTTTTTCGTTAGCTCATCGCCATCGCGCTGGCCGATGCATCCACCTACCGCTACAATCCTCTTGCTCAGCGGGGACCCGCTTCTCACGGGGATGTTCTTCAACGATGCAACCTGACCGTACAAACGAGTATCTGCCGCTTCACGCACGCAGCACGTCATGTAAATCAGGATATCGGCTTCCTCCACGGTGTCGACCATAAGGCCGCCGAGACCTTCGAGCATGCCCGCAATACGTTCGGAGTCATGCTTGTTCATCTGGCATCCGAAGGTTCGGACGCAAAAAGTCATATTCATGAATGGGGTATGCATAAGGATACAGTTCCGATCGAATCGAGAATAGCAACGCTATGTGAAATGAAATTACTCGCCAAGAGCGGAATCGGCGATTGGTGTGCCGTGCGTATATCGAGGCTCCACGGCAAAGCGAATGGCCGTGCGATATTCGCCATCGATCACGATGTCGGCAAATGAAGGAATGCAGGCGATTTCGATGCCGATTGGCGACAAGAATCCTCGAGAGATGGCGATCGCTTTCACGGCTTGATTCACGGCACCGGCGCCGACAGCTTGGATCTCAACGCCAACACCGTCTTTTTGAACCTCTCCCTGGGGCTGGTCATGCTCTTTGCCCGGTTCGTGCCG
>OLPC01001623.1_pt1 | contig 18835 bp, 14 predicted proteins | sample 1672341 | NCBI WGS metagenome assembly OLPC01 (sample SAMEA3136673, study PRJEB25190) | human gut metagenome | reverse complement strand
AGGTTCTCTCCCCCACCGCCTGCGGGCGGAGCCCCCTCGCAGAGGGGGCCAAGAGGTTTTGGGGACGCGCATTTTTTCTGGTTACACAAACACCGCCTGCACCAGCACCATATACAGGGCGGTGCCCACGGCAATGCTGAGCAGCGTGTTCTTCTTCCACAGGTGCAGCCCCACCACGGCGGCCCCGGCAAGCAGCTCCGGCAGGCCGTGGGTGGGGCCGAGCAGGTCCACGCCGCGCAGGCAGTAGACGACGAGCATCGCCATGATGGCGCAGGGCAGCACCCCGGCCAGATACACCACAAATTTCGGCGTGGGCCGCCCGCCGCCGAACACCACAAACGGCAGGAACCGGATCAGCGCTGTCACGCCCGCCACAACGGCCACAAGCAGCGCACCGTGTACATCAAACGGCATGGTCGGCCTCCTTTTTCTGCATAAAACCGCGCAGCACCGTCAAGGCTGCCGTGATGCCCACCATGGACGGGATCAGGAAATCGCTGCTGCCGAAAATCAGCAGACAGACCAGCGACACACCCAGCCCCACCAGCGCGGGGGTATGGTCGCGGCTGGCCTTCCACTGCTCGGTCATAACGACGAGGAACAGCGCGGTCATCGAAAAGTCGATGCCCGTCGTGTCAAACGGCAGCACACTGCCCAGCAGTGCGCCCGCCACGCCGCCCGCGATCCAGTAAAGCTGGTTCAGCAGCGACACCCAGAAATAGTATTTTTTCCGGTCCACGCCCTCGGGCACGCCGCCGCTGCACACGACGGAATAGGTCTCGTCGGTCAGCGCAAAAATCAGGTACGGCTTGGCCGCGCCGGTGTCTTTATAGCGTTCCAGCATCGAAATTCCGTAAAACAGATGCCGCGCGTTGACCATCAGTGTCATGATCGCCGCCGAGATCAGCGACGCACCGCCCGCCAGCAGGTCAATTGCGACATACTGCATACTGCCCGCGTAGATCAGCCCGCTCATGACCAGCGCCCACCCCGCGCCGTAGCCCTTGCTTTGCAAGAGCACACCAAAGCCCAGCCCCAGCACGATATACCCCGCCATGATGGGCAGGGACCGCACAAGGGCGTAACGAATCGTTTTCACTTTTCTTTTCCTCTTTAACCCATTAAAGTGCTATGTTGGGTAGTATAGCACAAAAAAATTCCCCGCGCAAGCGGGGAAACAGTTTGTCAAAAAACATCTACTTTGCCCTATAGAGAATGTAGGGGCGAACATTGTTCGCCCGCCAACCTGACGAAGCAACGCTTTTTCGGGTAAGCCTCTCACACGGCAAACGGGCACGGGCGAGCAATGCTCGCCCCTACAATGCACTTTTTTGACAGTCTGGCCTCCCTCTGCGAGACAGACTCCCCCGATACGGGGGAGGTGGCGATTGCGCCAGAGGGGGAGCGGTGGCCCGTAGGGCCGGAGGGAGAGAACCTTGCCGTAGCCCGAAATATTTCGGGCTTCCATACAGTTCTCTCCCCCACCGCCTGCGGGCGGAGCCCCCTCGCAGAGGGGGCCAAGGATGCTAAGCATCGCCCCGGGGGCCCTGCGGCTGCCGCCTCGTTTTACGCCTTCTCGCTCTCCCACCGGGCCACCAGCGGGGCGGCCACAGCGGAAAGCGCCTCCCGTGCGGTGTTGATGGCATTCACGTCCACGGGGGTCAGCTTGTCGGCCTTTTTGTGCTTCAGAAGGCGCTCCAGCGTTCTTTCTGCTTCTTTGATTTTAGTACGGGTCTCGCGGTCCAGCGCCTTGCCGGCCTTGCTGCCCAGCGCGGTGTTCACGCGGTAAAGCGCGGCCTCGCCGGCGTTCAGCGCCTCCAGCGCGGCCTTGCGCTCCTTGTCCTGCCCGGCAAAGGCGGCGGCGCTCTCCTTGGCGCGTTTGATCTCATCCTCGGTCAGGTTCGATGTGCCCGAGATCGTGATGCTCTGCTGCTTGCCGGTGTCCATGTCGCGCGCCTTGACCTTGACAATGCCGTTGGCGTCGATGTCAAACGTGACCTCGATCTTCGGCACGCCCGCCCAGGCGCGCTTGATGCCGCGCAGCGTGAAGGTGCCCAGCAGCTTATTGTCCTTGGCAAACTCGCGCTCGCCCTGCAGCACTTTAATTTGCACCGTTTTCTGGAACGGCGCGGCGGTGGTGAATACCTTGCTGAACCGCGTCGGGATCGTGGAGTTGCGCTCGATCAAATGCGTTGCCACGCCGCCGACGGTCTCGATGGAAAGGGTCAGCGGGGTCACGTCCATCAGCAGCAGATCCTCGCCGGGGCCGGAGAGCATCTCGCCGCCCAGACGTCCGGCCTGCACCGCCGCGCCCAGTGCAACGCACTCGTCGGGGTTCAGCGATTTGGACGGCTCCAGCCCGGTCATCCGCACGACCTTGGCCTGCACCGCCGGGATGCGGGTCGAGCCGCCGACCAGCAAAACCTGATCCAGGTCGCTGGCCGAAAGGCGTGCGTCGCTCAGGGCGTTGCGCACGGGCAGGGCGGTGCGCTCGATCAAATCGGCGCAGAGCTCCTCAAATTTAGCGCGTGTCAGCGTAGTTTGCAGGTGCAGCGCACCGTCTGCCGCCATCGTGAGGAACGGCAGATTGATGTCGGTCTGCTTCGCGCTGGAAAGCTCTTTTTTCGCCTTTTCGGCCTCCTCGCGCAGGCGCTGCATCGCCACGCGGTCATTCGTCAGGTCCACGCCGTGTTCGGCCCTGCACCGGTCTGCCAGCCAGTTGACGATGCGCTCGTCAAAGTCGTCGCCGCCCAGAAAGTTATCGCCGCAGGTCGAGAGCACCTGCACGATGCCGTCGCCGATGCGGATGAGCGACACGTCAAATGTGCCGCCGCCGAGGTCGTAGACCATGACGGTCTGGGTGCGGCCATTGTCCAGCCCGTAGGCCAGCGCCGCGGCTGTCGGCTCGTTGATGATGCGGCGCACGTCCAGCCCGGCAATGCGCCCGGCGTCCTTCGTGGCCTGGCGCTGGGCATCGTTAAAGTAGGCGGGCACGGTGATGACCGCCTCGGTGACAGGCTCACCGAGATACGCCTCGGCATCGGCCTTCAGTTTTTGTAGGATGAGGGCGCTCAGCTCCTGCGGCGTGTAGCATTTTCCGTCGATGGGCACGCGGGTCTCACTGCCCATCAGCCGCTTGACGCTGGACACGGTGCGGGGAGCGTTCGTCACGGCCTGGCGCTTGGCGGGCTCGCCCACCAGCCGTTCTCCCACCTTGGTGAACGCGACGACAGAGGGCGTCGTGCGCTGCCCCTCGGCGTTGGGGATGACGACGGGCTTGCCGCCCTCGACCACCGCCACACAGCTGTTGGTAGTCCCCAGGTCAATTCCGATTATTTTTGCCATGGTGGTGCTTGTCCTTTCAAAAAAGACACTTTTGAATCATAATTCTATTGTAGTGCCTGCCGCCGGGAAAAGTGTTGCGATTTCGTAAATAAATTGGGGCGAATTTTATAAACCTGCGGAACTTCCCCCCTCGGGGGGAAAGCTAAGAAAATGTTGACGCACACGCCCCAACGTGCTATAGTTAGTTTAAAGCACTAAAGAGGGGGATTTCTATGGCACGCACCGCAACGGTCACCCGCAATACGCGGGAGACACAGATCACGCTGACGATTGACCTGGACGGCACCGGCAGGGCCGACCTGCACACGGGCATCGGCTTTTTTGACCACATGCTGGATGGCTTCGCCCGCCACGGCCTGTTTGATGTAAGCGTCACCTGCCGCGGCGACCTGGACGTAGACTGCCACCACACAATTGAGGACATCGGCATTGCGCTGGGCACGGCCATAAAAGAAGCGCTGGGCGACAAGGCCGGGCTGGTGCGGTACGGCAGCTGCATGCTGCCGATGGATGAGACGCTGGCACTCTGCGCCGTCGATCTGGGCGGGCGGCCCTACTTTGTGTACGACGCCAGCTTTGCAGGCCAGAGCTGCGGCGGCATGGACACCCAGATGGCGCGGGAGTTTTTCTACGCCGTATCGTACAGCGCCATGATGAATCTGCATCTGAAGGTGCTCTACGGGGAGAATGACCACCATAAGCTGGAGGCCATGTTCAAGGCGTTTGCCAAGGCGCTGGACGCCGCGACGCGCAGAGATGCGCGGATCGACGGCGTTTTGTCCACCAAGGGGACGCTGTAAGGGAGATGCTCGGCGGCGGGAACGACGGGCGCCTATAGAATCCGCCCGCGGCCGTTTCCCGCCGTGGACAGCATATACATTAGGAGGGAAAGCAGTATGTACAAGGACATCATCGACACCATCGGCTTTGTGGAGAGCTACGACCCCGAGTTGGGCGCGGCTATGCAGCGTGAGCTGGGACGCCAGCGGCAGAACATTGAGCTGATCGCCAGTGAGAACATCGTTTCCCCCGCCGTCATGGCGGCCATGGGCAGTGTGCTGACGAACAAGTACGCGGAAGGGTACCCCGGCCACCGTTATTACGGCGGCTGCCAGTACGTCGATCAGGTCGAGCAGATCGCCATTGACCGCGCCTGCAAGCTGTTCGGCGCGAAGTATGCCAACGTCCAGCCGCACTCCGGCGCACAGGCCAACCTGGCCGTCTACTTTGCGCTGCTGAACATCGGCGACACCGTCATGGGCATGGACCTGTCCCAGGGCGGCCACCTGACCCACGGCTCCCCCGTGAACATGAGCGGCAAGAACTACAACTTTGTCTCCTACGGCGTCTCCGCCGAGGATGGCCGCATCGACTACGCCGCACTGGCCAAGCAGGTCGCGAAGGTCCGCCCCAAGCTGCTGGTCGCCGGTGCATCGGCCTATCCCCGCGCCATCGACTTTGAGAAGCTGGCCGAGATCGCCCACGGCTACGGCGCGATGCTGATGGTCGATATGGCGCACATTGCGGGTCTTGTCGCAGGCGGCCAACACCAGAGCCCCGTGCCCTACGCCGACGTGGTCACCACCACGACCCACAAGACGCTGCGCGGCCCCCGCGGCGGCCTGATTTTGACGAACAACGAGTATATCATCAAGCGCATCAACTCCGCCATCTTCCCCGGCACGCAGGGCGGCCCGCTGGAGCACGTCATCGCCGCGAAGGCCGTCTGCTTTGGCGAGGCGCTGAAGCCGGAGTTCAAGGAGTACGCCCGCAAAATCGTTGAGAACGCGAAGGCGCTTGAAGCCGAGCTGACCGCCCGCGGCGTGAAGCTGGTCTCCGGCGGCACGGACAACCACCTGCTGCTGATTGACCTGACCGACGAGGACTGCACCGGCAAGGAGCTGGAGCACAATCTGGACGAGGTGCACATCACCGCGAACAAGAACACCGTCCCCGGCGAGAAGCGCAGCCCGTTCGTGACAAGCGGCGTGCGCATCGGCACCCCCGCCGTCACGACCCGCGGCATGGGTCCCGACGAGATGAAGGTGATCGCCGACTGCATTGCAGACTGCGTGTTTGACTTTGCGAACAAGAAGGACGAGGTCGCCAGCAAGGTCGAGGAGCTGACGAAGAAGTTCCCGCTGTATGAATAAGTCTTGATTGAAAACTTGATTGAAAAATAGAAAGCCGCTGCCTGTGGAATGCACATGGGCAGCGGCTTTTGTTTGTGCGCAGAGGCGGATTTCCTATCTGCTCGCAGGGTTGGCGGCGGCGTCCCCGACGCCCCGCGAGCGGTCAAGACCGCTCCCCACGATGCGAAAGATAAACGGGCGGCAACGGCAAGGCTGCGGGCCGGGCATGCCCGGCCCCTACAGGGTGGCTTTGTTTGTGCGTAGGGGCGGATTCCATATCCGCCCGCAGGCGTGTGCGGCGGCGGAAGGTTTACGGATCGCCGCTGTAGGGGGCGTGTCCCCGACGCCCCGCGGAGCGGTCAAGACCGCTCCCTACGATGCGAAAGATAAACGGGCGGCAGCGGCAAGGCTGCGGGCCGGGCATGCCCGGCCCCTACAGGGGCATTCATGATAGCCACGCCCTCGCCAGCGCCTGCGCCACCTTCTCCACATCGTCCTCCTTCAGGGCCGAGTACCCCGCCACCACGGTATCCGCCCGGCAAAGCTCGGGCCGGGCGAGATAATACTCACTCAGGCCTCGCAGCCGCACGCCCTGCTGTGCCGCGGCGGCGACCATGGCACGCTCGCCGCCGGCTCCCGGCAGCGTCAGCAGAAAATGCAGCCCACTGTGTACGCCGTCCAGCTCCACGCCCGGCAGCGCCGCGCGCAGTGCTGCCGCAAACGCCTCCATGCGGCGCTTGTAGGCAAGGCGCATCCGGGCAAGATGCCGCGTAAAATACCCGCCCGCCATGAACTCGCAAAGCGTCTGCTGCTCAAAGCGGCTGACCGTGTTGGCGTAGGTCGCAAAATCCCGGCGATAGCGCGCCAGCAGGCTTTGCGGCAGCACCATGCAGGCAATGCGGATGCCCGGGGCCAGACTTTTTGAAAACGTCGTCAGGTAGACCACCGGGCCGTCCGGGCCCGCCATGCCCTGCAAACTGGGCAAAGGGCGCGTATCAAAGCGGAACTCCGAGTCGTAGTCGTCCTCCAAAATGTATCGCCCGGGCCGGGCCGCTGCCCAGGCCAGCAGCTGGGCACGGCGGGTCGCAGGCATCGTAACACCCGTCGGAAAGTGATGACTGGGCGTCAGATAGCAGAGGTTTGCGCCGCTTTTTTCCAGCGCGTCGGCGGGCAGGCCCTCGCGGTCAATGTCCACCAGCGTGCAGGGAATGCCGCTGTTCTGCAGGACCGTCCGCGTGCGGAAGTAGCCGGGGTTCTCGATGGCCGCCATGCCGTCGCTGAACAGGTGCGCCAGGCACCCGAGCAGATACTCAATGCCCGCGCCGACGACGATCTGCTCCGGCGTGCATTCCACACCGCGGTACACCGACAAATATTCCGCGATCTGTGTGCGCAGCGGGGCGTCGCCCTGCATTTCGCCGCGCTGTAAAAGCTCGGGCCGCTGGTAGAGCAGCTCCTTCTGGATGCGTCCCCAGCTGCGCGCCGGGAACAGCGCCGTGTCCACGCTGCCGGTGGACAGGTCGTAGACCGGCTGCGGCGCGGCGGGCGGCTGCGGTGCAGGGGCGGCGGGTGCGCGGCGGGCGCGGCTGTGCAGCATGCCGTAGGTCTTTTGCACATAAAAGCCGCTGCGGGGGCGCGGCTCGGCCAGACCCTCGGCGGCCAGCATCTGGTAGGCGGCGTCCACCGTGTTGACGCTGACGCCCTGCTGCGCAGCCATCGTGCGGCGGCCCGGCAGCGGCGTTCCGGGTGCGCGCTGGCCGGTGCGGATCTCATCCGCCAGGGCGGCGTACAGCTGCTCATACAGCGGCGTTTTTTGGTCGGCATCCAACTCTATCATAACAGTCCTCCACACTGGCCCCATAAAAAATTTAAAAACTGAGCATTTATTCAGAGCCAGAAATCAGTATAATAAAAACATACCTTCCCGGAAGGAAAATGTCAATAGAGGTGTACGAAACTATGTCTACCGCAACGATGTGGCTGCTGCTGTTCGTCGTAGCAGCCCTGGCACTGCTGATCGCAGCGCTGACCAAAACGAAATTCACCGTGCAGAAAATCAGCATCATCGGCATCATGGCCGCGATGAGCTTTGTCGCGTATGAGTTCTTCCGCATCCCGAACGTCTTTGGCACGGGGTCCAGCTTCCATCTGGGCAACACCTTCACGGCACTGACCGCCATGCTGCTGGACGGTGTGTCCGGCGGTCTGGCCGGTGCCATCGGCCTGGCGCTGGCCGATGTTGTCGCCGGTGACCCGGGCTACGCCATCACGACCTTTATTCTGAAATTCATCATCGGTCTGGTCTGCGGCGCGGTGTCCCACAAGGTCATCCACCTCAGGACCTTCCCCACCGGCAGCAAGTTCAAGTACGTGGCCGCCGTCACGGCGTCGGCCTTCAGCGGCCTGCTGGTCAACGTGTTCACCGACCCGTTCATCGGCTACTTCCGCAACCTGTACATCTTTGGCCAGCCCGCGGAGTTCGTCTCCGTCGTGACCAAGATCGCCAGCGGTGTGACGCTGGTCAACTCCCTGCTCTCCACCGTCTGCGCCGTTGTCCTGTACATCGCCCTGCGCCCCGCCCTGGAGAAAGCACATCTGCTGCCGAAGGAATGATTCTCCCAAAGCCTTCCCCTTGGGGGGAAGGTGGCCCCGCAGGGCCGGATGAGGGGGAAGTTGCCGGATGCAGACCGTAAACGGGTACTGCTGGCAAACTCCGCCCTCATCAGTCCGCTTCGCGGACAGCTTCAGTCTCCGCGCTAAGAGCCGCCTCCGGCGGTTGCGCTCCGACACGCGCCTGCGGGCGCAGCCCCTCAGGGGAAGCCTTTTCAATTCAACATCCTCATTTCTGTTTACCCCCGCTTCGGCGGGGTTTTTGTTTTGCGGCAAATTATGTAAAAATTGCGAAAAGACTGGCGTTCCGGTGGGAAATGGTGTAAAATGAATTTATATATTGTGTAAACACTCCATGCTCCCACGCGAAAGGAGCCTTTCATGGCAGGCAAAACCAAATCACAAAAGAAAAAAGCGCTGGATATGCGCAGCAAGATGTATCTGGTGCTGGCTCTGTGCAGCGTCATGCTGCTGGTCAGCGTCGGCATCTCGCTGGTGCTCATCGGCGGCATCGACCTCGGCGGCGCGGACGCCCAGAGCGTGTCCACCGTGGACAGCGCGTCCATGGTCGTCGAGAGCGGCTATAATAAAGAGGAAAACACCATCGATACCCAGGCCTACACATCGACGATCCTTGAGCAGGCCGCCGACGCGGGCGACAGCTATGTGGACGAGACGCTGTTTCTGGGCGACAGCAACACAGCCCGCATGTACCGCATGTTCGACTATTGCAGCTACGACAACGCCATCGGCTCGGTGGGCATGACCGCCAAGAGCCTGGCGACATTTGCCTGCGTGCAGGTAAGCACTTCGTCCGGCTACATCACGATGCCCCAGGCCGTGGCGAAATTGCAGCCGCGCCGGGTCATCCTGACCTTCGGCACAAACGACCTGAACCCCGGCTACAAGGCCGCGGACTTCGTCAAAAACTACCAGACCGGCATCGAGGCCATCGTCACCGCCTACCCCAGCGTGGACATCATCGTCAACGCCATCCCGCCCATCGGGCAGCAGCACTCCAACCAGAGCCTGACCCAGACCCAGGTGGACGAGTACAACAAAGCGCTCGTCGAAATGTGCCAGGAGAAGGGCTGGAAGTTCCTGAACAGCGCCGAGGTGCTGAAGGATTCCGTCACCGGCTACGCCAAGAGCGGCTATGTGGAGACGAGCGACGGCATCCATCTGACCCGCACGGCGATGGACGCGCTGTTCAACTACATCCGCACCCACAGCTACATTACCGAGGATGACCGCCCCGCGCTGACGACGATCCCGAAGCACACCGGCGACAAGGACGCCGTGGTCTACACGGTGCCGGTGGTCAGCTCCTCCAGCACCGCCACGGCGACGGCCACGCCCGAGCCCGAGGCGACGGAGGAGCCCGCCGACAGCGAGAGCACGAGTGACAGCTATGTGGAGACCACGCCGACGCCGACCCCCGAGGTCACGGCCACCCCGTCCCCGACGCCCGAGGTGACACCAACTCCCCCGGAGTCAACTGAGCCGACACCAACTCCTCCGGAGTCAACTGAGCCGACACCAACTCCCCCGGAGTCAACTGAGCCGACACCAACTCCCCCAGAGTCAACTGAGCCGACACCCACGCCCCCGGAGAACACCTCCGATGCAGATGTTCCCGCCGGGAATGACGGAACTCAACCTACATAAAACACTGACCCCCGCAGCACCTGACGCTGCGGGGGTCTTTTTCTCATGCTTTTTTGCCGAGCAGCTCGGTGCGGATATACCGGAAGCAGGCGTCCTCGCCCTCGTCGCGCAGAATCAGCAGGCAGGTCTCCAGCTCTTTGCGGGTCTCGGGGTGCAGGATGTAGTGGTCCCTGCTGCGGTCATAGTACTCCCACGCCGCGGCGTCGGTGTACTTGTCGCCCTTATAGTTCTTGCTGGCGGCAATGCGGTCACAAACCATCTCGGCCACGTAGCGGGCGGGCATCCGCATACCGGCCATGGCATGGTCGCCGTCCGGCGCGTAGTCGATCCAGTATTCCAGATGGTGCTTGTTGCGGCCCTTATGGTGCAGCCAGGCGGCGCTGTAGCCCTCGGCCTGGCGCTGGGCGTTGTTGGGGCTGCACGTCCCCTGCCAGTATTTGGCCCCGGCCCAGAACTCCACGGGGGCCAGCTTGCTTAAATCGTGGGTCAGGCCCTGCCAGTACAGCCCGCAGCGGAAGCAGTTTTTCATCACCAGCATTTTGTGATGGCGGATCGTTTTGTAGTGTTTAATGGGATGCCACAAGGTCTTTTTTCCTCCCCGGGATCATGAGTTTTGCCAGCACCGGCAGCAGCATACAGCTGATCGGCACAAACGCAAAGTGCCACAGCATCGGTACAAGGTGGGTATGGATCGCAGCGTGCGCCTTGGACAGCACCATCCAGGACGCCGGGGCCGCCAGCCCCAGCCCCCAGACGATGCACGGCGGCACCAGCTGCGCCGCCGTGCCGCGGCGCAGGCAGACAACAACGCTCACCGCGCCGACCAGCAGCGCAAACAGCAGCAGCTGCCATGCCGTGATGCTGACGGGCCCGAGCTGCAAAAGCGGCTCCGTACTCTCACGGAAATACTGCGCGAGCACCTGCGGCACGTTCACGTCCCGCACCGCGCCGTCCGTCAGGCTGACGCGGTCCGTGACGGCACGGGTCATGTTCTGCCAGGCGTCCGCCGCGCTGCCGAAGCAGAGCCATTCCTGTGCGAACCAGAGCGCCAGCGCCGCAATCACACCGCCCAGCGCCGAGACACCCGCCCCGACGGTGCGGCCCAGCCAGACCAGCGCGCCGTGCGGGTCGCGCCGCACAAAATACGCCTTGGCGGCAGCGTAGCAGAGCGGGATCTCACACAGGATCAAAAATGTTGTGATAAATTCAAACCCGCACATGCAGCGCACCATGCAGGCGGCGGCCACCAGCGGCCAGCACCCGCGGGGCGTTTTGCCGCGCACGCGGGTGCAATGGCAGAGCCAAAGCGCCGCCAGCAGCGGCAGCAGCCAGGTCCAGAGGCACCAGTACAGGTCCTTCATGCCGCGCTGCAGCCAGGGGGCCAGCAGCACCGACGCAAACCCGAACGCTGCCGCCAGCGGGCCGAATTCTTCCCACACGGCCAGCGCCGCAAGCAGCTCCGCCGCGTAGAACAGCGTGCTGTTCAGCCAGTAGAGGGCGGTCTCCCGCGCCAGACCGTCGGGCAGCCGGTGCCGCAGCAGACGGTTGACCCTGCCGAACAGCCAGCCCTGTAAGCCCGACTGGTGGGTGTAGGGGTGGAACGCCGCCGCGTCGGTGGGGGTGTCGTCCCGGAACAGTGCGCGGTTCGTGTCGTCGCTCCAATCGTCGGTGTAGACGCCCAGAAAGCCGCCGGGGGCTTGCTGCCCCTGCTCCATCTGGTGGATGCGGCCATAGACGAGCGTCTGGGAGCCTGTATCCCACACGCCGGTCAGGTAGGCGCTGGCATTGTGCCGCACCGTGGTCAGCAGCGCGGCCAGCGCCAGCACTGCCAGCAGGGTCGCCGCGCCGCGCAGGGGTGCGGGCAGCGTCTGCCATATTCCTTTTGCTTTTGTCAATGTTATCGATCCCATTTGTCGCACAGCGCAGCGATCTGGCTGGCAAATTTTGCAAGGTCCTTGTTGGCCCCGCCCTGGTTGTGGCGGATGACCTCCAGCAGGCGCTGGCCCATGTTGGCCAGCCGGTCATAGGCCGCGCTGGTGCGCACGGTCTCGGCGGATTTCGTCTTGATGATCTTTTGGGTGTTGCCGACCTCGGCGCAGGCGACGCGGCCCTCGGCGGCGATCCAGATCGAGCCGTTGTAGGGGGCGTCGGCCTCGTAGCCCTCCTCCTTCAGATGGTTGGCCCAGTGCTCGGCGACGGCGTCCTCGCCGTGGTTGACAAAGACGAACTTCGGCTTTTCGTCAAAGGCGCGGAGCCAGGCTTCCAGCCCGTCCTTGTCGGCGTGACCCGAAAGCCCGCCCAGCTGCGCAATGCGGGCCCTGACCTGCACCGGCTCGCCAAAGAGCTTGACCTCCTGCGCACCGTTGACCAGCGCGTTGCCTAAGGTGCCGGGGCTTTGGTAGCCGACGAACAGCACCGTACACTCAGGCCGCCAGAGGTTATATTTTAAGTGGTGGCGGATGCGGCCCGCGTCGCACATGCCGGCGGCGGAGAGGATGACCTTGGGCGTCGGGTCGCCGTTGATGGCCATAGATTCCTCTTTCGTTTCGCTGACGTGCAGACCCGGGAACTGCAGGGGGTTTTGGCCGCTCTGCACCAGGGCGAGGGCTTCGTCGTCGTAGCACTCGGCAAAGTTTTCCCGGAAGATCGTGGTGGATTTGCTCGCCAGCGGGCTGTCCACAAAGACCGGGAAGTTTTCGTGGCCCTTGATACGGCCCTCGGCCTTGATCTGGCGGATAAAATACAAAAGCTCCTGCGTACGGCCCACGGCAAAGCTGGGGATGACGACATTGCCGCCCTTGTCGAACGTCGATTGCAGTACGGCGCTCAAATCGCCGATATAATCCGGTTTCGGGCCGTGGCTGCGGTCCCCGTAGGTGGATTCCATGACAAGGTAATCCGCGTGGCCCGGGTTGGATGGGTCCTTGATGAGCGGCTGATGGGTGTTGCCGATGTCGCCCGAGAAAACGATGATCTCCGGCGTGCGGCCCGGCTCCGCAATGCGCAGCGAGACGGACGCGCTGCCCAGCAGGTGCCCCACATCGGTAAAGCGCATCTCGATTTTGCCGGTTGGCCCGTCGAACAGCGTCTGCCACGCCTCATAGGGGCAGGGCACAAACTGCTTCATGACGTTCTGCGCGTCTTCGACGGTGTAGTCCGGCTCGATCATCTCAGCACCGCTGCGCATGGCCTTGCGGTTTTTCCACTCGGCCTCCTGCTCCTGAATGTGCGCGGAATCCTCCAGCATGATGGCGCAGAGGTCGCGGGTCGCATCGGTGGTATAGATGGGGCCGCGGTAGCCGTTTTTGTACAGATACGGGATGCGGCCCGAGTGGTCGATGTGCGCATGGGTCAGCAGCAGTGCCTCATAGGTGCCGGGTGCGCAGGGCAGGTCGGCGTTCTCATACACGTCGCGGCCCTGCTCCATGCCGCAGTCGATCAGAAAGCGGTGTCCCGCCGCCTCCAGCTGTGTGCAGCTGCCGGTCACTTCCCGGTCAGCGCCTAAGAATGTGAGCTTCATGTGGGAGAACCTCCTTTTGGATGGGATGTTGCAGGGGGGGACGGGAGTTGCCGTGAGGTTGGCGGGGCGTCGAGGACGCCGCCCCCTACGGACTGCCGTGAATGGGTGCGCACGAGAGGGGCGAGGGAGGGCGGCAGCCCGCCCCTTCCAAGTTGGCGGGTGAAGCCCGGGGATGGGCGGCGACGGAAAGCCCGTCGGAATCCCCCAGGCCGCTAGCGCGGCCAGCCCCCTTTGACAAGGGGGCCTCCCTCTCCCCCTGCGGGGGTTCGGGGGAACACCCGACTCAAAAGTGGAGGAAGGCTCGGCGGCGTTAAGAACGGACAGTAATACTGCGTCCGTTTAGCCGCCGAGACTTCCGACCTCCTCTTTGGGGATCCAAGGGGCGTGCAGCCCCTTGGTCGCGGGTCCGCTGCGTCGAAACAGCGGCAGTTTTCTTTGCGAGCTTTCTTTTGCTGCCAAAAGAAAGCGGCCTTCCGGGAGACTGCCGTTCTCGGGTCAAATTACAACATTTTTCACAAAAAGGAGCTGGTATTATGATTGCACAGCACTATAAAGATATGCTGGGCTCCAAGTCGGTTATCCGTCAGATTTCTGAATGGAGCACCGCCCGCGGCGCGGAGATCGGCTATGAGAACGTGTTCGATTACTCGCTGGGCAACCCGTCTGTCCCCTGCCCGCCGCAGTTCACCGCGGCTTGCGCGGATCTGCTGGCCCACACCGACCCCGTCAGGCTGCATGGTTATACGCCGACGCTGACGCTGCCGTCCGCCCGCAAGGCCGTGGCCGAAAGCCTGAACCGCCGGTTCGGCATGGACTACACCGCCGACCATATCTTTATGACGACGGGCGCGGCGGGTGCGCTGGCCCATGCTGTGCGCTGCGTCGGCGTGCCCGGGCAGAACATCGTAACGTTTGCGCCGTTCTTCCCCGAGTACAAGCCGTACATCGAGGGTGCGGGGCTTACCCTGCGCGTGACGCCGCCGCGGTGCGCGGACTTTCAGATCGACTTTGAGGCGTTCGCGCAGCTCGTGGACGAGAACACCGCCGCCGTGCTCATCAACAGCCCCAACAACCCCAGCGGCACCGCCTACAGCGCGGAGACCCTGCAGCAGCTGGCCGACTTTTTGACCGCGACAAGCGCCAAATACGGCCACCACATCTTCCTGATTTCCGACGAGCCGTACCGCGAGATTTCGTTCGGCGGCAGGGTCACGCCCTACCCCGCCAAATTCTACGATGATACGCTCACCTGCTACTCCTTCTCCAAGAGTCTGAGCGTGCCGGGCGAGCGTATCGGCTATGTGGCCGCCAACCCGCGGTGCGAGGACGCCGCGTACATCGTGCCGATGTGCGGCCAGATCTCCCGCGGGACCGGCCACAACTGCCCGTCGTCCCTCATCCAGATGGCCGTCGAGCGCTGCCTTGACGTGACCAGCGACCTGTCCGTCTACGAGACGAACATGAACCTGATCTACGACGAGCTGATCGCGCTGGGCTTCACCGTTGTCAAGCCGGACGGCACGTTCTACATCTTCCCGAAGGCGCTGGAGGACGACGCAAAGGCGTTCTGCCAAAAGGCGCTGAAATATGACCTGGCGCTGGTCCCCGGTGACAGCTTCGGCTGCCCCGGCTACTTCCGCATGGCGTACTGCATCGAGACCGAAAAAGTCCGCCGCAGCTTTGCCGCGCTGGAGAGATTCGTGGCCGAGGAGTACGGCGTCACCAAACACTAAGGAGATTTTATGTCGATTCTACGCCGCATTTTTCCGCTTCTGCTGACAGCTGCGCTGCTGTGTGCCTGCGTGCAGATGCCCAACACCCCACAGGACGTGCTGCCCGCCCCGACGCCGCAGTCCACGGCGGCCCCCGCCGCCACGCCGGAGACAAGCCCCGCGCCGACGCCCGAGCCGACAGTGGCCCCCGCGATGGCGACGGCCACGAGCAACGCCACCAAGGACGCGCCGCAGATCAAGGACCCGACGACCTGGGACGACAACGCCGCAAAGACGCTGGCCGGGCTGAAAACGCAGTTTGCCGCCTACGGCCTGACGCTGGACGCGAAGGAGGGCTACCCCTACCTGCTGGCGGTCAACAATGCAGGCGGCGTGGTCACGGTCTATGCCGTGGATTCTGCCACAAAAAAGTACGCTGTGCCGTTCATGGCGATGGTGTGCAGCGGCGGCATGGACACCCCCACCGGGTATTTTTCGACCCCGGTGGACTACAGCTGGCGGCTGCTGATGGGCCCGAGCTACGGCCAGTACGCGACCCGCATCTATGACAGCTACCTGTTCCACAGCGTGCCCTACTACAGCCAGCACAAGGACGATGTGGAGTACGACGAGTTCAACCTGCTGGGCACCCGCGCCAGTCTGGGCTGCATCCGGCTGGCCGTGGTGGACGTGAAGTGGATCTACGACAACTGCCCGCTGGGCACGCCGGTCATCATCTACAACGACGCCGACGACCCCGGCCCGATGGGAAAGCCCGGCACGATCTACACCGACCCCGCCGACACCGAGAAGCGCGGCTGGGACCCCACCGACCCCGACCCGGCCAACCCGTGGGACGATGCCTTTGAGAGCGGCACCGCCATCCGCAGCCAGGCCGCCTGGGACCAGTGGGAGACCGAGCGCGAAAATTGGATGAGCAGCCTGACGCCCACCGATTTGCAGGGTTGGAGCACCGATTCCAAGATCGCGGGGACGCGCGGTTGATTTTTGCGCCGTAGGGGCCGGGCATGCCCGGCCCGGAGGTTTTCCGTTAGCAGACGCCACATCAGCGCCCTGTCTACCCGACGGAGGGGTCAAGACCCCTCCCTACAAAGCACCCGTGAACGTCAGCCCGTAGGGAGCGGTCTTGACCGCTCCGCGGCACGTTTCGGAAAATGCCTGTCAATCAAAAAGCACCTGCCTTCGTGTAAAAGGCAGGTGCTTTTCTATTGCAATATCAGCTGAACATCACCACGTCCTGCGCGGGCTTTTCGCCCGGCTCGACGGAGATGGCGGTCAGGACAGGGCCGGTGGAATCGGGGGTCTGGCCCTTGTAGATGGGGTGGTACTTGACGTTGACCTTGGCCGTAATGTTGATCCAACTGCGCTGCTCCAGCGACTTGTAATCGTCGTACTTGCAGGGCATGCCCACAAACTGGATGTCCTGCACGCAGCAGGTCATGGCAAAGCGTCCGGGCACAAACGCGCCCTTGCCGGCCTGGGGGGTCTGGCAGACCTGAGCCAGATATTTGACCGTCTTGCCGTCATATTTCTTCGGGTCGTCCATGCAGTCCATGTACCATATACCGAAGAACTCCTCGGGGATCTCAATGACCGGCGCGTCCACGTCGAAGGGCAGCGGGTCGGGGATGTCGTCATAGGCGACGCTGCCATCCTTGAACTCGTAGGCGATGTCGCAGCGGCGGCTGGCCTGGCGCACCAGCTTGTGGATGAGCTGGCGGCTCTCGTCGTCGTTGACAGCCTCGGCGCGGTTGACGACCAGCAGCTCACTGCCGCGCAGCTTGTCCAGCAGCAGGCTGCGCATGGCGTTGTCGCCCGCGTAGGTCTTGATGGTCGTACCGTCGGCGGTGGCCAGGCTCTGGTAGACGAGCCAGTTGTCGGGCAGGGCGTCGTACAGTTCCTGAATGAGCCACATGCCGTTGTACTCGATGATGACGCGGCCACAGCCGGACTTCTTTTCGAGCGCGGTCAGGTTCTCGGCGGTCAGCTCGCTCTTATCCTCGATCTGGGCAACGTGCACGCCGCCGAAGGCGAATTTGGACGGGTCGTACTCGATCTCGCCCTCCTCGCAGACCAGCAGCAGGGTCTTGTCGCCGGAGTCGAAGTTGGGGTCCTCCATCGTTTCCTGAATGAATTTCGTCTTGCCGCTCTCCAGCTGGCCGACGAAGAGATATACGGGGATTTGTTTAGGCATAGGGGACGTCCTTTCGGTTAGTAGCAGTCAAAGGCTTCTCCCCCGGGGGAGAAGCTGTCCGCGAAGCGGACTGATGAGGGGAGAGCGAATCGCGGCCTGTCATTCGTGGGCTGCTGCGGCAGGCTCGCCCCTCATCCGCCCTCGGTCGGGGCCTCGGGCACCTTCCCCCAAGGGGGAAGGCATTCTTACCGGGCAGCGGTTTACATCAAACGTGGAACAATTCCGCGATCTCATGCTCCTTCAGCTGGGAGCCGATGACGCAGAGCTTGCCGGTGACGTCGGGGCCGCAGGGGCGGATCTCGTGCTCGCCGGGGACCATGTCGAACTCGTACCAGGTGTCGCCGCCGTCCACAATGCCCTTGGCGCGCAGGATCATGCCGTAAGCGCCCTCGTCCAGCGCGTGCAGGGCCTTGTCCAGATCCTCACGGCTGTATTTGTGGGCCGTCTCCTTGCCCCAGCTCGTGAACACCTCGTCGGCGTCGTGGTCGTGGTGGTGATGATGCCCGCAGGAGCAGACGCCGTGCTCGTCGTAGTGGTGCTCATGGTGATGCTCGTGCTCGTCCTCGTCGTCGTGGTGATGGCAGCAGTCGTGGTCATCGTCATCATGGTCGTGATGATGGTGATGCTCATGCTCGTCCTCATCGTCATCCTCGTCGTGATGATGGTGGCAGCAGCAGTCGTGCTCGTCCTCATCGTGGTCGTGATGGTGATGATGGTGGTGCTCGTGCTCATCCTCGTCGGCATGGGCCACGTTGGCGGCGCGGGCCTCGGTCAGCAGCTCGGCGACGAGGTCGCGCTTGCCGTCCATGACGGAGACGATCTGTGCGCCGGTCAGGACTGTCCAGTCGGTGGTGACGATGGTGGCGGTGGGGTTCTTCTCGGCCAGCAGGGCGACGGCGGCAGCGACCTTCTCCTCACTGGCGTTGCCGGTGCGGCTCAGGATGATGCAGGACGCATGGCTGACCTGGTCGTCATAGAACTCACCGAAGTTCTTCATATACATCTTGACCTTGTTCACGTCGGCGACGGTGACAAAGCTGTTCAGGATGACGGGCAGATCCTCGGCGACGCCCTCGACGGCGCGGGTCACGTCGGACAGCTTGCCGACGCCCGACGGCTCAATGAGGATGCGGTCCGGGTGGTAGGTCTCGACGACCTTCTTCAGTGCCTCGCGGAAGTCGCCGACCAGGCTGCAGCAGATGCAGCCGGAGTTCAGCTCATTGACCTGAATGCCGGCCTCGCGCATGAAGCCGCCGTCGATGCCGATCTCGCCGAATTCGTTCTCGATCAGGACGATCTGCTCACCGGCGAAGGCCTCCTTGATGAGCTTTTTGATAAGGGTGGTCTTGCCGGCGCCGAGGAAGCCGGAGAAAATGTCGATTTTGGTTTTCTTTTCAGCCATAGTTGGGTACCTCTATTCAAGATGTGTTCAGATGTTCAGTTGGTTGGCAATCTATTACACTAACTGCTAATACTATTATAACAAACACGTCAAGGGGTTTTGCGCCATTTTGCGCGGGAAATTTTGAATTTTTTGCAAAATTTATTGGATTACCGCCTCCCCGTAGGGGCCGGACACTGCGGGGTTGTGAGCGTGGGGCCACGGTTGAGCGGAGCGAAATCGGGGAGCGAA
>OLPC01001613.1_pt1 | contig 18937 bp, 19 predicted proteins | sample 1672341 | NCBI WGS metagenome assembly OLPC01 (sample SAMEA3136673, study PRJEB25190) | human gut metagenome | reverse complement strand
AACGCCCAGCAGAAGGCGAGCGAAGTGCGTAGCCCCCCCCCGAGCGCGCGATGCAAGCACGCCCCGGAATCCCCGCTGTGGAGCGCATCGCACAGCCCCGGCATTTCGGCCTGCGCGCAGCAAAAAGCCCGCGAGGTTCGCGGGCTTTCGGGTTGCTTGCTATTCGGTTCGCTGCGGGCTGCGGTTCGCTCTACGAGCTACGGCACTGGTTGCGGTTCGTTATCCGCAAGCGGTTCGCTATTCGGGCTTTTTCGCCACGTGAACTGCGGCGATGCCGCCGGTGTAGTTCTTCCAGGTGACGTCGACAAACCCCGCTTCGCGCATCATCTTCGCGAGGCCCTCTTGGTTCGGGAACGCCTTGATGGACTTCGACAGGTACACAAACCCTGCCTTGTCCCCGGCGATAAGGCCGCCCCAGAAGGGGATCAGGTGCTTCAGGTAGAAGTTGTACAGCGCGCGCCACACCGCGTTCGGCGGCGTGGAGAACTCCAGGCACACCAGATGCCCGCCCGGCTTCAGCACGCGGAACATCTCGGAGAGCGCGCGCGGGCGGTCGGGCATGTTGCGGATGCCGTATGCCATGGTGAGAGCGTCGTAGCTCGCGTCCGCGTAGGGGATGTCCTGCGCGTCGACCACCTCGAAATCGACGGGCACGCCGCATGCGGCCCCGTCGGCGTAGTGCGCTCGTGCCACGTCGAGCATCTCGTTTACCAGGTCGGTGCACTGGATATGGCGCGGATGCTTCGCGCGCGCCACCGTGAAGGTGACGTCCCCGGTGCCTCCCGCGATGTCGAGCACGTCGTCGGTCGGCTCGATGGGGGCCTGTCTCATCATTCCCGCAAGCCATGACTTGTAGGCGCCAAAGCTCGATACGGCGTTGAACCGCTCGTATTTCTTGGCGATTGACGAGAAGATGTCCTTCACGCGTTCGGAAGATATCTCGGCGGGCGCTTCCTTGCCCGTTGCGGTGTCGATGCTCATGGTGGTCGTGCTCCTGATGTGACGCTTTCGCTTGTCTGCGGGACGCTTCAGTATACGCCAAATCGCTCGCCTTCTCCCCGTCGCCGATTGCCAAGGTGTGGATTCGGGGGATGTGCGAACCCAGTGTTATCATATCGTGACTAATGAAACCAAGGGCGAGTGAGGCTCAAGCTATGTTGTTGTGCGCACAATATGTTCTGCCCGTCACCTCCGACCCCATCGTCGGGGGCGCCGTTCTCGTTCGAGACGGACGAATTCGGGACATCGGCAAAACCGAGATGCTCAGGCTGCGCTATCCGGACGAAGAGGTGCTCGACTACGGAACGGCCGCCATCATGCCCGGTCTGGTCGACCTCCACACTCATATGGAGAACTCGATCATGCGGGGCATCGTGCACGACGTACCCTACATCACCTGGCTCGCTTCCGTTGCCGCCCTCTCCGCGAAGATGGAAGTGTCCGACTGGTACGACTCCGCCATCTTGGGCGGCCTGGACGCGCTTGCATCCGGCATCACCTGCGTGGCGGACATCACCACCACGGGCGCTGCCTGCACGGCGGCCCAGAAGCTCGGCCTTCGCGGTGTGGTCTATCGCGAGGTGGGCGTCATGGACAAGCGCCGCATCGACTACGCCATGCGCGCCGCCGAAAACGACATCATGCATTGGTCCCAGGAAGTGGACCCCGACCGCATCTCGATCGGCATCGCGCCCGCTCCTATCTACATGTGCCACCCCGCCGTGTTCGGCAGGGTCTCCGAGCTCGCCACGCGCGACGATCTGCCCGTGGCCATGCACCTTGCCGGCAGCCGCGAGGAGTACTACTTCGTGAAGCGCGGCTCCTCGTCGTTCTCCGTGCACGGCGAGTCGGTCCGTCGCGGCTTCATCGAGATTCCGCCTTGGCTCCCGACGGGCGTTTCCCCTGTTCGTTATGCGTTGAACTGGGGCGCCTTCGAGTCTCCCAACGTGCTCGCCGTCCACTGCGTGCACACCGACGAGGAAGACGTGAAGAAGCTCAAGGAGTACAACGTGGCCATCGCCGTGTGCCCGCGCTGCAACGCGCAGCTCGGCATGGGCGTGGCGCCCGTCGACGAGTTCATGCGCGCCGGCCTGCGCGTCGGCATCGGCACCGACTCTCCCGCCGCCACCGACTCGACCGACATGTTCTCCGAGATGCGCCTCGGGATGCTCCTCCAGCGCGCTGTCAACGTTGGGCGCTTCCTCGATTCCGAGTCGATGCTCGAGATGGCGACCATCGGCGGCGCCCGTGCGCTCAAGCTCGACGACGAGATCGGGTCGCTTGAAATCGGCAAGCGCGCCGACATCATCGCGGTCGACCTTTCGAGCTCGCAGCAGTCGCCTTCGACAAACCCCGTCTCGGCAATGGTGAACACCTGCACCTCCGCCGACGTCATCATGACGATGGTCGACGGCAAGACGCTCTACGAGCGGGATAAATGGCACATCGACGTGGAGGTTGCCAAGCACATTGCCCGCGTCATCGAGATCCGTGGAAAGCTGAGGCTGTAAACCATGGCCAAGAAGTCCGGCAACAAGCAGCAGAAGCTGACGGCGCAGCAGAAAAGCGACCGCATCAAGGCGGCGAAGGAACGTGAGGCGCGCGCGCAAGCGCAACGGGAGCGCTCGGCTAAGATGAAGAAGATCTTCACCGTGGTCGTGTGTGTGATTCTAGTTCTGGCGCTCGGCATTCCCACGATCGCGCTGTCCGTGCTCACGGCGTAACGGTGGCAGTCGGACGGTCTTGCGGCGAGCCGCAGGGCTGCCCGGCTGTTTTTTCGTTTGAGGGGAACGTGCGGAAATCGTGGCGTGGCGTGCGGTGTGCTACCATAGACCGCCGCTGTGCCCGATAATGGTTCGGTACGCGTGGCAACCCTTTCCGGTTTGTTCCTCCGAAGGAGTTTATTTTGTTTGGCATAGGTGGATTTGAGCTTTTCCTCATTCTGCTGTTCGGTTTCCTTATCTTCGGTCCCGACAAGCTTCCCGCCATGGCGAAGACGCTTGGCAAGGCCATCGCGAAGTTCCGCAGCGCCCAAGATGAGATGAACAAGGTCATCAAGGAAGAGAAGATCTTCGACCCCGACGCGGAAGACCCGTTCAAGAACCCGCTCGACGCGCTCGAGAAGATGGGCAACGCCGCAGAGTCGGGTGCGAAAAACGTGAAGAAGGCCGCAACGTCTACGATGAGCGCCGCGAAGGACGCGAAGCAGGAGAGCTTCTCCGAGCGCAAAGCGCGCTACGACCGCGAGCGTGCTGCTCGCAAGGAGGCTGAGAAGGCCGAGGCCGAAAAGCAGGCGGCTGCCGATGCGGTCGCTGCGACCGCGGCTCGCGCCGAGGCGAGCAAAGCCGACGCGAAGCCGACCGCTGACGAGCTCTACGGCAACGCCAACGCATCTGAGAGCAAGGAAGCGAAGGCGGCTGCCGTCGACGCGCCTGCAAGCGAAGAGAAGGGGGAGTAAGCGATGCCTATCGGTCCTGCCCGAATGCCTCTTTTCGACCATCTGGGCGAGCTGCGCATGCGCCTTGTCCGTATCGTGGTCGTGCTGCTCATCGCTGTCTGCGTGTTCTATATGGCAACGCCGACGCTTTCGGTCATCCTGTTCGCGCCTATCTCGGAGTTTCTCCCCGAGGGATTCCAGCAAGGCATGTACACGACGCCCTTCGACGCGTTCGCAACGCGTTTCAAGCTGTCCTTCTGGGCATCGGTCGTCGCGTGCTCGCCTGTCATCCTCTGGCAGATCCTCGCGTTCTTCCTGCCGGCGCTCAAGCCTAAGGAGCGCAAGTGGTTCATCCCGACGTTCGCGATCGCGGTGTTCCTGTTCATCTTCGGCACGCTGTTCTGCTACTTCATCATCCTGGACCCGGCGTTCCAGTGGCTCACCGACCAGGCGTATGGCATGAGCGCGCAAGTGCTTCCGCAGGCGTCGTCCTACCTTGACATCATCATCAAGTTCGAAATCGGCTTCGGTTTCGCCTTTGAGCTGCCAGTCGTCGTGTTCTACCTGGTCATCTTCGACATCATTCCCTACAAGAAGATGCGCGGGCAGTGGCGCACCATCTACGTCGTGCTCATGGTGCTCTGCGCGATGATCACTCCGGACGCAAGCCCTATCACGATGCTGCTCATGTTCGCTGCGCTCATCGTGCTCTACGAGGTGTCGCTTCTGCTGGCGCGCATCGTGCTTTCGAAGCGCATTAAGAAGCAGAACGCCGAGCTTGCCGCGGAGGAAGCGGAGGACTAGCTCGCTTCGCTTTGTTGATTCGGTTAAGGCCACTCGTCTAGGGTGGCCTTACGTATATATCTGCGTTCTACTACCATAGAAGGCGGATGGACGGCGCGTCTGGGAAGACGCCTTTCGCGATGGGGGTTTCATGCACGAACTGGGAATCATGACGGGCGTCATCGAGGCTGCCGAGAAAGCTGCGCGCGATTCGGGCGCGACCCGTCTTCTGAAGGTTAACCTGTCGATCGGCGAGATGACCGAGGCGATCGAGGATGCGCTCGTGTTCGCGTGGGAGGCCCTCACCGAGGACGATCCGTATGCGAAGGGCGCCGAGCTTGCCATTAACATGATCAAGCCGAAGAGCCGCTGCCTCGAATGCGGCGCCGTCTTCGAGCACGATAGGTTCCATATGTTCTGCCCGGAATGCGATGGGTTCGCAACCGAGCTTCTGTGCGGGCGGGAGCTACAGATCGATTCGATCGAAGTCGACCTGCCCGACGATAAGGAAGGGGATTCCCATGAAGATTGATATGAAGCAGCCTATTCTCGATAAAAACGACGCCATCGCGCGCGAGCTGCGCGAACGGTTCGCCGAGCACCACGTGTACGTGGTTGACCTTTTGGCGAGCCCGGGGTCGGGCAAGACCTCGACCATCTTGGCCACGATTGACGCCCTGCGCGATGAGTTCAACATCGCCGTCATCGAGGGCGATATCGCGAGCAGCGTCGACGCCGAGAAGATCAAGGCGCAGGGGATCGCCGCCGTGCAGATCAACACCGGTGGGGCGTGCCATCTGGAAAGCGCCATGATCAAGCGCGCCATCGACGTGCTCGACCTTGAGCGCCTCGACCTGATTATCGTGGAGAACGTGGGCAACCTCGTGTGCCCGACGGACTTCGATTTGGGCGAGAACGCCAAGGTCATGATCTTGTCGGTGCCGGAAGGCGACGACAAACCGCTCAAGTATCCAGGCGTCTTCCAGGTTTCTGAGGCAGTCATCCTGAACAAGGTTGACACGATGCCGGTGTTCAACTTCAACCAGGAGGCTTTCGAGGAAAGCGTGAACCAGCTGAACCCGCAGGCTCCTATCTTCCCTCTCTCCGCGACGACGGGCGAAGGCCTGGAGGCGTGGACGAGCTGGCTCGCTGAGCGCATCCGTAAGGCGTAATTCGACCTGCGAGTGGGCAACCCGCGAGGTTGAGCCCGCGGCCGCAGTTCAACCTGCGGGTGGCCAGCCTGCAAGGTTGTGGTCGTAGTTCAACCTGCGAGATTACGGCCGCGGCCAGGGGTCCCGTGCTCAGACAGTCCTCGCTGCGCTGCGGAACTGCCCCTGCCCGCGGCCTTTCGGGCCGCAGATGGAGCTCGACCTGTGAGGTTCGGGCGAGGACTGTTTGAGCACGAGTTTCCCCGCCCGTGTTCGAAAGCGATTAAGTCGCGCTTGGCTTGCGGCTTATTCCAGCTTGCGAGGCCTGATGTTGCAACGCGTCTGAAACAATGGACTGGCATACTTAGTCGCATCACGCGGATTGTTGCGCAAGGAGACCAGCTATGAGTAGTCAAGACCCGTAGACGCATTTTGCTAGACAGTTTTGCAATGTAGGTTTTTGTACCTTGACAGCTTTATATCGAATCATTCAGAACGCGATACCGGATTCGCATTCACCGCATCAGGGCGATAAGGCTCCTGCTTGGACAGCACGGCGTATATGACATGCACGAGCTTTCTCGCCACGGCTATGAGGGCCTCCCGATGGGATTTCCCGTCTGCTCTCTTCTTATCGTAGTAATCCCGAAAAGGCGTGCTGAGCCTGAGCTGCGCGGTCGCTGCCAGATAGAGGGCGCGTCGAAGGTAGGGCGAGCCCTGCTTCGTGATGTGATTCTCGCTTGAGGAGAACTTTCCCGATTGGCTGACGGAGGGGTTGATGCCCGCATAGCTGACGACGGCGGATGCGTTCCGGAAACGATGGATGTCGCCTATCTCGGACGCGATCTGCGCGCCGAGGACATGTCCGATGCCCGGGATGGTGAGGATGAGCGGCTCGGTCGCCTCGATCCCTTCTTCGATCCTGGCCTCCACCTCCTCGATCTGCCCCTCGATGAAGTCTATCTGCTCCACGAGCAGTTTGATCTGGAAGGAGAGGGTTCGCGTCCCCCTGTCGATGCCGCACGATTCCTTGGCGATGCCCTTGATCTCCTCGGCCTTCTCCCGTCCGAGCTTGCCGCGACTCGCGCGCGAGAGCGTGTTGCCGAGGGCGTCCACGCGGACGCCTCGGCACTCCTCAGGGGTCGGGCACTTCCTCAGGAACGCCTTGGAGCTCTCCCCGAAGGTGTCGGAAAAGATGGAATCGTACTCGGGAAATACCTGGTCCAGCGCCACTATCACCTGGCGCTTGAGGTCGGCGACGCTCTCCTTGAGGCCCTGGTGAAGCCGTGTGAGCTGGCGCAGCTCTACCATCGACTCGTCTCCGAGCTTGCTGGGGCGAAACTCGCCAAGGCGCAAGGTGTCGGCTATGAGGATGCAGTCGACGAGGTCGGTTTTGACCCGAGAGCTCCCCTTGAAGCGGCGCATCGCATCGGTTCGTATGGGATTGATGACGACGACGTCGTAGCCTTGGGCGTGCAGGAAGCTGAACAGCGGCAGCCAGTAGTGGCCGGTGGCTTCCATGCCGACGAGCATCTCCTCCGCAGGTGCGCCCAGCCCTTCGAGGTAGGCTGCGCACTTGCCGAATCCTTCAGCGGAGTTTGCGAACTGCATGGGCTTGGCGGCGTCCTTGCCGCGCTCGTCCACCGCACCGATGACGTGGCTCGATTTGGCTATGTCTATTCCAGCGTAGATCATGGACCTGCCTCCTTCGCACATGGCAGGCTCCTGCACTCCAAACGGGCTCGCAACCTCCTGAAAGAGACACGGGGTGGCCAAACAAAGGCCCCGCCATCCAGCTAATCCGCGAACCGCCCCGAATGGGGCAGGCTGTCAGACTCCTTGGTGGGGTCGCGATAAGCGCCCCAGGACATATGTCGACATACCTGCCTCGCCAGTAACTGCATCGCATTCTGAATGGTTCGATAGAAGCAGTCAAAACACGATAAGTAGATTGTAGGAGGCTCTATGAAAGCTGGGGACAAGTATCAGGCATGCGTCGACGCGCTCGCGGCGTACGCGAGGGGCGTCGGCTTCTCGCAAGTCGTTATCGGTCTTTCGGGCGGCATCGACTCGTCGGTGACGGCGGTCATGGCTGTCGACGCGTTCGGCGCCAAGAACGTGCACGGTGTGCTTCTTCCCGGTCCCTACTCGACTGGTCATTCCATCGATGATGCCCTCACCTTGGCGGAAAACCTCGGCATCGAGAGCCATACGGTGTCAATCTGCGAGCCGTTTGAGGCATTCGAGCAGGTCATTCGCAAGTCCTACAAGGAAAAGCTCGAGGGTTTGGCTTCCGAGAACACGCAGGCACGCTGCCGCATGGTGATTCTCATGGCCCTTTCGAATGCGAATCGCTGGATGCTCGTGAACACTGGCAACAAGTCCGAGGCGGCGATGGGCTACTCCACGCTCTACGGCGATACGGCGGGCGCGTTTGCCCCGCTCGGCGGCTTGTACAAGACCGATGTGTACGAGGTGGGCCGTTGGCGCAACGAGCAGGCGCGCGCGGCGGGTGACGTCGAGCCCATTCCCGAGAACGTGTTCGTGAAGCCACCGAGCGCCGAGCTCGCTCCCGGACAGAAGGATGAGGCCTCCATGGGCATCGACTACGAGACGCTCGACAAGCTGCTGATTGCTGTGCAAGAACAGGGGCAGTCGGTCGAGGATGCGTGCGATGCGCTGGGCTTCGACATCATGCAGGCGACAGGCCTTCTCGCGCGAGTGGACTCCTACGCGTTCAAGCGCGCTCAGGAACCCCCCTTCCCCGACGTGAAGTTCTACGGGTAACTTCGCGTGCGCTTCTTCGCGCGTGATAAAATAGCTGCTTGCCCGCATAGCGTCCGACGGCGCGCGGGTGACGTGAATTCGGCACGAGGGCACCATTCGCCCGACCTGCCACGATGCAAAGGAACACATGATGTCAAAGGGAACCTATTCGTTCACCACACCGATTTATTACGTGAATGCCGCACCTCATCTGGGCACGGCGTACACCACCGTCGCAGCCGACACCGTCGCGCGCTACCAGCGCATGAATGGCTACGACGTGGCGTTCGTCACCGGCATGGACGAGCATGGCCAGAAGGTCGCCGACACGGCCGCCTCGAAGGGCATGACGCCGCAGGAATGGTGCGACTCCATGGAGCCGGCTTTCCGCGACGTGTGGGATCTTCTCGACATCACCTACACCGATTTCGTGCGCACGACCGAGCCGCGCCACGCCCGCACCGTGCAGAAGTTCTGGCAGGACCTCTACGACAAGGGCTACTGCTATAAGGGCAGCTACGAGGGCTGGTACTGCGTGCACGAGGAAACCTACTATGCCGAGTCCGACCTCGAGAAGAACGAGGACGGCGAGTTTGTCTGCCCCGACTGCAAGCGCCCGGTGCAGAAGGCCGGCGGCGAGGAGAACTGGTTCTTCAAGCTGTCCGAGTTCCAGGAGCCGCTGCTCAAGTTCTACGACGAGCATCCCGACTTCATCCGCCCGGAAACCCGTCGCAACGAGATCGTCTCGTTCGTGAAGAGCGGCCTGAAAGACCTCTCCATCAGCCGTTCCACGTTCGACTGGGGCGTGCCCATGCCGTTTGACGAGGGACATGTTGCCTACGTGTGGGCCGACGCGCTGCTCGCGTACCTCACCGGCATCGGTTACGGCGACGAGGGCCGCGAAGGCGAGTTCGAAGCCCGCTGGCCCATGCAGTACCACTTCGTCGGCAAGGACATCACGCGCTTTCACTGCGTGATTTGGCCGGCTATGCTCATGGCGGCGGGACTGCCCGTCACACACACCGTGTTCGGCCACGGCTTCCTGCTCACCAAGGGCGAGAAGATGTCGAAGTCGAAGGGCAACGGCATGAAGCCCGCCGACCTCGTGAAGATCTTCGGCGTGGACGCGTACCGCTACTACTTCATGAGCGACGTGCAGTTTGGCCATGACGGCAACATCTCGATGGAGCGCATGGTGCAGGTGTACAACGCCGATTTGGCGAACACCTGGGGAAACCTGTGCAGCCGCGTTTTCAATATGACGAAGAAGTACTTCGATGGTAAGGTACCTGAAGTTCCCACTGACGCCGCTGCGCGTGTGGCGAACCCGATGCTGCCCATCGCCGAGGGACTTTACGCGAAGTACGACGCGTGCCTGGGGCAGGTCGACTTCACCGGTGCCGCCGCCGCGGTGCAGGAGCTTGCGGGCCGTGTGAACCTCTACGTGGAGGAAAGCGCCCCGTGGAACCTGGCGAAGAAGGAGGAGACGGCGGGCGACCTGGCTGCCGTCATCTACAACTCGCTCGAGGCGATCCGCATCATCGCGCTCTACATGGCACCGTTCATGCCGAACACGTCGGCCGAGGTCTTCTCCCGTCTTGGGCTGGGCGACATCGCCGCCTGCACCGACATCGAGGCTGCCACCAAGTGGGGTCAGCTGCCTGCCGGCAACGCCGTCACCGTGGGCGACCCGCTGTTCCCGCGCCTGAATATGGACGAGATCGACCTCGACGCGGAATAGCGCATCGGGCTCGCGATTTTGGAGATGAGCGACATGGGCATGACCACACCTGAAACGTCGACACGCGAGGCGGCTGGCGCGCAAGTGGACGTCGAGCCGACCACGACGGACGAGCCGACCGAGCCTGAGTTCTTCGACAGCCTGTTCCGCAAGCGGAAGAAGAACGGGGAATGGAAGATCGTGGAAACGCCTGACCTGGGCGTTTTGGCGGTCGATGCCCATTGTCATCTGCAGTATCAGAAAAACCCCGGGCTCGCGCTCGCCCGTGCGGGCCTGCATGGGGTTGGCTTTATGTGCACGGTGGTCGACGTCTACGAGGACGGCACGACCACCTATGACAGCCTCTCGAAGTGGAACCACGAGGCCGCGCTTTCCATGCAGCGGCTTTTCTCCCGCTGTTGAGGCCAGCCGTCTCCGCGCGTGCCGCGGATGCGCATTGCAGCTGGCCTTCACCCGCATAACGCGAAGTACTGGGGCCCCGAAACCGAGGAGCGCCTGCGCGCGCTGCTGCACGATAAGCGCACGTCATGCTTGGGCGAGATCGGGCTCGACTACCACTACGACCTCTCGCCCCGCGAGGACCAGGAGCGTGCATTCCGCGCGCAGGTTCGCATCGCGAAAGAGGCGGGGTTGCCCGTGATGCTGCATGTTCGCGAGGCGCACGACGACGCGCTCGCCATCATGCGCGACGAGGGATGGCCCGAGGCGGGTTGCATCCTGCATTGCTTCACGAACGATTGGGGCACGCTAGAACCGTGGATTGAGGCGGGCTGCTCGGTCACGTTCGGCGGCGCGCTCACCTTCAACAACGGCGACGCTATCCGCGATGCTGCGGCGCGCGTGCCGGAGATGCAGCTCATGGTGGAGACCGACTCCCCGTATATGGCGCCGAAGCCGTTGCGCGGCGAGGTGTGCGAACCCGCCATGGTAGTGTTCACCGAGAGCGCGCTCGCGGATGTGCGCGGTGCGGAGGGGGAGGGGCGCTTGGCCTTGTTCCGTCGTGTGCTCACGAACGCAGAGAGCATGCTGAACCGTCCGCCTACCGCATGGCAGCTGGGGAAATAGCCCGCTGCGTCGCGCGGCCATAGTACAATGCGCACAGATATAACTGCGCTCGGGAGGGGAATTTTGAATCGTCTTATCATCGTCGGATCGCCGCGCACGGACGGTAGAAGCGCGCACCTGGCTAACATGCTGTTTGAGACCTGCATCGAGGAATGCCCCGATGACGAGCTTGCGCTTGCACCGGTTTCCACGCTTGACGTGGGAGGGTGCACAGGTTGCGATGCGTGCCGCGACAACATTGCCAAGCTTGTCGAGCTCGGCGAGGAGGCCCTCGACGACGATTTTGCCCCGTGCGTCATCGACGACGATATGCAGGAAATCTATGAGCTCATCGATTCGGCGGACGAGATCACCGTGGTGAGCCCTGTGTATTTCGCGGGCCCGCCGTCGCAGTTGAAGGCGCTGCTCGATCGTTTGCAGCCTTACTATTGGACGAATGCGCGCGTCGAGGAAAAGCGCCCTGCCGTGCTGCATGTGGTGGGCGAGGGCGGCGATCCGCATGGGTTTTCCGCGCTTGTGTCCATCGTCCGCTCGGCGCTCGCTGTTGCGGGGTTCCGTCTGGAAACCGTGTTCGACTGGGTGGGGAAGATCGACGAGAACGGCGAGATCACGGCTGAGGCTGAGGTTCGCTCGATCGAGGACCTCTTCGCAGCGGCTGACTCTGCTATGGCGCCCGCGCAGGGTGCGGAAGGCGATGGGGCTGCGATTATCGAGTTCCCTCAAACTGAAGGAGATTCGAGCTTGGGTGAAGAGGATTCGTCCGAACCTGGATCGTCGCGCGGCCCGCGCGGTGGTGCACGCACGAAGCTCTCGCTCGACGATGCGGGTGGTACGAAAGCGCCCCATGCGAAGAGCGCGTCGCGTCAGGTCGGCGGCTCGCGCAAAGTTGGCGGTGCTCAGGGCAAAAGAGGCGGCCAGCAGGGCGGCGCGCGAACGAAGGGTGCCGCAAAGAAAGGTAACTCGAAGAAGGGCAACGGCCGTGGCTAATATGCTCTCTCCCTTGGCAACTCCTGCGGCAACGCGCGATGTCCTGGAGGAGCATGGCCTTTCGACGAAGCATGCGCTCGGCCAGAACTTCCTGGTTAACGATGCAATTCTGCAGAAGATCGTCGAGCTTGCGCAGCTTGACGCTTCCGATGACGTGCTTGAAGTGGGTCCTGGAATCGGAACTCTCACTATTGCGCTATTGAAGTGTGCGGGGCGCGTGGTGTCGGTCGAGCGCGACGCCGATTTGCCCGCGGTGCTTGAGGACACGCTCGAGCCGTGGGCTGATCGCTTCGCCCTCATCTCGAAAGACGCGCTCGAATTGACTGAGGAAGAAGTGCGTCTTGCATTGGCGAAGTGTGTTGTCCCGAGCGAGGGCGAGGGGCGTGCTTCGCGCGCAGTTCCGCACGACGCGAACAGCCCAGTGAACTGTTCGCCAAAGCAGGACTGTTTGAGCACGAAGTATGCCCCTCGCCCTCTTGGGTCCGGGGATGGTACTCGCCACCCTTTCCCCAACAAGTTCGTGGCCAATCTGCCCTATGCGGTGGCGGCCACGCTCGTGCTCGATTTCTTCCAGAAGTTTTCCCAGCTCGAGAGCGCGACGGTGATGGTCCAAAAGGAAGTGGCCGACCGCATGTGCGCCGAGCCGGGCTCGAAGAACTATGGTGCCTACACAGTGAAGCTGCGCCTGCACGCCGAGCCTGCGGGCCGATTCCTGGTGAGCCCCAACAATTTCTTCCCGCCGCCGCATGTCGACTCATCGGTTTTGCGCCTTGACCGCAGGCCCGTGTTCGACGCCGATGGCGAACCGCTCGATGACGCGCTTCTCAAGGCGACGTGCGCTATGGCCGACGCCGCTTTCGCGAGTCGCCGCAAGACCATTTCCAATTCGTTCAAGACGTATTTTGCGAGCAGGGGAAATGCCGGCAAGGCTTTCATCGGGTGCATTCCCGACTTGCTCGATGAGTGCGGAATTGATGCGAAACGACGCGGTGAGACGCTCTCGCTCGACGAGTTCATTGCGCTGGGGAAGGCGTATTTACGAAGGGAATCTAACCCATTATAGCGGTTTTTGTGCCGTTTATCGCGAGATTTCGCATGAAAATTGACGTCCGTGATACAATGCGCAATCGAGATAACTATATATGCGGGAGAAAGAGCCAGCATGGATTTAGCACAGCAAGCAAAAATCGTCGACTCCATTCATGACACGCTGCATGATTTCGTGGGTCAACGCCTGAAGGTGCGCGCGAATATGGGGCGCTCCAAGATCATTGAAAGCGAAGGCGTTCTTACCCAGGTTCATCCGCAGCTGTTCATCATGGAAGTCGATCGCAAGCGCGGTCGCACGGCGCGTCAGTCTTACCAGTATGTCGATGTCCTGACGGGCATGGTCGAGCTGTCCCAGAACGGCGAGCCGCTGTTCGAGCCGTTCGAGATCGAAAACCCCAACGCTATTCCCGAGAAGACTGAAGTCGTCCTCGAGGAAAAAGTTCTCTCCTAAACCCAGCCGCATGGTACAAGGAGGTATGCCCCGACTCGTTCGGGGCATACTTGTTTTTGGGCGATGATTGCTGCCTGCTTGCACTCTCGGCTGCGGTATTGTGTGGACGATTTGAGCATCCCGGGATTTGATTTGACAATCTGCGCAACATCCGTCATTATTTATCGACGCGCCAAGAGCGCAAAACCCGTGGGGATGTAGCTCAGCTGGGAGAGCATCACGTTCGCAACGTGGGGGCCGAGGGTTCGAATCCCTTCATCTCCACCATGGGAACTCAGGCAGGTCGGAAGCAATTCCGGCCTGCTTTTTTATTGCCCTATCTGAGGCTAAGCGGCCTACAGGACAAGATGCGCATCCTCTAGTGCGGCCTTGCATTCCAATTGCCCTGCCATCGGAAAACCGACTCTTCGCAGGCTTCTTCTCTTCCCTCTGTTCGCATTATGCGACGCGTGAAGTTTTTGGCGGGAGCGTTTTCCAATCGTGAAATGCCGCTCGTGATGCTGTCGCTTAGCGGGGCGAGATGCGACAGGTCCTCCCTTCTTTGCTGAAAACTCTGCATCGTGGACAGAAATCGTCGATATGTGAGTCTGGAAAGGGCGACGAGGGAGGTTGGCTCTGCGAGGGTTCTCGTTTGCCCAGGTCAGTTTTCTCGAAATCAAGTTTTCCAAAACTAACTCCTCACATATCGATGATTTATGTCCACGACGAGCCGATTCCGAAGAAGAAGAAGGCATTCTCATCGCCGCGCCTCAAAAAGTTTCGGCGAGGCAGCGGGGGAAGGGCTCCGGCGATAGCCCTCGATACGCCGCGGACCGGGACGCGACCTTCCAGCGATAGCTCTCGATGCACCGTAAATCGGGACGCTACCCCTCCTGGGGGGTCTTTCGGGAGCAGGGTGGCAAGTTGGTGATCAAACGAGCGAGTTGCGCGCTCCTGTTTTTGTTCCTACTCTCGAATGGGAAATCGTGACCAGGCCTTTTGCTAACAAAGGCGTCCCAATCGGTATCTCAGAGAGCGATAACGCGGGTTATCGGCGATTCGAATGTCTCTATTACCAGGGCCGCGTGAAGCTGACTGAGGGCACTGACTATACCTACGTTGTGGAGGGCGACGACGCTCCCGGCACGGGTCGCGTGGTGCTCACCGGCATGGGCGATTACCGTGGCACCGTCGAGAAGACGTTTAAGGTGAAGTCGAACGAGGTCGAACCAGATCCCTCCGAGGGCAAGATGACATGAGCTCAGCGAAATTCGTCGGGCTTGCCGCGAGTTATGCGCGCATGGGTCAGCCGGTCATTCCGGTGGCGAACCTCATGCTGGGCGATACGCTGCTCGTCCCGGGCGTCGATGGTAAGGGCGAGATGCAGCCCAACCGCGAGATTACGCGCGAAGAACTTGCCGTCGTCATGATGCGCTATGCCAAGAGCTGCGGCATTGCCGGGGCCGACGCCGAGTCGAGCGAGGAGGGGATCACCGACTGGGCCGATGTTTCCAGCTTCGCGATGAGCTCGATCAAGTGGGCGCTTGCCAACGGCGTGATCTCGGGCGTCGATAATCTCGACGGCACCAGGTCGCTTTGCCCGCACGACAGCGCGAGCCGCGCCCAGATGGCGAAGATCATCCTGAATGTCGAAGCGATGAGGGGTTAGAAGAGGCTGGCGGGCGGGCTAGTGGCGAGGGACTCTGCCGGCTGGCGAGACCCGCAACCCGCTGGCCAGCTGGCTGGTGGGGCCGCGGCCCGGCCACGACTTGCTGGCAACCAGTCGGCCGGCTGGCGGCCCAGTAGCGGCCCGGCGGTAATCCGCTGACAGCTGCTTCGGCTAATTCCCGGCCCGGTTCCCCTCCTCTGAGGTGGGAAGCGGGCCGGTTCACGTTTGAGCTTTGTGGCCTTCGGGTCGCGTTTGCCGGCGTCGCGGGCAGCGCAATTGCCCCGTGCTACAATCTGTCCCGTGAGTTTTCGGAAAGCGCCGAGCGGGCGCTTTCCTTGTATGTTGCCTCGCGAAGAAAGGTTTCCTATGAAGGCACTTATTCCCGCTGCCGGTTTGGGCACGCGCTTCCTTCCCGCCACGAAGGCGCAGCCGAAAGAGATGCTGCTCGTGGTCGACCGCCCCGTCATCCAGTACGTGGTGGAGGAGGGCTTGGCGTCGAAGGCCGACGAGGTCGTTATCGTGAACAGCCGTTCCAAGAAGGCGATCGAGGACCACTTCACGCCCGACCCCGACCTGGTCTCCACGCTGCGCGCGCGCGGCAAGGATGCTTACGCCGACGAGGTGGAGCGCGTGGGCAACTACAACGTGAGCTACGTGTACCAGGAGGAGCCGCTCGGGCTGGGGCATGCCATCTGGTGCGCGCACGAGAAGACGGCGGGCGAGCCGTTCTACGTGCTTCTAGGCGACGTGATCGTGCCCGACAACCAGATGCTTCCCGCGATGCAGAAGGTGTCGGACGAGCACGGCGGGGCGAGCGTGATCGCGGTCATGCCCGTGCCCGATGACCAGGTGCATCGCTTCGGGATCATCGCCGGCGAGAAACTTTCCGATGATGTGTGGAAAGTCGATTCGCTCGTGGAGAAGCCGGCGCTCGAGGACGCGCCGTCGAACCTGGCCGTGTTCGGGCGCTACCTGCTGAGCCCGCGCGTCATGGAACTTCTGGCCGACGTGAAGCCTGGCGTGGGCGGCGAGATTCAGCTGACCGATGCGCTCGACGAAGTGCTGCGCGAGGAGGAGATGTACGCGCTCGTGGTCGACCCCGAAGATGGCTTCGACACTGGCACGGTCGAGAGCTGGCTGCACACCAACAACGTGCTCTTCGAGCGCAAGCAGGGGTAAGCGTTCACGGGCGGCGATAGCCTTCCCAAGTGAGGTGCGCCCGCGGGCGCGGGCAAGCGTCCGCGGGCGAGATGGGCTTCCTGACCGGGGTGGACGGGCTTTCCCAACTAAGCGCTCGCACGTGCGGACGGCGCCAGAGGTGGTGCGGGAGCTTCCCCGGGCAAATAAGGCAAGAAAAGCGTTCGCGAAACTCAAGAACGAAAGCGCAGGCTGCTCAGGCGACCTGCGCTTTTTATTGGTTGGGGCGAAGCTTCAAGAAGACGCCCGGCGACTGGACGCGCAGTGCGACCCCTCGGTGGCCTTGGCTGGGGGATGCGTCTGCGGCGGCCTTGGTTGGGGATAGTGGCGTCTTTCGCGAGGATGACGTTTTCGAGGGGGAGACCTGCCAGAAATCGGGTGGTTTTCATCATCTCGGGAAGAATTCGAGCGAGGAGGGGAAAGTCGCTCGCAAGCGTCAATTCGCTGACCACTGTGCTCGCTTTGTGCAGGTCTTACGCGTATTGGACGTGTTGGCAAGACCGCCAACGAAGGGGGTGTCGTCCGCCCAGTTGAAGTAGAAGGCCGCTCGTGCCTTCTACTGGATTGTATTGTTGCTGCCCGTAGGTGCCTGGGGGTATGTGGAAGCGATTGCTTGGTTGCCAACCTGCTAGCGCTGCTGTTTAGAAGTCGCTCCCTCGCCGTTGCCAAAGAAACGAACTCGTAACAAAAGCCCTGGTTGATTCATAAGATGCCCACGTGTCGAACATAAGGGATTCAAGGGTGGTTATTATACTGCAAGTAGCAGGTGAGAAGGTTCCCCCTTCCTTCGAGAATCCTGCAGTTGCCTTCTTTCGAAAGCAGCAGGCGGTCCTAACCCCGACCGTCTAATCCCCTCCTTGGGCCCGCCGGACCTCCCTTTCCGGCGGGCCATTTCTTTTCTCCTCCTTCGCCTCTGGGCAAACAAACGTTCGCATGGTATGATACGCGCCATGGAAACCTTATTCACAGCAATGGAAAACGAGCGTCGCGCGGAAGTGGCGCCTCTTGCGGTGCGCATGCGCCCGCGCACGCTCGACGAGGTCGTGGGGCAGATCGACGCGGTCGGTCCCGGCAGCTGGTTGCGCAGCGCTATCGAGGGAGACAGCTTAAGCTCGGTCATCCTCTTTGGGCCCGCGGGCACGGGGAAGACCTCGCTCGCGCACGTCATCGCCGAGCACACGAAAGCCACCTTTGTGGAAGTCTCCGCCATCGGCGGCACCGTGTCCGACCTGCGCCGCGAGATCAGCGCCGCGGAAAAGCGCCTGACGATGCAGGGCCTTCGAACCATCCTGTTCGTCGACGAGATCCATCGCTTCAACCGCAGCCAGCAAGACGCGCTGCTCCATGCGGTCGAAAACCGCGTGCTCGTGCTGGTGGGAGCCACCACGGAGAACCCGTTCTTCGAAGTGAACTCAGCACTCATCAGTCGTTCCCGCGTGGTTGAGCTTCACTCGCTCACCGATGGGGAAATCGCGCAGCTCGTTCGTCGTGCGCTGGCCGACGAGCGCGGGCTTGCCGGGCGCTATGCGCTTGCCGACGACGCCCTTTCCGCAATCGTGCTGCTCGCCGGGGGCGACGGGCGCGCCTCGCTTACCACGCTCGAGCTCGCCTCGCAGATGGTGGCGCCCGGCACTCCCAAAAAGCCCGCTCTCATCAGCGTTGATATCGTGCGCCGCGCAACGCCTCACCGCACGCTCGCCTATGACAAGAACAAGGACATGCACTACGACGTCATCTCCGCGTTCATTAAATCGATGCGCGGGAGCGATCCTGATGCTGCGCTCTATTGGCTCGCGCGCATGATTGACGGTGGGGAAGACCCGAAGTTCATTGCACGCCGCATGATGATTCAAGCGTCGGAGGACGTGGGCAACGCCGACCCGCAAGCGTTCCTCATAGCAGAAGCCGCGTTCAAGTCCGCCGAGGTCATCGGCTACCCGGAATGCCGCATCAACCTGGCACAGGCGGCGATATACCTAGCGCTCGCTCCGAAAAGCAACGCCGCGGAGGCGGGAATCGATGCGGCGCTCGCCGAGGTGCGGCATGGGCCTGCGCGCAAGGTGCCCGACTACCTGCGCGATAGGCATCGCCCAGGATCCGAAAACTACGGAACCTACAAATATCCCCACGACTACCCCGAAGGATGGGTCGAGCAGCGCTACCTTCCCGATGGCTTGGAGCGCGGCTGCTTCTATCATCCGAGCGAGCGGGGTTGGGAAGCTTACCGCGCGGATGCCGCCGCCCGCGACCGCGCGGCGGTGCTCGGCCGCACGGCGGAAAACCGCGTTGCGGCAGGTGATCGCACCACGGCGGAAAGCCGCGCGGCGGCAGGCAATTCCTCGCGAGGGTCGAAGCGCAACGCGACTGCTGCTTCTGCTGAAAGGAAGCCCTCCTCCGAGGATAAGGCGCTTTCGGACGCCTCCGCCCAAACGGCACATCCGGCAGACGCCCCTGCCCCCGCCGGCGAAGTCGGCACCATCTGATTGCAGCAAGGCGGCGGCAATCACCGCCCGCGCGCTTGACGGTGACGTAGCGTCACGCGCGATAATAGGGTGTTGGATTATCCGATGATCACACGTGCGAGAAGGACGCGGCATGCCTGCAAATGAAGACGACCTAATGACCGTTGGCGAGCTCGCCCGCCGCGTGGGCGTGACCGTGCGCA
>OLPC01001597.1_pt1 | contig 19130 bp, 15 predicted proteins | sample 1672341 | NCBI WGS metagenome assembly OLPC01 (sample SAMEA3136673, study PRJEB25190) | human gut metagenome | reverse complement strand
TAAGACCTGGAAGAATCTCAGATGCCATAGCTGCAGAATGTGTCATACCGGAACATCCGATTGTCTCAACTAATGCCTCCTGAATTATACCTTCTTTTACGTTTAAGGTTAATTTGCAGGCACCCTGCTGTGGAGCACACCAGCCAACACCATGTGTAAAACCAGAGATATCCTTAACCTCTTTTGCTTTTACCCATTTTGCTTCTTCTGGAATCGGAGCTGCTCCGTGATGTACGCCCTGAGCCACTGGGCACATGTTCTGTACTTCTTGTGAGATAATCATGTTATTACTCCTTTCGGTATAAATTGATTTTTACTAAAATAACTTACATTCCGTAAGTAATCCCTAAGTCAAGACTTTTGTTTGTCTTCACAGTTTATTATTTTCTCACAAAAATTGCTTTTCGTCCATACTTTTTTTTAATTTTCGACAGAATTTTTGATAGAACTTTCACAATTCTCTCAATTTTTTCTCAATAAAGCAGTATTTTTGTGGTTTTATATGTTCTATTCCGTTGTTCCTTCACTCTCCATCTCATTACGATGAGTGCTTGAAGCATCTGATTCGGAAGTGCTGTCGGTCTGATCAGGAGCCGTACTTCCAGAAACTTCTGTTTCCTTTTGGGCAGTCTGTTCTGCCTTCTGTTTCTGATAAGCTTCTTTAAAAATGTCCTTCATTTTTGCGATGGCCGCTTTTTCCGCATGATACCAGATTGTTTTGCCATTCATATTTGTTACAGTGAAATATTCATCATATATCACAAGCTTCATTGTATTTCCATGATGGTAAAAAGTATAGGTTCTGCCTTTACTTACTTTTTTTGCCGCTTTTTTGCCCCATTTTTTCTTTGCACGGGCTTCATTCGACTTTTTCTTACTCATCTGGTCAATATAGGTTGCAACAGAAGAAGCAGCCTCGTTCTCATAGCATCTTCCTTTATCATTGATAATTAAAGGTGCATCTGCTAAGCGATGGAATAGTTTGGAGTTTGGATAGCCATTTCTGAAATGTAAAAATGCATCGCCGATAGCGGAAGCATTATAGGCATAATAAACATTGTTCGGCAAATCAGTAAACACAATGTAATTACCGCCATATACCATGATTTCATAAATAGCATTATCTTCATCATAAAGGATATATTCGTATCCTGGCCCGTACTTTTCCTTCACCTCATCTGGCGTATATTTTGTTGTTTTATCTGCTCTTGACGCAATAGTTGTTGCTAAAGAAAATACTGCTTCTTCCTCTATAAATTCACTGCCATCCATGTTGTCAGCATAGCCCACTTCAAGTTTTACAAGATGATCCCGAGATATCTTTTCAAGGTAATCACTGGCTCTTTGCTCATCCTCTGTCATGTCGTTCTCTGCATCTACTTTTGATTTCAGGGACTTATTCTGTTTTTTCAGCTTTTTATTTTCTTTTTGCAGTTCTTTATAATAACTTGACTCAAGTACCTTTTTCTTTGAAGCTTTACAGCCGGTAAGAGAAAATATCAATACCAGACTTATCAAAAGAACTACATATTTACTTCTTCTTCCTCTTTTCATGATGTCCTCTGATTTTCTTAATATTCTTCTTTCTGGACTACTTCGTTTTTATTTTTATAGATGGAGTGGCCAGCAACATATCCTCTTACGCTGGATAATGGATATATGTTACTGTGTCTTCCCACGATAGTTCCTGGATTTAATATAGAACCACAACCAACTTCTACATAATCTCCAAGAATTGCTCCAATCTTCTTCATATGTGTCTCAATCTTTGTATCATCTAAATGAACCTCTACTAACTTTTTGTCAGACTTTACATTAGAAGTAATAGAGCCTGCTCCCATATGGGATTTATAACCGAGAATAGAATCTCCTACATAATTATAATGAGGAACCTGTACTTTATCAAACAAAATAACATTTTTAAGTTCAGTAGAATTACCTACTACAGCTCCCTCTCCTACGATAGCGTTGCCACGGATAAAGGCACAGTGGCGAATCTCTGCATCCGGACCAATAATTGCCGGGCCATTAATATACGCTGTTGGCGCAACCATAGCAGATTTTGCTACCCACACATGTTCTTTTACTTCTTCATACTCATCTTTGGAAAGAAGCATTCCTACTTCCATAATGAAGTCATGAATCTTTGGAAGAACTTCCCACGGATAGGTGTTCTCCTCAAATAATACAGATGCGATTGTTCTGTTAAAATCCTGAAATAATTCCCTATTTTCTAATCGTTTCATTTTCTTTTCTGGCTGCAAACAGCCTCTCCTTTCTATTTATATCTATGTTACTATCTCTTTGTGACATCCTCTCCACCTGTAGAGGTGGGGCTTCCCAACCTCGGCAAGTTTGGTTCTCGTTTGATAACACTATATGCTAAGCATATGCGAGCTATCCCCGTGTGTCCCACGGAATGATTGTATACCATTCTCACACAGCCAAAAGTTTTAGCAAATAAAATCTTCTGTTCATCATTCGGGTATATTCTGAATGTATATGCTCTGTTTGCCACCATGCCTCTTCCTTTTCCGCGAAAACCCACCTGCGATACTTGACCACAATCACAAGATGATAGTATAGTAAGAATACTAAATGTGCGTTATTATCTCAATTTATTGTATCTCAATTTTTTATTATCCGACTAAAGATACTATACTATAATTAGGATGCACTATCAAGTAGGTAGCAGACGCAATTCATCTCCCACCTTAGAGGTCGGAGTCTTCTTGCTGTAAGAGGATAAAACAATTAGAATATTTTCGGGCAATCGTAGATGCAGGAACAATCAGTGGAGCAGCACGAAATCTCCATATGACACAGCCTCCGCTTAGTTATCAAATTAAAATGTTAGAAGAAGAACTTGGTGTAAAGCTTTTTATACGAGGTGCAAAAAATATTACTCTTACAGAAGCTGGAAAAGCTTTATACATAAGAGCTGGAAGTCTGCTCACAATGGCAGATATTACAAAATGAGAAGTAATCAAGGCAAATGAAGCAGCAACAATTCATATTGGACTGGCACCATCTACTGTATCTATGATGGCAAAGCAATTTAAGGCATCCATGCGTCCGTTAGCAGATAAATGTTTTGTTTATAAAATTGATAGTGATGAGCTGATTACAGAAGTATTACTTGCATGGAACAAGGAAAAAGTGACGGATGAGATTAAAGAATTTTTGGAGTTCCTATTTAACCAGTTTGATTAGCTGTTATTAGGACAAAAAATTTTATCCTCAAACTTTTAAGATAGGCCACTGAAAAAGTCCTTTTGGTATGCAAATCAACACAAAATAAAATATGACTCTTAGAGCGTGTTATATATTGTACGCAAAATCAGTTTTTCAGTGGGCACCTAAGGTGGAGGTGAATTGCGTCTGTTACCCACTTGACATTATTTTTGTAACTTAGTCAGCTGAAGCCGTAAGTTATATTTTTCTTCTTTTGCTTCGTCAAGTGCATTCCTAATTTCTTCTATCTTGGAGAGCATTTCCCGTTCTTTTTCGATGACAGCTCGTTCTTTAATAAGTTCAGATTCTTTTGATTGCTCGGCAAGTTGAATATGCAACACATTTAGTTCTTTTTCCTGTTCAGAGAGAAGTTTAGTCTTTTCGGAGAGTTGTGCCTGTATCGTTTCATGCTCTTTGTATTTCTCTGTATTTAGCTTTTCGATAGTGACAGAATTTTTGTGTGCTTCTTTCTTTAATTGTTCGATTTCTTTGATATGTAGAAGTTCATTTTTCTCGTAATCTTTTATTTTGAATTGTAAATCAGAGACTTTTTGCTTTAAAGAAGCATTTTCTTTTTCTAAGGTATCGTAATTTCCAGCTTTTTGTTCAGCATCACGGAGCTTTTCCGTGAGCATAATATTTGTCTTCTCTTTTTCTTTTACAAGATTTACGGCAGAAGCAGCCTGTTCTTCTGCTGCCTTTCTCGCAGTCTCTGCAGTTTCCTGTAATTCCTTTAAATCAGTATACTTTCGCAAAGCATCTTCCTTTTCGGAAGCGAGTTTGCCAAGCTGTATCTTATAGTTTTTTTCTGATTCTTCATTTCTTTCACGAAGTTCTGCCATACGGCGTTCATATTCAGCTCGGATTTCTTCTTTGCCGGAGAGGGCAGCAGTAAACAAATTACGGATATTTGTGATTGAAGCATCTAATGCCTCGGTATCAACGCCACTTCTTTTTAATTGGTCTTCCTGCAGATGAGTAGACACAAGATCAAAAAGACGGTTTAGTGTAACACCTTTTTTTTCGCCTGGTTCCTGTAATTCTTCTATTAGTTTATTGCCGCGGGCGATGACATTTTCGTCGGCTGCGATTGCAAAATTCGCCATAATAAGTTCCTCCAATTTCTTAAAGACACATTATGATAAAATTTTTAGCATCAAAATGTATATTATAATTCTTATAATTGTATCTGTGTAATTTGACAACAGTGTTTTCTTTCTATTTTGCATAAAAAATATCTTTAAATGCGTTTCTTCCTATTATAATAGTGCATGGTATAATGGTACACGGTAATATTTTTATAATAGAAAGAAAAAAGCTTTATTGAAACTAAGAATCCTCTTCCAAAAGCCGTTCTCTTTTTCTTCTGGCAAGCGTAGCAGTACTGATTCCAGTCATTCGCTCCACCTGCTTATAACTATATCCCTCGTCTAAAAGCGATAGCGCATGATCAATCTTTATTTTGCTGATTCTTGGCCTTCCTTCTTTAAAATCGTCTTTTTGCTTTGCGATTGCTTTCCCCTCCTGCGTTCTTTCAACGATCATATCACGTTCAAACTCAGCAAAGGCAAGCATAATTGTTCGAATCAGCCTGCCGGTAGGTGTATTATCCATAATACCCATATTTAAAATATGCACCGTAACGCCCTTATCAAGCATCATATCTATAAGGGCGATTCCCTGTGTCGCACTCCTTGCAATTCGGTCCAGCTTTGTTACTACAACTTTGTCACCGTTCTGTATCACTTTTAGCAACTTGTCTAACTGTGGTCTGTGCTTTTTTGTCCCTGTAAATGCATCTGCGTATATTTCTTCTGCACCTGCTTCCCTTACTGCCGCTTCCTGTGCCTCTATACTGTTTCCATCCTTCGCCTGTCCCTTCGTTGATACTCGGCAGTATCCGTAAACCATTTAAAATCCTCCACTTTTGATAATAAGTTTTGATAAGGCTCACAGCCCCATTTTCCGTTGTTCCTGAGACTTTATCAATACTGTTAAGTTTTGATAAGGGTATATTGCCCCTAAAATACTCTAAAATGCCTCAAAAACCTTTTTTACAGCATACAACATCTAAAAAGAAAGTGCAAGACGCATTTTTATAATTAATATTAATTAATATATTGTAATTAATCCCAGATATGGGGTGAGTATTTAAAAATAAACATCAAAAAGTAAAAATATGGTAGAAAAATCCGCTTTTTATTCCTAAAAGCAACGTTGAAATCAAAAAATATGTCAGAAAACATTCCATATACCTCTTTGCTATACGAATAGCCTATAAGTAGATAAAAATAAGGGATTTTATGCGAATATTTACGCGCATCTCGTAGCAAGAATGCAGGGGTATTCTTGAATACGGTGTTCACAATACATGCATCAAAAGCTTATTTTAAAGCGATAAATGGCAGATAATAACATAAAAGTACTAGAGCGTGTTTCAAACACGCTCTAACACAAAAAAATAAAAAGAAAGCCATATAACAAGATACGTATTAGAGCAAACTCTTAATATGGCCAGACATTAAGAGTACAGTGATACTAAGCATCTGTTATATGGCTTTCTTTTTATTTTCGTCTGTTAAGGATGTTTAAATTATTTTTTGTTCGCTATTACATTGATTTTGCCATCTTTCTCGCTTCGCGTTTCTTCTCAAGATTTGAAACAATAACGCAGCAAGAAGCATCGCCAGTGATATTTACCGTAGTACGTCCCATATCAAAGATACGGTCTACACCAGCTACTAAAGCAATTCCGTCAACAGGAAGTCCAACGGAAGTAAGTACCATTGCAAGCATAACCATTCCCGCTCCAGGAACGCCGGCAGTACCGATTGAAGCTAAAGTAGCAGTAAAGATGATTGTAAGCATCTGCGGCAGTGTAAGGTGGATTCCGTAGCAGGAAGCAATAAAAATCGCACATACACCCTGATAAATGGCAGTTCCGTCCATGTTGATTGTTGCACCAAGTGGAAGGATAAAAGAGGCGATTTCTCTGGAAGTTCCAAGTTTCTCTGTACATTCCATGTTAATAGGAAGTGTTCCGACGGATGAAGCACTGGAAAATGCAAACATGATTGCCGGAAGCATTTCTTTAAAGAAAGTGAGAGGGCTGATTCCACCGATTGTTTTTACTGCGAAAGAATAAACGACAACTGCATGAACGATATAACATACATAGGCTGCTAAAAGTACCATCGCAAGGGAACCAATGATGGTTGCACCGTTTGCTGCAACAACTGGACAAAGCAGGCAGAACACACCAATAGGAGATAACTTTAAGATCATTTCCATACATTTCATAAATACATCGTTTAAATCGTTACATGCTGTAATGATACGGGTATTTTTTTCTTCTCCAACAAGAATAATCGCAAAACCGATTAATAATGCCATAACGATAACCTGTAGCATATTTGCCTCAGCCATCGGGGAGATGAAGTTGGATGGGAAAATATTTACGATAGTATCCATCAAAGATGTTTTCTCACCAACCTGGTAGGATAAGTCTGTGGTTGCAATTACAGGGAACATTTTCTTAAATAAATTACCACCGATCAGTCCGATTGTAATGGCAAACGCAGTAGTACACATATAGTAAACAACTGTTTTTAAGCCAATGGCGCCAACTTTTTTTATATCACGCATGGAAATGATTCCGCACATGATGGAAAATAATACGATAGGAACAACAATGAACTTAAGCAGGTTCAAAAAAATTGTTCCAAACGGTTTGATATACATTTCGGCAAACTGGGCATGCTTTTGCAGGAGTAATCCGGCAGCGATAGCCAGAACAAGAGCAATAAATATCTGCATCGCCAGCGACATTTTTTTCTTTTCTTTCATAAATACCATACTCTCTTTCTTTTTCTTTAGACATAAATAATGGCATTGTTTTATACAATGCCTTAATCTGCAAGATTCATTTTAGCACACTTCATAATTGAAATCAATTAATATTCGAAATTCATGATAAAATAAAGTCATACAAAATATTCCTTTTCTACTGCTGTTGGTTTCCGGTGCTCTGCATAATAATCGCATTTGGAACAGAGATGTTCAGCACTCAAAAGTGCATAGCCTGCAAACGTGATAGTATTTTTTAGGGAATGAATCTGCTGTGGATAACGATTCGAGAGTAAGGCATTTGAAAAATAAGAAGAAAAATTTTTGTTTGACTTTTTAAAAAACAGGAAATATAATTATAACAAACGAGTAGCAAGTAAGCGTAAATCCAGTTTACCAGCTGCTCGTTTTTTTGTTAAAAACTAATATTGTATAAAAAAGTGTGTAGCCTGTCAGCGTAAGTCCAGCTTATATGACAAGGCACACACTTTTTTTGTGCAAAAAGAGAGGAGCTAAAACAAAATGGCAGAAAGTAACAAGATGAAAGATATGTCAGTGAATAAGCTGATGATCCAGATGGGAATTCCAATGATTCTATCTATGGCATTGCAGGCGGTCTATAACATTGTAGACAGTGCATTTGTAGGAAATATGAGAGAGGGCAGTGAAGCGGCATTAAATGCTTTGACACTGGTATTTCCGGTTCAGATGCTTATGGTAGCAGTTGGAATCGGAACCGGTGTCGGAACGAATGCACTTATTGCAAGGACACTTGGACAGGGTAATAGTAAAAAAGCTGCAAAAGTAGCAGGTAACAGTCTGTTCCTGGGCGTGATCATTTATGTGGTCTGCTTATTATTTGCTATCTTTGGGGTGAAAGCATATATTTCATCACAGACAGTAGATGCAGAAGTACTGGAGATGGGAGTCAGCTATCTGCAGATATGCTGTGTGATTTCTTTTGGAATTATTTTCTTTTCTCTATTTGAAAAGTTACTCCAGGCAACAGGTCGTTCTCTTTATTCTACAATTGGTCAGGTAGTAGGTGCGGTTGTAAATATTATCCTTGATCCGATCATGATCTATGGTATTGGACCCTGCCCTGAAATGGGCGTGAAGGGTGCAGCCTACGCAACCGTAATTGGTCAGGTAGCATCAGCAGTTTTATTATTCATTTTCCATATGAAATTAAATAAAGAATTTGAGCATGGGGCGAAGTACATGAAACCAGATAGCGGAATTATCAAGGAAATTTATGCAATCGGACTTCCGGCAATTATCGCTCAGGCTCTGATGTCTATTATGGTTTATGTGATGAACCTGATCCTGAAGTTCAATCCATCAGCACAGACAGCATATGGATTGTTCTATAAGGTACAGCAGTTTGTTCTCTTCCTTGCATTTGGCCTTCGTGATGCAATTACCCCGATCCTTGCATTTGCTTATGGAATGAGAAGTAAGAAGAGAATAAAGGATGGAATCAAATATGGTCTGATCTATACGATTGCATTAATGATTCTTGGAATTGCCATTACAGAGATTTTCCCTGGGGCGTTCGCGACACTGTTTAATGCAGGACAGTCAAGAGAATACTTTATCGGAGCAATGAGGGTAATTTCAGTCAGCTTTCTGTTTGCCGGAATCAATGTTGCTTATCAGGGCATTTATCAGGCTCTCGACGGTGGTGTGGAATCATTGGTAATTTCGCTTTTGAGACAGCTTATTATTATTCTGCCACTGGCCGGAATTTTTTCGATATTTGTCAGAAATGGCCAGATGGGCGTTACATTGATCTGGTGGGCATTTCCAATTACTGAAATAGTTTCATGTTTTGTGGGATATATGTTCTTAAAGAAAATCAGAAAAAATAAAGTTGATGTTTTAAGTTAAGGAGGAATCAGAGATGAAAAAAAGAATTATTACAATCAGCAGAGAATTCGGAAGCGGCGGACGTTTTATTGGAGAAGAAGTAGCAAAGAAACTTGGAATTGCTTATTATGATAAAAATATCATTAATGAGATTGCAGAAAAGTCTGGTTTATCTCCGGAATATATTCAGGAAAATGCAGAATTATCGCCGAAAAAAGGATTATTCGCATATGCATTTGCCGGACGTGACGTCACAGGAAAATCAGTAGAAGACCTGGTGTATGAGGCACAGAGGAAAGTTATTTTAGAGCTGGCTGAAAAGGAGTCTTGCGTGATCATTGGAAGAAATGCAGATTATATTCTGAAGGATAGGGATGATGTGCTGAATGTATTTATCCATGGGGATATGCCGGAAAAAACGCAGCGAATTATGGGGTTATATAATGTAGAAGAAAAGGAAGCTGTCAAAATGATGGCAGATACAGATAAAAGGCGTATGGCGAATTACAATTTTTATACAAACCAGAAGTGGGGAAAAGCTGACAATTATACGCTGTGTTTGAACAGTTCCCAGCTCGGGTATGACAGATGTGAGAAGATAATTATGGAATGTATATGACTGTGAAAATATATTTTATGAAATACGAAAATGACGTTATATATTTTGTGGTAAGATGTGTTCGGTAAAGAAACTATAACATAATGATACAAGGAGATGATAGGAATGAAACAGCAGGTATTTAATCCATATCTGCCAAGCTGGGAATATATCCCGGATGGAGAACCCTATGTGTTTGGAGATCGAGTATATGTCTATGGCTCTCATGATTCCTTTGGAGCACCGATTTTCTGTGTGAAGGATTATGTTTGTTGGTCTGCACCTGTGACAGATCTTTCTGATTGGAGATATGAAGGTGTTATATACAGAAAAAATCAGGATCCTTCTAATAAATTAGGAATTCGCTGTTTGTATGCACCAGATGTTACACAGGGACCAGATGGAAGATACTATCTCTATTATGCCTTTGACTTCATGGGCGAGATGGGAGTTGCTGTCTGTGATACTCCGGCAGGCAAGTACGAATTTTACGGACATGTTCATTTTAAAGATGGACATGTATGGGGAAAAAAGAGTGGGGAACCATTTCCGTTTGATCCGGGGATATTGGTAGACGATGATAAGCGAGTATATCTTTATTCCGGATTTGCTACTAAGGTTCCGGCTGTTGCTTCCAGAGGACGTAATCTGACCAATGAAGGCGGAGTTGTTCTGGAACTGGAACAGGATATGATTACAATCAAATCCGGACCAGAACTTCTATTTCCTACAAAAGGGAAAAATGGTGCTTATCATGATCATGCTTTTTTTGAAGCAAGTTCTATACGAAAAGTGGATGGAAAATATTGTTTTGTATATTCATCAGAACACAATCATGATCTTTGCTACGCAATGGCAGATTCACCTAAAGGTCCATTTACTTATGGAGGCGTTCTGGTAGATATTGGTGATCTTTATTTGAATGGAAATGAAGATGAGACATATGCCTCTAATTATTTAGGAAATACACATGGAGGAATGCTTCAGATAGAAAATCAATGGTATATCTTTTATCATCGACAGACAAATCGTAGTTCTTATGCAAGACAGGCATGTGCAGAAAAACTGGAACGTAGAAATGACGGAGGCTTTCAGCAGGCAGAAATTACAAGCTGTGGCTTAAATCAAGGAGCGTTGAAAGGGATAGGATCTTATGAAGCAAGAATAGCTTGCAATTTGTGGTCGATAAATGGAACAGGACGATATGATGGAAAGTCACCGAAACAAAAATTGAAAGATCATCCTTATTTCACGCAGAGTGGAAAGGATCGAGAAAATAATGGAAATCAGTATATTGCAAACATGAAGAATGGTGCGGTCGCTGGTTTTAAATATTTCGAAATGGGAGAGGCAAATCGGATCGGAATTACTATACAGGGGAATGCAAAGGGAACAATGCAGGTTTCTGACAAATCTGATTTTGAAAATATTTGTGCAGAGATTGAAGTGAGTAACAGAGAGAAAGAAATGCATACTTATAAAGGTGCCTTAAACATCCCAAGAGGAAAAAGAGCATTATTCTTCAGATTTCAGGGAGAAGGTACAGTAGACTTTCATTCTTTTGAACTGATGAAAGATTAAAACTGGAAGAAAGAGAAATGACATGAAGAAGTGGATAGAAAAACATCCGGATTTATCTTTAAAGCTTTAAGCAATAGACCATTTAAATTTTTTGTAAGTATCGGTATTCCGGCAGGATTGAATAAATGAAAGGGCATGAATCTTATAGGCGGATTCATGCCCTTTTATTTATTTAAAAATTGTTTTTAGCAATTTATGTGACATATAATAACTGTAAATACATGCAATGATTTCTGCAATCCAGAAGGCATACCAGCCATGTGAAATGCCAGAGATTTTTATAAAAATCCAAAGGCATGGAACCAGTAAAATAAGTTGACGGATGGCAGCACCAACCATGTTAATAATGCCATTTCCAAGCCCGGAGGAAAAGTATCCGCAAAGAATCGTAATTGCAGACATCACAAAGGAAATGGAAATAATCCTCAGTGCCGGAATGCCGAGTAGCAGCATTTCTGAACTTGCAGAAAATAATTGCAGCAACTGTCCGGGGAAACACCAGAATATAACAGTTCCGCACAAGGCAATGATTGCTCCGGTAGGAAGTAAAATCTTCCATGTCTGTTGTGCACGTTGGTAGTTTTTATCGCCGTAATTATATCCTACAATAGGTATGGCAGCCTGTCCCAGTCCATTGATCGGCATCATCAGGAAATTTTGCAGTTTGTAGTAGATACCAAAAAAGGCAACTGCTGTTGCGGAAACATCAAGAAGAATACGGTTTACTACAAATGTCATAATGCTTCCGATTGCCTGCATAATGATTGTTGGAAGCCCCACCCGGTAGATATCAGCAACATCTTGCCACATGAAATGATAGTTTTTCAGACGGACGTGGATGATTGGATTTCGGAAACGGTTAAACAGTAAGGCAGCGATAGCACCAGCTATTTGGCCAATGACAGTTGCGATCGCTGCACCACGGACTCCCATTGCAGGGCAGCCAAGCAGACCGAAAATCATAATAGGATCAAGAATAATATTCAAAACAGCACCAATGATCAGAGACAGCATAGATAATACAGTATCTCCAACCGCCTGTAACAGTCGCTGAGCATAAGTTTGCAGAAAGATTCCCCAGCAATATACAAGATTGATGGAAAGATATTGTTTGCAGAGTTCCTGAAGTTCTGAATCAGCAGCCAGTTTAGTGGCAATCGTATCGGACAGAAAAATCCCGATCATTGAAAAGATAAGAGACGTAAAAATCATCAGGAAAAGTCCGGTTGTGGCAGCACGACATGCTTCCTCCGGCTTATGTTCCCCAATTTTTCTGGAAAGCAGAGCATTCAGACCTACTGCAGTTCCGACACCTACGGCAATCATTAAGAACTGAATGGAATAAACCAAAGATGCAGCGGTCAGCGCCGTTTCAGACAGTCTGGCGACAAAGATACTGTCAACAATGTTATAGAGTGACTGTACGAGTAAAGACAGCATTAAGGGAACCGCCATCGTGTACAGTAAAGGACGGATTGGCATTTCTGCCAGTTTGTTTCTGGAATTCATAAAACCTCCTTATGGCATTGCAAAAAAATAAGCGTGAAATCTGTAAGGACAAGCAAATCCTCATGATTTCACGCTTTTACAAGCCGGCTTTTGTTACAATTATTTTTCTTCGGACTTATTATAAACGAAAGAGAAGAGGAAATGCAAGAAAAAAATTAAAGCAGCTTGTATCACTCAGACATTGTGTTTTTCCAATCATGACGGAGAAACGACAGAGTATGCAAAAAAAGCGATTGTACAAGAGTATGAGAAGTATAAAGCACAGTTGGAAAAGGGTGGTACAAAGTACAAAATTTTATCAGAAAAAACAAATGAAGATGGATCTATTGTGATTGAGATCAAGAAACAGTATAATTCTTCTCCGGTTGGTGAATATCTGAATTAAAAAAAAGAATTTCACGCATTTTTTTGAAAACATATATGTGAAAAGTTGTAAAAACAAGAAGTTTTTAAGGCTAAACCAGAAAAACTTCTTGTTTTTTTATGCATAATCTGGATATGATAATAAAAAAAGAAGGAAGTAGGAACGATGTCATTAGAAAAAGCAAAGAAGTATTTAACAGAACAAGGTTATGCAGATCATGTCATTGAACTGGAAGAATCAAGTGCAACGGTCCAACTTGCAGCAGAAGCACTGGATGTAGAACCTGGGATGATTGCGAAGACGATGTCATTTCTGACAGAGGATGGTCCAATTCTGATTCTTACGGAAGGAACAGCAAAGATTGCGAATCGTAAATATAAAGATTATTTTCATGAGAAAGCTAAAATGATTCCTTTTGATGAAGTAGAAGATTATATCGGACATGCTCCAGGTGGCGTATGTCCATTTGGAATTAGAGACGGAGTCAAAGTATATCTGGATGAATCATTAAAAAGATATGATACTGTCTATCCGGCAGCCGGCAACGACCATAGCGCAGTAAAACTGACAATTGTGGAACTGGAGGAAGTTGCAGGAGCAAGTGGATGGATTGATGTATGTAAATAGATACCGATAGACGGAAACATTACTCACGAAAGGAGATGTTTTATATGGCTACAAAATCAGTAAATTTATATGCAAGGATTGAAATTACAATATGCATGGCTCGTAACGTTCACACAATCTTCACAAAATAATTAGCACTCACCTCTTGACTTGGCTAAAAACTGCGTGCTATATAATAAGTAGAACAAAGGAAGACAGAGAAAAAGAAAAGAAATGAACTTCTGAATCCTCCAAATGTTCTGACAACAACTGCGAAAGCAGCTTATATAAATTGTGAGATCTTCTCACAAAAGGCAACAAAGTTAGTTAGCATTGAAAGGAGAAATGACTTATGATGATGCCTAGTATTTTTGGAGAAAACTTATTTGATGATGATTGGATGAACTTCCCATTTGAGCAGGATTTTTGGGGAAAGAAGAATCCGTTATACGGTAAACACGCTAAGAACTTGATGAAGACAGATATCCGTGAGCATGACGCAGGATATGAAGTAGATATCGATCTTCCTGGATTCAAGAAAGATGAGATCAGCATTGAGCTTGAGAATGGTTATTTGACCGTATCAGCTGCTAAGGGTCTTGATAAGGATGAGGAAGACAAGAAAGGTAAATACATCCGTAAGGAGCGTTATGCCGGAGCAATGCAGAGAAGCTTCTATGTAGGTGAGAACCTTACACAGGAAGATATCAAAGCAAAATACGAGAATGGTATTCTGAGACTGTCAGTGCCGAAGAAAGAGGCAAAACCAGTTGAGACAAAGAAAACAATCGCAATTGAAGGATGATTTGAACACTGATGTGAGTCAGGTGTCAAATGTCGAAGGGGCTTATGTAAGCCCCTTCTTTTTGTATATAAATAAGATAAATATGAATCATAAACGCACAAAAAATCAGCCGTAAATATTTACGACTGATTTTTTGACTTTATAATACATTTATAATTTATTCGGTTTCCGCTTTGATTCCCTGATCGAAGATTTCAACAGCTTTTTTATTTGGTTCAGCAGTAAGCTTTGCTACAATAACAGCAATCAGAAGACTTGCAAAGAATCCAGGGACAATCTCGAAGATACCTGTGGCATCTGTCATTCCTGTGAGCAGCCATCCGAGATCTACAACGAATCCGGAGATTACACCTGCTACAGCACCCTGGTAGTTAAAGCGTTTCCAGAACAGAGACAGCAGGATTGTAGGTCCAAAGGAAGCACCGAAAGCGCCCCATGCATTTTCAACCATATCCATGATGGCCTGAGCACCGCTTCCCTTGGAGTTTGCGATACCAAAAGCAATCAAGGAGAGGATCAGTACGAGGATACGTCCAACCATCAGCGTCTCTTTTTCAGAAGCATTTTTTCTGAAGAAAGGCTTGTACAGATCTGCTGTGAAGGAGCTGGATGCTACCAACAGCTGGGAATCTGCAGTGGAGATCGAAGCGGCGATAATCGCTGCAAGCAGAAGTCCACAGATGCCTGCCGGAAAGAATCTTCGCGCCATAGCAATGAATACAAGTTTCTGATTTCCCTGAGTGAGCAGTTCAGCGCCCATAACCATTCTGCCTAAGTAAGCAATCAGGACAGCAGAGAACAGTGAGATGATTACCCATACAATTGCTACGATAGAAGATTTCTTGATCATGGATGGTTTCTCGATAGACATAAAACGCACCAGGATATGTGGCATACCGAAGTATCCTAATCCCCAGCCAAGTCCGCTGACGATATCCTGCCAGCTGGCATCAAAGATACCGCCTCCGAAAGCACACTGTGTTACAGCGCCTGTAGCAGCATCAGTATACTCATATACTGTAGTAAGAGCAGTAGGATCCAACAGATCACTGTGACCGATGCAGACTACGAGAGGTACAAGCATCAGTGCAAGCATCATCAGTAATCCCTGGAAAAAGTCTGTCCAGCAAACTGCTGCAAAGCCACCAAAGAATGTGTAGGCAACAATGATCAGCAAGAATGCGAACATAGCAATCTTAGGAGAAACTGTCGGGAACAGCGTTGTGAATACAGAAGTACCGGCTACCAGTGCAGATGCTACATAAATTGTATAAGCAAACAGGAAGATCAGTGCACAAGTCAACTGCAGTGATCTGGAGTCTGTTGCAAAACGATTTGTCAGATACTGTGGTAATGTGATTGCATCATCTGCAGCTTTAGAGAATGTACGCAGACGTTTTGCGCACAGAATCCAGTTAGCAGCTGTTCCTAATGCAAGACCGATACCGATCCACATCTGTCCGAAACCGAAAGCTAAGATCGATCCCGGAAGTCCCATCAGCAGCCACGCAGACATATCGGACGCCTGTGCGGACAGTGCTGTTACCCAAGGTCCCATAGATCTTCCACCAAGGAAGAAGTCCTCGGAGTTCTTATTGGTACCGTTAAAGTAAAATACTAACGCTACGCCAAGCAAAATGACGAAATACGCAATAAAAGTAATGATTTCCCAATTCATATTCTTTTATCCTTTCCTTATATTATTTTATATGATGATATCGGGCAGGATTGTAAGAAGGCATAGCATTTGTACAATCCATAGGTATCAAAATCATAATTGAAGGCATTTTTAACCCACAATAACATTTAATTTACCGCAATTAGGCGGATATTGTCAATAGTTTGGGGGAAACTACTATTGTTTCAGGTGTTTCTTATAGTTCTGCGGTTAGTAGAAACGGACAGAGATTTTTTCATAAATTATGAAATATTGATGGAATCTCACCTTGTATTGTGAGATAATAGAAAAGTAAGAGTTCTATTGCTGCTCGTAGGTAACTGCGAACAGTAATATATCTGTATCTGTTCAGTATCTTCACAGATACCAGTATTCTAAAAAGTAGAAAACGAGGTAGAACAACATGAAACTGATCAAGGAGAAGAAGATTTATACTGGGGACGGTGTAATCGAAAATGGCTATATCCGCTTTGATGAGAAGATTGAAGAAGTCGGTGATATGGCGGGGTTCGAGCCGAAAGAAGGGGATCTTGAGGTAAATTGTGCAGGAACAATGGTTGTTCCTGGATTTATTGACATTCATAGTCATGGCGGTTATGGGAAAGATAACATGGATGCTACACCGGATGAGATTGATGAGATGGTTAAGCAGATGACAAAGCAGGAGGGAATCACAACTTATTTCTGTACAACTATGACTCAGACATATGAGAACATCGAGAAAGCGATGCAGAATATTCATGATGCGGCACAGAAGAACCCGGTGATCAAAGGAATCCACGTAGAGGGACCATTTATCTCAACTGTGTTTAAGGGAGCACAAGATCCTTCTTATATTAAGAAACCGGATGAAAAAACACTGGCAAAATGGAACGAGATCAGCGGCGGTCTCCTGCGTATTGTTACTTATGCGCCGGAAGAGGCTGATCCGTCATTTGAGACATGGTGCAAGGAAAATGGAGTTGTCTTAAGCGCAGGACATTCGAATGCATTATACGGGGAATTGAATGCAAGCGGAGCAACACATGTGACTCATCTTTACAATGCACAGAGAGGACTGAACCACAGAGAGCCTGGTGTGACAGGATATGGTATGTTGGCAGAAGGGGTACATGCAGAGCTAATCTGTGATGGAAAGCATATCGTACCGGATATGGTGAAACTCGCATGTAAAGTAAGAGGGTATGATGGAATCGAGCTGATCACAGATTCCATGCGTGCGAAAGGAATGCCGGAAGGAAAGAGCGAGCTGGGCGGACAGGTCGTAATCGTGAAAGATGGTATGGCAAAGTTGGAAGACGGAACGATCGCAGGAAGTATCCTTACATATATTCAGGCATTTAAGAATGTTATGGAATTTACAGGAGCTACAGTTGAAGATGCAGTAAAGATGACCTCTGGAAATCAGGCGAAAGAGTTCGGACTTGATTCTAAGGGCGCTATTGCAGCAGGAAAAGATGCAGACATGGTTGTATTAAATGAGGACTTTGATTTAGTACAGACAATCAGCTATGGTAAACTCGCATAAGGAATAAGAAGTTATAAAATATATCTACAGAAGCAGGAAGCAAATAGATTTGATCTATGAAAATATGGGGTGGCTTCCAAAGCACTCGATATAAATATAATGAAATGAGAGGGTATTAAACATGGAAGTAATTGTAAAGAAGAATTACGAAGAGATGAGCAAGGCAGCAGCAACACTGTTTGCAGCAGAGATTATGGAGAATCCGAAAACAATCCTTGGTATGGCAACAGGATCTACACCGGTTGGTTTGTACAAAGAGCTTGTTAAAATGTATGAGGCTGGAGATCTTGATTTCTCTCATGTTACTACATTCAATCTTGACGAGTATATCGGACTGGCACCGGAGCATGATCAGAGCTATCATTATTTCATGAATGACAATCTTTTCAATCATGTAAATATCAACAAAGAGAATGTACATGTACCGGATGGGGTTGGATTTGAAGCTGGAGAGGCAGGAAAAGCTTACGAAGAACTGATGGCAAAGACAGGACAGGTAGAAATCCAGCTGCTTGGACTTGGATGCAATGGACATATCGGATTCAACGAGCCGGCAGATGAGTTTACAAAAGTAACAGGTGAGATCGATCTGACAGACAGCACAATTGAAGCGAATAAGCGTTTCTTTGAGAAGAAAGAAGATGTGCCGAGAAAAGCTGTTTCTATGGGAATCGGAACAATTATGCGTGCAAAGAAGATCGTACTTCTTGTAAACGGAGAGAATAAAGCAGCGTTTTATCAGTCAGGTCATGACAAGCAAGGCGGTAAGCCGAAGCTGTGAGGATATCGACGAGGCTACACTTTCTTATGCAGAGATTAAAGCGGTTGCTACAGGTAATCCTTTGATCAAGGAAAAGATGGAGATTGACAATGATGTCCAGAGATTAAAGCTTTTGAAGGCATCCTATGACAATCAGAGATACGGCTTGCAGGATAACTTTATGATTAAGTATCCGAAGCTGATTAAGACAGCGACAGAAAAACTTGCAAATGTGCGAGAGGATGTAAAGGCAAGGGATAAGGAGCTGATTGATAATCCGGAATTTGCCATTACCATAGGCAAAGCAACTTACACAGAGCGTGTGGATGGTGGAACGATGATGCTTGAAGCAATCAGCAAGTGCAAGACCGGAGAGACAACTGCAATCGGCAAATTCCATGGATTTGAGCTGCTTGTGGAAAAGAATTTCCTTGGTATCAATTATATGGTGCTTCGTGGAAAGACTGAGTACAAAGCAGAACTTTCCACAAGTCCGGTCGGCAGCATGGTAAAGCTGGAAAACCTGTTCAATGGACTCCATGAGAACATTGATTTCTTAGAAAAGAAGATTGAGCAGTACCAGAATGACCTTGAAGCATCAAAGGCAGAGTATGACAAGCCATTTGCATACAGCAAGGAACTGGAAGAAAAGCTGTCAAGGCAGTGTGAACTGAATGCCCAGCTTGACCTTGAGAACGCAAAGGCTGTGGATGCAGACCTGAGCGGACCGGAGGAAGAAAGAGAAGCAGATG
>OLPC01001590.1_pt1 | contig 19212 bp, 13 predicted proteins | sample 1672341 | NCBI WGS metagenome assembly OLPC01 (sample SAMEA3136673, study PRJEB25190) | human gut metagenome | reverse complement strand
GTGAAAGAGTTACAGGAAGCAAGGCTCACATAGAGCTTTCAAAGGAAGCTGCCAAAGAAGGCATGGTTCTTCTCAAAAACGAAAACAACGTCCTCCCTCTTTCAGCGGGTTCTAAGGTAGCCCTATTTGGAAAGGGTACTTTCGACTATGTAAAGGGTGGTGGCGGAAGCGGAGATGTCACCGTTGCATACACACGCAATCTCTACGAGGGACTTTCCCTGCAAAAAGATAAAATCAGCATATTTGAGGAGCTGTGCGATTACTATCGCAAGGACATCGAGGAGCAGTACAAAAACGGAAATGTGCCGGGTATGACTATCGAGCCGGATGTTCCTAATGAGCTTTTACAAAAGGCTAAAGCATACACAGATACCGCTATCATCACTATCTGCCGATATTCCGGTGAGGGCTGGGACAGAAAGAGTGTCATCGATCCTAACAACAAGGCTCTGTGGGATTATGAGCGTAAGATGACAGAAAAGTCTGCTGAGATCTTCAAAGATGGCGATTTCTGCCTTTCTGTCAAGGAAAAAGAGATGGTTGATGCTGTGAAAACAAATTTCAAAAATGTAATCGTGATTTTAAATGTAGGCGGAATGGTTGACACATCATGGTTTGCTTACGACCCAAAGATCCAGTCAGCACTCCTTGCACTTCAGGGTGGAATGGAAGGCGGACTTGCAGCCGCAGAGCTTCTAGTAGGAGATGGAAACCCATCTGGAAAAACTGTTGATACATTTGCCCGTACACTTGATGACTATCCATCTACACACAATTTCCATGAGTCAAGAGATTATGTAGACTATACAGATGATATATACGTTGGATACCGCTATTTTGAGACAATTCCGGGTGCCGCAGAAAAGGTAGTATATCCATTCGGATATGGTCTTTCATATACTACTTTTAATGTAGAAACAGTATCTGCCGGCATACTGCAGCCATCACATACAGCGAATAGCCAGTCTGCTCCACATGATGCCGTCTCCCACACAGATACTCTCTATGTCAGGGTACGTGTAACAAATACCGGCAAGAGAGCCGGAAAAGAGGTCGTTCAGGTATATGCCGCAAAACCTCAGGGAAAACTCGGCAAACCGGCAAAAGAACTTGTTGCTTTTGAAAAGACAAGAGAACTGCTTTCAGGCGAATCCCAGATTATGACTCTTACATGGAGCATAAATGACATGGCATCATATGATGACCTTGGAAAAATCCAGAAATCCGCTTATGTCCTCGAGGCCGGCTCCTACGATATCTATGTCGGAACAAGTGTACGTGACGTACAAAAGGCTGATTACTCATATATCTTAGATGAGGACATAATAACAGAACAGCTTTCTGCAAAGCTCGTTCCTACAAGCCTTGCCAAGAGAATGCTCTCCGATGGAAGCTTTGAAGAACTTCCACAGAGTGAACCTGTTGATACAGACGCATCTGTTGTCGGCAATATCGATCCAAGCCTCACAGAAGGTGTTGCCCCTGGTCAGAGAGCTATTCCTTATTTCCGTTTCGCAGATGGTATGGTCAAAAACGGAAAATACGATATCATGGACGTTGTCGAAGGGCAGATTTCATTAGATGAATTTATATCCGAGCTTTCTGTTGATGATCTCATTCACCTTCTCGGAGGACAGCCGAATATCGGAGCTGCAAACACTTTTGGTATCGGAAATATGCCTGAATATAGCATCCCATCAGTTATGACAGCAGATGGTCCTGCCGGTGTCCGTATAAACCCTGAGGTCGGTGTATGCACAACAGCATTTCCTTGTTCTACCCTGCTTGCATGCACATGGAATCCTGATATAGTTGAAGCTGTAGGTCATGCCGGTGGAAAGGAGCTTAAGGAAAACAACCTCGGACTGTGGCTTACCCCGGCAATAAATATACACAGAAGTCCTCTTTGCGGACGTAATTTTGAATACTACTCAGAAGACCCATTTGTTACCGGAAAACTCGCCGGTGCAATGGTTCGCGGAATCCAGTCCAACAACGTAGGTGCAACGCTCAAGCATTTTGCCCTCAATAATAAAGAGACAAACCGCAAGAACAGCGATTCGAGGGTTTCTGAAAGAGCTGCCCGTGAAATTTACCTTAAAGCTTTTGAGATGATAATAAAAGCAGAAAATCCATGGGCTGTAATGTCATCATATAATATAATAAACGGATACAGAGCTTCTGAAAACAAAGATCTGCTTACCGGAATTCTCCGCGATGAATGGGGCTACACAGGAATGGTAACAACCGACTGGTGGACCTGTGGTGAGCACTATAAGGAAACAAAGGCCGGAAATGATCTGAAAATGGGAAATGGATATCCTAAACGTGTAAAAGAAGCCTACGAAAAAGGTGCTATTTCCCGCGACGAAATAGAAATCTGTGTTAAAAGAATACTCAATTTTATATTAAAGCTTGATTAAAGATTATTATTTAATACTTATATTAAAAGAATCCGCATGGTACATAAGAATACCATGCGGATTCTATATTAATCCTTTAAACTTTCTAATCCTATTGTGGCAAGGTGCTTATTTCACAAAAATCTGATACTGTGGATTTCCGTAGTCCGCTTCATAATCCATGTATGATAGCCCCAGTTCTGTTATATCATTTTTATAAAATACCAGATTTAATGTATCAGAATACTCTGTTACATCTTTTTTAGAAAACGAATATCCTACTTCAATTCCATCTTTTCCTTTTATATCTCTTTTGGGTATTTTAGCCAAAAAGACACGCTGCTCTTTTGCATAATCATTTATTTCAACCGCATCTGTCCATGTAAATTGCTCCGGATCATCATTCTCATAAGAATCTTCATCTTTGTATCCGAGCCTTATATTTTTAACTCCATGTAATCCATCTTCAAATGTTTCAGATGGTGAATATACATATAGAAGCACGTATTCTGTATTTTCCGCATCAGATACTTGACCTTCAAATGAAGCTGCAGCCTGCAATTATCATCATGTAATTAAATAAGGGAAAATTTCTTCTGCTTATTGAAAAAATAATACCGATCATTATAAGTGCTATCACTCCAAGTGCCCAGAAGACGAAAAATCTCAAGGTCGTAAGTCCATACTGTCCAACATATAATCCCATTCTGTATGCACTTGATGCAATCATGATATATGTGCATAAAGATATAATAATTAAAAATATATTTAATATTCTATTTGGAGGAGGGAGGTACTATAACATTTCACAGATAAAACAAATGACAGTTATCGTGACACAAAAACACCGGTATCATGCAACACATAATACCGGCACTTTCTTCAAATCTTTTTCCCAATTTACATTATTTTTCCTAAGCAAAACTTCACACATTCTATTTTGGGAAGTTTTAATTCCTAATAAGACTACTGACGTACATTAAATGCCGCAATGCCCGGATAAACTGCACTGTCTCCAAGCTCTTCCTCGATGCGCAGCAGCTGATTATATTTTGCGACACGCTCCGAACGTGATGGAGCTCCTGTCTTGATCTGGCATGTATTGAGTGCCACTGCAAGATCAGCGATCGTTGTATCGGCAGTCTCTCCTGAACGATGTGAGCTTATTGCAGTGTATCCTGCTTTATGAGCCATCTTTATGGCCTCAAGCGTCTCTGATACAGAACCGATCTGATTTAATTTAATAAGGATCGCATTTCCTGCTCCAAGCTCGATTCCCTTTGCAAGTCTCTTAGTATTTGTAACAAACAGATCATCCCCGACAAGCTGAACTTTGTCACCGAGTCTTGCAGTAAGCTTCTGCCATCCTTCCCAGTCCTCCTCATCAAGTCCGTCTTCGATCGATATGATAGGATATTTCTCACAAAGCTTAACCCAATGCTCAATAAGCTCCTCTGCTGTGTATTCTGTACCTGCCTTTGGCAGTCTGTAATATCCTTTTCCTTTTTCACTCTTCCACTCTGATGAAGCTGCATCCATAGCAATCATAAAATCTTTGCCCGGCTCATATCCAGCTTTCTTTACAGCCTCAAGAATAGTCTCAATAGCTTCCTCGTCAGACTTGAGTGCAGGTGCAAATCCTCCCTCATCACCTACTGATGTGGCAAGTCCGCGCTCTTTAAGTATAGATGCAAGTGCATGGAATACTTCTGCACACCATCTTAAACACTCTTTGAAAGAAGGAGCACCTACAGGCATGATCATAAACTCCTGCACATCAAGACCTGATGAAAGTGCATGGCATCCACCATTTACGATGTTCATCATAGGTACAGGAAGTCTGTTCCCGGAAATTCCACCAAGGAATCTGTAAAGCGGAATGTCAAGTGAAACAGATGCTGCTCTTGCACATGCGATAGAAACCGCAAGGATTGCATTTGCGCCCAATTTTGACTTGTCAGATGTACCATCGGCTTTTATCATAGCTGCATCTATTGCATAAATATCACTTGCATCCATGCCTGTTAATGTATCGTTTATTACTGTATTTATATTTTCCACAGCTTTTGAAACACCTTTTCCAAGATATCTGCCCTTGTCACCATCACGCAGTTCAAGTGCCTCAAATTCTCCTGTTGAAGCTCCCGATGGTGCAGTTCCTCTTGCAGTTGTTCCATCCACAAGATACACCTCTGCTTCTACAGTTGGATTTCCTCTTGAATCAAGGATTTCTCTGCCCACTACTTTTTCAATTTCTAAATAATTCATTATGAACCTCCTTATGTTCTTCTGATTCAAAACTGTGTTCCTAAAAAATGCTACATTAGTTAGTTTAATCTAACTAATGTAGCATTTCAATAGTTCATAATGATAAGTTTTCCCATTTACCCAAACATTATGTTTATATTTACTTTTTTAAAAGTATTTCATATTATAATTTTATTTTGCGGCTTCTATTTCACGGGCTACATATACACCGCTTGCTGAAGCGTGGGAAAGTGAATGCGTAACTCCACTTCCATCTCCTATGATATAAAGTCCTTTATATTTGCTCTCAAGATGCTCGTCTAATTCTACCTCCATATTGTAGAACTTAACTTCCACACCATAGAGCAATGTATCATCATTTGCTGTTCCCGGTGCAATCTTATCAAGCGCATAGATCATCTCTATAATTCCATCTAAAATACGCTTTGGAAGTACGAGGCTTAAATCTCCCGGTGTAGCTGAAAGTGTAGGTGTCACAAGTCCCTCTTCTATACGCTTCTCATTACTCCGGCGTCCTCTGACAAGATCACCGAAACGCTGTACGATAACACCTCCGCCAAGCATGTTTGAAAGGCGTGCAATACTTTCTCCATATCCGTTGCTATCCTTGAACGGCTCTGAAAAATGCTTTGCCACAAGAAGAGCAAAGTTCGTATTTTCTGTCTGCTTGTCTGCTCCTTCATAACTATGTCCGTTTACGGTAACAATGCCATTCGTGTTCTCATTTACAACAATTCCATGAGGGTTCATACAAAATGTACGGACATTATCCTCAAAAAGTTGTGTTCTGTATACAATCTTGCTCTCATATAGTTCATCTGTCAGATGTGAGAAAATCATAGCCGGAAGCTCTACACGCACACCTATATCAACACGGTTTGATTTCGTAGGTATATCCAGTTCACTACATACATGTTCCATCCATTTGCTTCCGCTTCGTCCTACTGAGATTATGCAGTATCTGCTCTCATATGTGCCATCCTCTGTTTTGACAGAATAGCCTGTGACCGCATTATTATCTGCGGCATTATTATCTGCAGCATCAATATCCGTTTTTTGAAGTTTCTCATCATAAATAACTCCGACAGACTCAACAGGTGTATCAAAGTAAAAATCGACCTTATCCTTAAGATGTGTATACATATTTTCAAGAACAACATAATTTATATCTGTTCCGAGATGTCTTACAGAGGCATCAAGAAGCTTCAGTTTATTCTGCATACAGATTTTTTTCAGATCTGTTCCAGCTGTCGAATACAGTTTTGTGCCTTCTCCACCATATTTCATATTTATATCGTCTACATATTTCATCAGGTCGATTGCCTGCTGTTTTCCGATGTACTCGAAAAGAGTGCCACCGAAATCATTTGTTATATTGTATTTACCATCCGAAAAAGCTCCTGCTCCTCCAAAACCACTCATTATAGAGCAGCTTTTGCATGAGATACAGCTTTTTACTTTTTTTCCATCTATCGGACATTTTCTCTTTGCGAGCTCATGTCCGGCCTCAAAAACAGCTATTTTACAATCCGGATTTCTCTCAATAAGCTCGTATGCCCCGAAAATCCCACCGGGACCTGCACCTATTATTATAACGTCATATTTATCCATATATTATACCTCCCATTATAATGGTCCTTTACTACATGTTACAAGCACAGTTCTGTACATATGTCCGTCATTATACTCTGTTACATGTGCCGTTATAGTTACTGTCCAAACGCAAGCTTGACACCGATTTTTTACTATATTATACTTCCACTTCTCCTGCAAGCACTTTTTTATAGTCATCATAATTTTTCTCCAAAAGTGCCGGTGTATCAAGCTCATAAGGACATTTTTTTATGCATGCACCACAATGTTTACAATTTTCTATCTTTTTCATTTCTTCCTGCATCTGTGGAGTAAGCCATTCCTTTGATGGTGCACGGCGCAGCATAAGTGACATACGTGCGCATTGATTTATCATAATTCCTGCCGGACATGGCATACAGTATCCACATCCACGGCAGAAATCTCCAACAAGTTCCTGTTTTTCTTTCTCTATGTATGCAGTTATTTCATCATCCATCCGAGGCGTTTCATCCATGAATGACAGCCACTCATCAAGTTCTTTCTCCCTCTGTATCCCCCATATTGGAATAACATTGTCAAACTGCGTCATAAATGCCATGGCAGGCTTTGACTGGTTTATAAGACCTCCTGCAAGACCCTTCATAGCTATGAAGCCCATGTTGTGTTCTTTGCACTCTTTTACAAGTTCGATCTCCTGAGGTGTTGAAATATAGCTGAATGGAAACTGCAATGTCTCATAGTAGCCGCATCCGATACTCTCTCTGGCGACTCCTATCTTGTGTGCTGTGATTCCTATATGCCTGATCTTCCCCTGTTTCTTTGCCTCGAGCATCGCCTCATACATGCCGGTTCCGTCTCCCGGAACATAACACTGGTCTGCACAATGAAACTGATATATATCTATATAATCCGTCCTAAGATTTTTTAGAGATATCTCCAGCTGTTTCCAGAATTCCTCTGGTGTCTTTGCAGCAGTTTTAGTAGCTATATAAATATTTTCACGTATTCCCTCAAATGCTGCTCCAACTTTTTCCTCACTGTCAGAATAAGCTCTTGCTGTGTCAAAAAAGCGCATACCTCCCTCGTATGCTTTTCTAAGAAGCTTTACTGCTGTTTCCTCATTTACCCTCTGCACCGGAAGTGCCCCAAATCCATTCTGTGGCACAGTTATTCCTGTGCTTCCAAGTGTAATCTCTCTCATTTTATCTCTCCTGTACCATATAACATATTTTATCTATTCCAATTTTCTACATTAAATATCCATCATCATCGGCCGGTCTGTACTCCAATATATCTCCCGGCTGGCAGTCGAGCGCCTCACAAAGCTTTGCAAGCGTTGTCACCTTAAGAGCCTTCGCCTTGCCATTTTTCTAATTCCTTCTGTCTCATATATCCCTCGGTTTCTATCTGTTTATTTTTGTATCAATAAGGCTTTATTTAGGTAATCAGCTATAATTGATCTATGTTTAAGCATACCGGGCTGCTGCTATAATATATCCGTCCAGATCATAAAATACCACACCTTTTTCATAAGTTTTCATGATTTCATCATCAAGTTTAACTGCAAGCCCCGTACCATTAAGTTTCATTATGGCTTCATATTGTGTCCAGTACCTTGTAAATTCATATTGAAGTCTGTCAGGCTTATCCTTATAACTTTCAAGTCTCTGAAGCTGATCCGGGCGTAATATCCGCCGTGCTACCTTCCAGTTCATACGATCTGTCCGCTCAATATCAATTCCGACAGGTTCATCTGAAATTGCGAGAACCACATATGAGCCACTATGAGCCAGATTAAAATGTAATGATATGTTCTTTTTATATCCAGGTGCTATATCCGGTTTACCATGTTCATTTCTTACGATCTGCTCATCAGATGTGATACCTAAATATCTATACAGCATGTATCCCGCCAGAAGCTCCTGATATGCCGCCGTATAACATTTTCCATTCTGTCTTCCAGCTATACGCCTATATTTTTCTGCATAATATGAAGGTATAAGTGGAATTATTTCGTCCTCATTTTCTTTGACATTTATGATATCTTCGATAATTATTTTAATATTATTAATATAAACTTTCTTCATCATTCAGACTTCTTCAATACGACGTCAGAAACAAGTCCATTCTCTCTTAGAAGCTTATCCTGATATTCATTATCTTCCAGTGATTTCTTTAAATCCTCAAATCTTCCCTCTGCCACAAGCAGTTGATTTAATCGATTTATCTTTTCTCTGCCTTCTTCTCTGCCTTCTTCTCTACCTTCTTCTCTGCCTTCTTCTCGGCCTTCTTCCCTCGCATCTGCTCTTTCAAGTTCAAGCTGTCTGTCAAATTCATAATTCAACTGCATACTCTTAGTCACCTCACTTCTATGAGTCCTCAAAAAATCTTTCAGAATATCATTATCAATACAATAATCTATTGCTCTTTCAATGTCATTTCCAAGTTCTTCAAATGAACTGTCTGCATGGTACTCTTTAACTTTATTTACAAACATCATGTACTCATTAAGCCAGCCACATGCTTCCATTATTTTACGATTTTTTCCAGTATTTATATTGTATACCTTACATTTAAGTTCTAAATTCGGATTGTCTGTAGGCTTCTCAAATGCATCTGAAAGCTTAAGCTCCTGAACTTCCGGCTGTTCCTCCTCACCATTATAAAAAACAATAAAATTTGGAGTCGGTATCTTTACCAGTCTTTTTCCATAAATATTCCGACCGATCATCTTCTTATTTTTCTTGTCACTAAGCATATCTGACAATATCACACTAAAATAAATAAGACTTCTTATTGGCATATTAGGACAAACAGTAGACTGATGTTCATATATGCTGAGCCTTGCATCTACTACAAATGATGCATCATTTCTGACAGACAACGATATTCCACCATCAAGTGTTGTCATTTCAACATCCTCCGGATTCTGATAATTCGAATCATTCATAACATTATATAGCTGCAATGCCCTTTCCTTGTCCTGCATCAGCATGCTGAACACATCACTTTTATACTCTCTGTTACCACTCATATAAAACCCTCCTTAATAAAATTTAAGCAGGAAATATATATGATAATCCTAAATTGAAATTTCCTGCTTTAACTAATTGGTGAAAATAATTGAAAGCAGAAATTTCAGGAATAAATGATAGAATAAAATTAAAGATATTAACGTCACTGCACACCCTTACCGCCAAACGACACTTTCCATGTCTCATATTCCAGATTTATCTGATCCATATGTCAGCGGCTGTACAGGTAATATAGAAAAACTGCTTTGCCTATATTTTAACATATGTTTCAAGAATTACAATTCAAACTTTTATGATATCTGAAGCTCATAAAGCTTTCTGTATACTCCATCCTGCTCTAAGAGCTCCTGATGTGTGCCACGCTCACATATACAGCCCTTATGCATGACCATTATACAGTCTGCATGCTGTATTGTAGAAAGGCGATGTGCAACCATTATTGTTGTCCTGCCATCCATAAGCTTTTCCAGAGCCTCCTGGATCAGTATTTCCGTCTCTGTGTCGATATTTGCTGTTGCCTCATCCATAACAAGTATGCTGGGATTATGTGCCAATGTTCTAGCAAATGATAAAAGCTGGCGCTCTCCTGCTGAAAATGTAGCCCCCCGCTCTGTAACCGGCTCATGATAACCATTTGGAAGCTTTTCAATAAAATGTGATGCATTTACATATTCAGCCGCTTTTTTTATCTGTTCATCCGTAATCTCATTATCATTAAGCCGGATATTGCCAGCCACATCGCCCTCAAATATAAATACATCCTGCTGCATCTGTCCAATTGCACTTCGAAGCTGCTTTTTACTAAGCTTCCTGATATCAATCCCATCAATATAAATATGGCCCTTCTGAATGTCATAATAACGTCCGATCAGGTTTAAAATAGACGATTTTCCGGCTCCTGTTGCACCTACAAAGGCCACCTTTTCACCGGGATTTATCACGAACGAAACATCCCTTAGCACATAATTTTTACCATCATATGCAAACCACACATGGTCAAATTCAATTTTGCCGATGATCCTATCCGGTTTTTGAGGATTTTCAATCTCTGGTATAAACTCATCTTCATCCATAACAGAAAATATTTTCTCAGCCGAAGCAACTGATGACTGAAGCGTAGAAAACTGCTCTGCCAGTTCCTGTATAGGATCAAAAAAAGATCTTATATAGTTTGAAAAAATATACAATGTTCCTATCGATATAGCTGAATCAAACACATTTTTGCTTCCAAACCAAAGTACTATCATAAGGGATAAAATACTTAAAATATAAATAAGCGGACGAAATACGGCATACATAAGCATTTCCCTGTAAAACGCCCTGTACAGCTTTGTATTTTTGTCATGAAATTCCTCAAATTTACGTTCCTGCCTGCCAAATATCTGTATGATCTTCATTCCTGAAAGATGCTCAGAAAGAAACGTGTTAAGATCTGTAAGACGTGTCCTGTAAAGTCTGTAAATATTTCTGGCAATCCTTTGGCAGAGTACTGTAAGCCCTATCACAACCGGCATGAGCACAAACGACACGGCAGCAAGCTTAACATCCAGTGCGATCATGACACCTGCCAGACCTGCTATTTTTACAATGTTTCTGAAAAGCTGCACTAATATACCTGAATACATTTCATTTAGTGCTTCTACATCATTTGTTACACGAGTCACCAGTTTTCCGACCGGAGTAATATCAAAATATCTGCTGCCTAATGACTGGATATGTCTGTATAGATCTTTTCTGATTTCAAGTATTATATTTTGTCCTGCTTTTTGTAGTATCCATGTCTGTGCAATATTAAAAATCACACTAAGTGCAAGAACAACCGCATACTTTATTGCAGTATCAATAATAATATCATAATCCCCATCTGCACCAAATGTATCGATAGCATCTCCGACAAGCATTGGGCGGTACAAATCAAAACCAGTCAGGCATAAAACAAGAAAAAGCGCAAAAATAACCCAATGAGCATATGGTTTCATATAAGTTATAAGCCTGACAACTGAACTGCCGGTTCTTCTTTTCTCTGATCGTAAAGCGTCTTCATGTCCCTTTATATAATTTTCTTTTGTGTTATCTACTCTTTTATTATTCATATTTTTATCCCAATTCATTCTCGAGCTGCTGTTTATGACTGATATCAGAATAAAATCCGCCCAGTTTCAACAGCTCATCCGGTGTACCATATTCAGCAATCACACCATCCAGAAGTACAGCTACATTATCAGCTTTTTGGAGTGTTGAAATCCTATGTGCGATCACTATCGTTGTCTTGCCTTTGCGGATTTCAACAAGATTTTCCAGTATCTTCTCTTCCGTATCTGTGTCTACAGCCGAAAGCGAATCGTCAAGTATAAGAACAGGTGAATCCTTTAGAAGGGCACGCGCTATTGAACTTCTCTGCTTTTGTCCGCCTGAAAGAGTCACTCCCCTCTCACCTACCATTGTTTTATACTCATCCGGAAATCCCATGATATTATCATGTATACATGCATTCTTTGCCGCCTGTTTTACCTCATCCGATATGACAGGATTATCCGATATCCTGTCTTCAAGACCAAATGCAATATTCTCCTCAAGTGTATCAGAAAACAAAAAATTTTCCTGCGGCACATACGATATATCCCGGTGCAATACTGAAAGCGGATAATCTGTTATAGGTTTTCCATCTAAAAGTATCATTCCTTTTTTACAGTCATATACACGGAGAAGCAGATCAGCGAGAGAGGATTTTCCACTTCCAGTACGCCCTAATATGCCAAGCATTTCACCCTTTTTTACATGGATATTTACATCCCGGAGAACAGGTTTTGTCCCATCGGGATATGTAAACGTCAGATGATCAAGTTTTATATCTCCACTTATCCCCAGATCTGGATTTTCAGGCACCATATCCACAATGTCAGGTTTTTCCTCAAAGATGGTTTTTATCCTTCCCCATGCCGCAACGGCCTGGCTGAATGTATTTATACAATCACCTGCTGCTATCATAGGCCAGACAAGCATATCGATATATGAATTAAATGCCACAAACTGTCCTATCGACACCTGACCATCTAATACCATTTTTCCACCGGCAATAAGTGTCACGATCACACTTATTCCTATTACTGCATCAAGTGCCGGGCCGAAAAACGCACGGAGTTTTACTACATCAAGATTCTTTTCCCTGCTGTTTTCACATGCTTTTTCAAATGCCTTAAAATCCTCGTCTTCCTGTACAAACGCTTTTACAACACGGATTCCTGCTATGCTCTCCTGTACTTTATCTGATAAAAATGAAAATGCATCCTGCCTTTTTACCTGACGTTTTTTAGATTCCATCCCATAAAAATAACATCCTACCGCTATAAATATAAGCGGAACAAAAGCAAACATCGTAAGCTTAAAGTCAACATAGACTATCATCTTTACAAGGACCATGATCGTCATAATAACAGCATCGAATGTTGTGATCACGGCCATTCCTGTTCCCATACGCACTGCCTGAAGATCATTTGTAAAATAAGCCATGAGATCTCCCGTTTTATGGCTATTATAATAACGTGCTGATAGAGTTTCCATATGGGAAAACATATCATCCCTAAGCCTGTACTCTATCCCTCTTGATGCGCCAATAATAAAATACCTCCATCCAAAACGGCCTATCATTATTATAATCCCAGCTATAAAGATTTTAAGTATGACCCATTCCACACCTCTTATATCAAGTATTCCCGATGTGATACCATCTATTATCTCACCGATAAACTGAGGTATATAAAGATTTGCGAGATCTACCATCATAAGAACAAATACACCTATCGCATAATGCCATTTATATTTTAATATATAGGGTAATAACGTATATTTATTCTGCCTCATAAAAATTTGCTCCCATTTAAATTTCTTACTTAAACCTCCCACATTCTATTATGTCAAGATGCCATCAACATTCTGTATGCGGAAAGTTATAGTTCATTATTATTCTGCCTGCAGATCAAATGAAAAAATATAAACCGGATTATTAGCCTGCATAAGGTGATATCCGCCAATTTTTTTTGCCTTGCCCACATTTATGCAGACAGCCTCAAAATCTGAAATATTAAAATCATCTGCTATGTTTGAAACCTCTGCTATAGTTTCAAGACTTACGGCATTTATCACTATACGCATTCCGGACTTTTTATCTGCAAGTGACTGGATTATTTCCCTGAGATTTCCTTTGCTTCCACCTATAAATACATTAGTCGGTACCGGAAGGTTATCAAATCCCGATGGCGCAAGATTTTCTATTACTTTAACATTTGCAAGATTTTGTTTTTTACAATTTTGTTTTGTAAGATTTACCGCATCCGGATTAGTCTCTATTGCGTATACCTTTATATCTGGCGACATAGCGGCTGCCTCGATCGATATTGAACCTGTTCCACATCCGATGTCAAAAACCACAGAGTTTTCCACAAGCTTAAGCTTGCAGATCGACAAATGCCTTATCTCTTCCTTTGTCATAGGCACCTTATCCCGGATAAAATCATCATCCCTAAATGATGGTGCCAGTTTCCTTGGGACTGCCTTTTCATTTCGTATCATACCAACATAAAGTCCCGGTTTAAATACTGTACTGCCAGTAAGTTCCTGCGGCCTTAAGCTGATCATTTTTTCATCATCATACGATAATTGATATCCGATATCCATTTTAATGTCTGGAATATCACTGACAAGTTCTGCTATCTGCATTATATCCCCACCGCCAGAAGTAATAAAGATTATTTTTTTTGAATGCAGTGCATGAAACCTCAGCTTTGGCATCCATATTTCTCTTTCAATTCCATGTGTTGAAATGATAACTGCATCCTCCCAGCTTTCACCGGTCCTTGCGGCTAATGCCTGCACCGAAGATATCCCCGGCATCATTGATACATTTACACCCGGCAGCTTCTCCATCTGTTTCCTAAGGTTCTTCGCTCCACTGAAAAATCCTGTATCACCTGAAAATAATACAACTGCCTTTATATCACGTCCGGCATTTTCATTTATAACCGGAATGATATCCTTTGCAAGATAATACTGATACACCTTTGCATTATTACTTATAAATCCGTAAGCACTCTTTATCATACGTTTTGCGCCAAATATTAAATCAGCATTTGCTATTGCATTTTTCACATTTTCTGTAATACCACACTTATCTCCCGTACCAATCCCGGCGAGAACTACATTTATGATACTTTTGGGTAATATAAGTTTTAAAATTTCTTCAAGACTGTATTCTGTATCATATATTTTTTTTGATGGCTTTTTTATCATAAAGATCCTTGTTCCGGTCTGTTCTGCTGCCGCTATCTTTTCATCTACTCCTCCGGTTTTTCCACTCTCTTTTGTGACTATATTTTTTATATTGTACTGATGGATAATGCCCATATTCATTTCTCTGGTAAATGGTCCCTGCATTGCAATTATCTGACGCCCCTCGAGACCATTTTCATAACATAAAGAAAGGCTTTCCATCCCTGGAAGGACACGGACTACAAGCCTTTTCTTTAACTCTTCATAATGGCAGAAAACACCAAGTTCCTTGCTTCCTGTAGTAAGAAGGATATTTCCTTTTGTATTAACGAGAGCTTTAGCACACTCCGCAGAATTTTCATACTCATAAATAGAGGTTCTGTTTTTATCCGGACTGCTATCTGCACTGTCATCTATAATACTGCCTGACACATTTCTTGCCAGACGATACAGCATAATATGGTTCTTTGCAATTTTATTATATTTTTCTACGCTATCTTTAATATTTTCGGATACGATCTGTGCGAACGGATGGGTTGCATCAATTATTAAATCATAATTATTTTTTTCATAAAGCCTCATCATCTGCTCAAGATCAAGGCGTCCCTGCAGAACATGGATAAACTCTGATTCTTCCATAACCTGGTTTCCATATTCTGTTGCTACTGACACATCAGATTTTATCCCACGCTCCGCAAGTTTTTCCGCAAGCGTGCGGCCTTCTGTGGTACCGGCATATATTAGAATTTTTTCAAACTTTTCATTCATATATCATAGCCTCTTTTTGTAACCAGTTTTCCATTTATTATTTCAGAGTGTGAATTTCCGACAAATACTGTCGTAAACATGTTGACCTGTTCTTTCTCAAGCTCAGACAATGTACATACCTTACAGCTTGTACCATTGCGTCCGATATTCTCTACATAGCCACACTTTCTGTCAGGCGATGCTCCCGATGCAAGCATAATATCACACGCCCTCTTTAAATAATCATGTCTCTTATGGCTTGACGGATTATATATCGCTATTGCAAAATCCCCATCTATTGCTGCTTTTAGTCTCTTTTCTATAATCTCCCATGGTGTTAAAAGATCACTTAAGCTTATGACACAATAATCATGGTTTAAAGGACAGCCTAAAACGGCAGCCCCACTGTTTGCCGCTGTTATACCTGGTATCACACATATTTCTATGTCATCATCATATTCTGGTGATAGTTCATATACCGGTGCTGCCATTCCGTAAACACCGGAGTCCCCGCTGCAGATCATTGAAACCGTCTTTCCCTCTTCTGCCAGTTCAAAGCACATTCTGCACCGCTCTATTTCCTTACGCATAGGGGTTGTTTTAAATTTCTTGTCAGGGAAATGGTCTTTTACAAGATCCACATATACTGTGTATCCTACAATAACATCACTTTTTTCTACGGCCTGTATTGCCTGATCTGTCATCATATCAAAGTTTCCCGGTCCCATTCCAACCAGATAAATAATTTTTTTATCGCCCTTCATTTTGTTTCCTTCCTGTTAATTTCATTTCCCTGTTAAATTCATTTCTCCCTTATGCTGTATAACCTGCGCCGCCGAAAATGTCATACCATCATGTGCGGTCTTTTTTACCAGAAGTTTTCCTCCTTCTGCTGCGCACATAGCCGCCCTCTCACAGACATTTGAAACCCCTGTTATTTTCTTTACAAATTCGGATTCTGAAAATCCGCAATCATCGTTTACTTCGTATTTCATATCCGCATTTGCAAGTTCTTCACTTGTAAACACCATAAACGCAACATTATAAAACTGAGCCAGTTCCATAAGCCCTATTTCATTTTTCTTTATATCGATTGATGCTATTGCAAAGACATCTTTCGAAATATTAATTTGCGATTTAACACACATTTCTTCAACAAACGTCTTTAATTCCTCAAATGTTTTTCCTCTTTTACAGCCTATCCCAATGGCAACCTTCTTCGGCCGCAGTTCTACAAGTGTTTTCTTTGGATATTTATCATCTCCTATAGAAATATCTGCGTCAGCCATTCCATATGTAACCATTTCAAATTTTGTATTTCCCGGCTCACTTTGAATTTTAATGTAGTCTTCTTCATAAGCCGCCACCTTAAGGGTTTCCCCTCTTAATGCCTTTGCCGAAACCTTTGCTATTCCATCCCTATTTACTATATAAAGTCTGTTTTTCTTTGCAAACAGATCAACAGCAAATCTGTCATTTTTATCTGTAGATGTAGTTATAACTGCAGATGCACCTATCGCCTGCGCTATATTCTCTGCCAGTTCATTCGCACCACCAATGTGCCCGGAAAGAACAGGTATCACAAATTCACCTTTGTCATCAATTACTATAACAGGGCTGTCCGTCAATTTGTCTTTTATAAACGGAGCTATAGAGCGCACTGCTATCCCACATGCTCCTATAAAAATAATTGGAAGCCTTTTATTAAAAGCATCCTCTGTCCACTTGCCCAGATCATCATCCTTATCCCTGTAAATGGGTATAAGATCTAAGCTGTCAACTTTTGCAAGACGCTTTAAAGCAAGATCTTTTCCTTTTTCTGTAAAAAAACAAACTTTTACTATCATATTCTTTTCCTGAATTCTGTTTCAAAATCAGCAGCATACAACCTTGATTTCTCATAGTCATTGTGCGCAATGGCATCTCCGACTAAAACGATCGCCGTTTTTGTTATGTTATTTTTCTTTGCAATATCTGCAAGTGTGGATATTGTACCTACAAACTTCTTTTCATCATCCCATGTTGCTTTGTATACAAGAGCTGCCGGTGTATCTCTGTCATATCCACCATTTATAAGCCTTTTGGATAATTCCTCGAGCATTCCTGTACTTAAATATATTGCCATGCTTGCCCTATGAGCAGCAAAACTCTCGATGCTTTCTTTCTCTGGCACCGCCGTGCGCCCTGCCATTCTCGTAATGATAAGAGACTGCGATACATCTGGCAGTGTATATTCGATATCAAGACTTGACGCCGCACCAAAACATGCACTGACCCCCGGTGTACTGTCATATTCTATTTCAAGTTTATCAAGCATATCCATCTGCTCTCTGACCGCACCATATATACTCGGCTCACCGGTGTGAAGCCTTACGACATCAAGATTTCTTTCCCAGGCATCCTTCATCACTTCTATCACTTCCTCAAGCGTCATATATGCACTGTTATGTATTTCACATTCTTTCTTTGCATTATCAAGAAGCTGTGGATTTACGAGTGATCCCGCATATATTATGACATCTGCCTGTTCAAGCAGATTTTTTCCCCTTACTGTAATAAGATCTACTGCGCCGCTTCCGGCTCCAACAAAATGTACCATTTTCCTTTTCCTTATAATTATAATAATCTCTCAAGCAGTTCCCTTGCACCAGCACTCTGCGCCAGCAGTCCAAAGTCATTAGAATACATAATGCATTCTATCCTAAGGTTGTCTCCAGCTCTTTTGCGAAGATAAAACATGATTTTATTTATAACCTCATCCATTGTTATCTCCTGCATTCCGGCTTCTCTTAATATTCTTATACCTTCCTCTGTTGTAACGGCTTCAAGCACCTGTGATACTGCTTTAAATTGTTTTTCGCATTCCATGAAATCTGCATTCCCATGATGTATATTCTGATTCAAAGCTGTCTTGTACAGAGCTCTCAGCGCTGCTGCCGATAGCAGCTCCATCCGGCAATCAGCTTCCTTTGAATGAGTATTCATTATTCCACCTGATACCTTGATAAGCTTTCCGACATGCCCTGTCAAAAGCATACTGCTAAATCCAAGCTGCTTTGCCATATCTATTGTATCACCGATAAAATTGCTGCATTTCACACTCTTGTCAAGGTCATATCCATAATGTGCTTTCATAAAATCAAGTCCATAATTTCCAGGAGATACCGCTGCTATGTCAAACCCAAGCGCTTTTTTTTGTTTAAGCTCTACCATAATTGTGTCAAGAAGTGCTTTAGAACTCATAGGTTCAACAATACCACTCGTCCCAAGTATTGATATTCCACCTACAATCCCAAGTCTTGGATTAAATGTTTTTTCCGCAAGCTCCCTTCCCTCCGCAACCGATATCTCAACATAAAGATCATCCGTGCAGTCACAAAGTTTCATTACTTTTTTTACTTCTTCTTCTATCATCTGCCTCGGTACATGGTTTATAGCTGCATTGCCTACTGGCTGGTCAAGTCCCGGCTTTGTCACTCTTCCGACACCATCCCCTCCATCTATTATCACCTGCGGAAACCCATTTTTTTTATTATAACACTTATGTCCACTTTTCTCATCAAGATATGTTACAGACGCTGTAATATGTGCTCCCGTTGTAATATCCGGATCATCCCCTCCATCTTTTATGACAGAGCAGCTTACACACTTTTCCGAAATATTTATATCTGTTATCGAAGCTTTAAATTCAATTTTTTTCGGAGTAATAATAGTTATATCATGTTTTCTTTTTCCGGTAAGAAGCATGTAGCATGCCGCTTTTGCAGCGGCTGCCGCACAACTTCCCGTTGTAAAACCATATCTCATGTAAATTCTCCTTATCAAGCCTCACAGTCTATATTTTGTGATAGCGGGTTACGGCGCGTTGATTTTTTGTGCCGTAATAAACAATACGTCTATGCGGCATTTACACCTGCTAG
>OLPC01001587.1_pt1 | contig 19242 bp, 11 predicted proteins | sample 1672341 | NCBI WGS metagenome assembly OLPC01 (sample SAMEA3136673, study PRJEB25190) | human gut metagenome | reverse complement strand
GCAAAGCAGCTCGGACGGCACTACATCGGCATTGAGCTGAACCCGGAATACTGTACGCTGGCACAGAAACGGATCGGAGGTGAAACCCCATGAGCAAGCGCTCGCCCCGGCTGCTGTTCACGCAGGAGGAGCGGACAGCGCCGGAACTGAAAAAGGCCATCCAAAAAGCGGATAAAGCCTATCAAAAGCTGGAAAAGGCCGAGGCGAAGATACCCAAGAAAACCGTAAAGAAAAAGCAGCGCGTCGTTGACCCGAAAACCGGCACGGTCACAACGCGCCTTTCCTTTGAGGAGGTGGACAAGAAGCGACCACCCTCCAAGCTCACCCACGCCCTGCGGGACACGCCCGGTGCGGCGGCGCTATCTGCCGTCCACAGGGAGATTCGGGAGCACGAGCAGGACAATGTGGGTGTGGAGAGCGCCCACGGCGTGGAGCAGGCGGCGGAGCGCGCCGTGCGACTTGCCCAGCACGCCCATCGCTCCCACAAGGAGAAGCCCTACCGTCGCGCAGACCGCGCCGAGGCCAAGGCAGACCGCGCCAACCTCCGTGCGCTGGACAAAACGGCACAGCACCATGACCCGCAGTTTTCCAGCAATCCCTACTCACGCTGGCAGCAGAAGCAGGCCATCAAGCGGGAGTACGCCGCCGCCAAAGCCGGAAAAAGCGCCGGGAATACGGTCAAAGCCTCCGAAGCCACGGCAAAGGCGGCGCGGAAAGCCGCAGAGAACACAAAGAAAACCGGCGAGTTCATCGCCCGTCACAAAAAGGGCTTTCTTATCGTGGGCGGCATCGCGGCAATGATCGTCCTCATCCTCTGCACCGTTTCCTCCTGCTCCCTGCTGATTCAGGGCGGAGCCACCGGCGTCAACGTATCCACCTACCCCAGTGAGGACGCGGATATGCTGGCGGCAGAGGCGCAATATTGCGCCATGGAAGCGGAATTGCAGCAGTATCTCGACACCTACGAAAGCACCCATGACTACGATGAGTACCATTTTGATCTGGACGACATCGAGCATGACCCCTATGTGCTGATCTCCGCCGTCACTGCCCTTATGGGCAGGGAGTGGACGATCTCCGAGGTCGGCGGCATACTCGATATGCTGTTTGAGAAGCAGTACATCCTAACGGAAACCGTCACCACGGAAACGAGATACCGCACGGAAACCCGAACCGGCTACTACACCGACGCGGACGGAAACCTGCACAGCTATGAATATACCGTGCAGGTGCCGTACACCTATTACATCTGCACAGTCCGGCTGGAAAACTTCAACCTCTCCCATGTGCCGGTCTATATCATGTCGCAGGATCAGCTCTCCTTGTATGCCATGTATATGGCGACGCTGGGCAACCGCCCGGACCTGTTCGGCGGCTCGGAGTACATCGGGAAATACTACACCGCCGACTATGAGAAGTACGAGATACCCCCGGAGGCGCTGGAGGACGCGCAGTTCGCCGCCATCATCAAGGAGGCGGAGAAGTATCTCGGCTACCCCTACGTCTGGGGCGGCAGCACGCCCGCCACCTCCTTCGACTGCTCCGGCTTTGTCAGCTACGTCTACAACAACTGCGGCGTGGGCTGGAGCTTCGGCAGGCTGGGCGCGGAGGGACTGCGCCAGCTCTGTACGCGGGTGTCCGCCGCCAACCTGCGCCCCGGCGATCTGGTGTTCTTCCAAGGCACCTATGACACCACCGGCGCGTCCCATGTGGGCATTTACGTCGGCAATGATATGATGCTTCACTGTGGCGACCCCATCCAGTACACAAGCCTCAATTCAAGCTACTGGCAATCCCATTTCCTTGCTTACGGGCGTTTACCTGCGCCCTGATCTCTCAGAAAGGAGCCGAATATGAACCCGAAAATCAGCAGGCTGCGGGCGGAGCGCGAGAAGAACAACGGCAAAATCGCCGCGCTCCAGACCCGCAACAGAGAAATCGACAGCCAGATCATGGAACTTGAGAACACCGACATCATCGGTATAGTGCGGGAAAGCGGCTTTACGCCGGAACAGCTCTCCCGGCTTCTTCAGTCCATGCGGCAGGGGCAGTTCCCCGCGCCGGAGGCTGAACGGAACGAAACGGAGGAAAAACAGTATGAGGAAGTTTAACACCCGGCTTTTTGCCGGTCTGCTGGCGGTATTCTGCTGCATGACCGCCCTTTCCGCCACCGCCTACGCAGACGGCGGCTATTACGAACAAAGTGAGGACGGAAGCGAAACGCCGCCGTCCTCCATTGACAGCATCACCATCTCCACGGAAACCGTCAGACTGCCGGAGCAGCAGGGCAGCGAGGCGCTGACCCCGGACGGGAATCTGACCCTCATCGACGACATTTTGCAGTCCGCGCCCTATGCCAGCGTGGAGGAAGCGGCAGAAAACAAGCAGTTCATCACCGTCCAGAGCAAAAACGGCAACTACTTCTACATCGTCATTGACCGCTCCGGAGACACGGAAAACGTGTATTTCCTCAACCTTGTGGACGAGGCTGACCTCATGGCGCTGATGGAGAACGGCGGCAGCGCCGCAGCCTGCTCCTGCAAAGACAAGTGCGAGGCAGGTGCGGTCAACACCGTCTGCGCAGTCTGCAAGACCAATATGACGGAGTGCATGGGCAAGGAAAAGGTCGCGGAAAAGACGCCGGAGCCCGACCCAACACCGGATACGACTGACAGCCCCGACAAGGACGGCGGCGAAAAGAAGTCCGGCAGCGGTCTTGTTGTGATTGTGCTGCTGCTCCTGATGGCGGGCGGCGGCGCGCTGTATTGGTTCAAGCTCCGTAAGAAGAAGCCCGACACAAAGGGACCTGTGGACTTGGACGATTACGACTACGGCGATGAGGATGAAGATGAGGAATACGAAAACGAGGACGATGCGGACGAGTCGGAGGAAACGGAGGACGCGGATGCATGACCCTTTTCACCAAAAACCCGCTGGAGCGGCTGATGATGCAGCGCCCCTATCCGGGAAAGGAGGAAACGCCGCGCACCCCTGCCCCGGAGGGACATTTCTGCTGCGGCTGTTCCCGCTACGGCACCGTCTGCCTCCGTCCCTGCTACCGTGACACCGACCTGCGGGAGAAACTGCGGGGGAAAGCGCCGGAACGTTAGGACCCCGACACTTGCCGCCTTCTCCCGCCGATGCACAATGTACCCATGAGAGACCAGATGCAGCGAAAAAGGATGTGATACGGAAGCGGTGCCTTGAACGGCCCTGACTCATATACGATTAGAAAAACAGACACGAAAAGCAGTCCTTCGGGGCTGCTTTTTGCTATGCAGAAAAGGAGAAAAATGAATATGACACACCATAAATTAGTGATCGCGGAAAAGCCCTCCGTCGCCCAGTCCATCGCCGCCGTGCTGGGCGCGACCAAACGCAACGACGGCTATCTTTCGGGAGGCGGCTACCTTGTGAGCTGGTGCTTCGGGCATCTGGCGGAGCTGGCGGGCGCGGATGTGTACGATGAAAAGTACGCCAAGTGGCGCTATGACGATCTGCCCATCCTGCCCGCAAGCTGGCGCTTCACGCTGAAAGCGGACAAAGCCAAACAGTTCGAGATGCTGCGGGACCTCATGGGCCGGGAGGACGTGACCGAGGTCATCAACGCCTGCGACGCGGGGCGCGAGGGGGAGCTTATCTTCCGCACCGTCTACTACATGGCAGGCTGCACAAAGACCATGAAGCGGCTTTGGATCTCCTCCATGGAGGACGAGGCCATCCGCAGGGGCTTTGCGGACCTTCGTCCGGGACGGGAATACGACGGACTGCACCAGTCCGCCCTCTGCCGCGCCCGCGCGGACTGGCTGGTGGGCATCAACGCCACGCGCCTGTTTTCCGTCCTTTACCACCGCACCTTGAATGTCGGGCGCGTCATGACGCCCACGCTGGCGCTTATCGTCCAGCGGGAGGCGGAGATCGGGGCGTTCCGCCCGGAAGCCTTTTACACGGTAAATCTTCGCTGCGGCGATTTTGCCGCCGTGTCCGAAAAGTTCAAAGAGAAAGCGGAGGCGGACGGTCTTGCCGCTGCCTGCGCCGGTCAGCCGGTCACGGTCAAGGCGGTGCAGCGCACGGAGAAAACGGAGAAAGCGCCGCTGCTCTACGACCTGACCGCGCTCCAACGGGATGCCAACCGCACGTTGGGCTATACCGCACAGCAGACGCTTGACTACCTGCAAGCCCTCTATGAAAAGAAGCTCTGCACCTATCCCCGCACGGACAGCCGCTTCCTCACAGACGATCTGGAACCCTCTGTGCCGGAGCTTGTGACCGTTGCCGCCGCCATCTGCGAAGCAGCCGCGCCGGAGCGTGTGAACGCAAGACAGGTCTGCGACAGCCGCAAGGTCAGCGACCACCACGCCATTCTCCCCACCGCCAGCGCGGGCAAGGCGGATACCTCCGTCCTGCCGCTGGGCGAGCGCGAGCTTTTGCGCCTTGTGTCAGGTCAGCTTCTCCGTGCGGTCAGCGACGCCCACCGCTATGCGGAAACCACAGTTGCGCTGGAGTGCGGCGGCGCTGTATTCACCGTCAAGGGCAGAACCACCCTCACACCCGGCTGGAAGCAGTATCTCGCGCAGGAAAAGCAAGACGCCGCGCTGCCGGAGCTGTCGGAGGGACAGGTATTGGATTGCGCCGAAGCCGCCGTAAAGGAGGGCAAGACCACGCCGCCCAAGCATTATACGGAGGATACGCTGCTCTCCGCCATGGAGACTGCCGGAAAGGAAGATATGCCGGAAGAAGCGGAACGAAAGGGGCTGGGAACGCCCGCCACCCGCGCCGCCATCATCGAAAAGCTGGTATCCACGGGCTTTGTGGAGCGCAAAAGGGCAAAAAAGGCCGTCAGCCTTGTGCCTGCCCATACCGGCGTTTCCCTCATCACCGTGCTGCCGGAGCAGTTACAGTCTCCGCTTCTCACCGCCGAATGGGAATACCGCTTGCAGCAGGTGGAGCGCGGCGAGCTTTCCCCGGACGAGTTCATGACCGGCATTGCGGATATGCTCACGGAGCTGGTAAAAACCTATAAGGCCATCTCCGGCGCGGAGGTGCTGTTCCCCTCCGGCCGTGAGGTCATTGGCAAATGCCCCCGCTGCGGCAGCGACGTGACCGAGAGCAAAAAGGGCTTCTTCTGCGAGAAAAATGACTGCCGCTTCGGGCTGTGGCGGGACAATAAGTTCTTTGCCGCCAAGCGCGCCGCTCTGACAAAAAAGGTCGCCGCCGCGCTGCTTGCAGACGGGCGGGTGAAACTCACCGGCCTCTACTCCGAAAAGACCGGCGGCACCTACGACGCCACCGCCGTGCTGGAGGATACCGGCGAGAGCGTCCGCTTCCGTTTGGAATTTGACAAGGGGGCGAGGACATGAAGCTCTCCAAGCTGGAGCAGGAAAGTATCATCCTCTACAACGAGGAAGAATCCACCGCCAGCATCTACACCCACGACCCCAAGCTGAAGCGCAAGCTCAAGCGCCTTGCGGAGAAATACCCGGACAAGGTGTACCCGGATAGGACCGTCCATGCCGGAGCGGTCAGCTACGCCGTGCCGAAAAGCTGCGTCAGCGTCCGGGAGCCGTTCAGCGACGAGCGGCGCAGGGCCGCCAGCGAACGCGCCAAAAACGCCGGATATACGCCGCCCGCAAGGAGTATATACTCCGAAAACGAATAAGAACCGAGCGCCCGCACAGGAAAGCCTACCCCTGCGCGGGCGCTGCCATTTTAGGGGTAAACAGCCCATGAAATGAAAGGAAGTGCCTATGACACGAAAATCTCCGTATCCGACAAGAGCGGATTATCCGGCATTGATTGAAAATGCCAAGCCTGCGCTGCGCGAGCTGTTGGGCGCGGCCTCGTATGAACGGAGGATCGCCGTTCTCAACGAATGTTCTCTCGATGTGGTCAATACCGTCTGCACGATCATGGTGCTGGGGCGGCACAGCCTCTATCTTCGCCGCAAAAAGCCCTTCAACGCGCCGGACGCGGTTTTTGTCCGGTGGGCGGCGGACCTGTGGACGCTGCGTGAGCAGGACAAGGCAGGCGACATCCGCTATCTCTGCGGAAAAACGGATTTGCAGGAATACCTCACGCGGGGGCTTCAGCTCCTGCGTATCGACCTGACGGAAGGAGGACCCTATGCCAGAGAAACCCGGTAAAAACAGAGAACAGCTCAAGGAGATCACCGACCGCATCGAGGCGGGCATCCGCGACATCTTTGAATCCGGCGATATGGAAAAGTACCGCAATTACCTGCGCACCATGAGCCGGTTTCACAACTATTCCCTCAACAATCAGGCGCTCATCCACTTGCAGCGCCCGGACGCCACACTTGTGGCGGGCTACAACCGCTGGCGGGACAAGTTCTCCCGCCATGTGCTGCGGGGCGAGAAAGGCATCACCATCATCGCGCCCACGCCGTATAAGAAGAAAATCGAGCAGGAAAAGCTCGACCCGGACACCAAGCTGCCCATTCTGGATGCGGACGGCAAAATCGTCACCGAGGAAAAGGAAATCGAAATCCCCATGTTCCGCCCGGTCAAGGTGTTCGACTACGCCCAGACGGACGGAAAGCCCCTGCCGGAGCGTGTGGCCAGTCCCGTCGCCAACCTGACCGGAAGCGTGGAGAATTATGAGGCGTTCATGGAGGCGCTGCGCCGCTCCTCGCCCGTGCCGGTGGAGGTAAAGCCTCTGTCCGCCGATGTGGACGGCTATTTCAGCCCCAAATCCCAGAGCATCACGCTGCGGGAGGGCATGAGCGAGGTGCAGACGGTATCCGCCGCCGTCCATGAGATCGCCCACGCCAAGCTCCACAACTACGGCTTGCAGCAGGCGGCGGAGCGCAAGGCCAAAAGCCGCAATACCGAGGAGGTGGAGGCCGAAAGCATCTCCTTCATGGTCTGCGCCTACTTCGGCATTGAAACCGGCGCGAACAGCTTCGGCTATGTGGCAACGTGGTCAAAAAACGCCGAGCTGCCGGAGTTCCGCGCCAGTCTGGACACCATCAGCAAGACCGCAAACGGCATCATCACCGATGTGGAGAAGCACTTCGCGGAGGTTTGCAAGGAGCGCGGCATCGAGCTTCCCAAGGACACGGAATATGAGCTTGTCACCACCCCTCCCTCCCGCGCCGACGCGCTGGCCTTTGCCGCCGACTACGCGGCGTTCCTGCGCCGGGATCTGAACGTTCCCGACAGCTCGGACAGTCCCACAGCGGAGGCGGTGGCGGATCGGCTGCTTGCCGGTGAGGACGCAGATCTGCGGAAGGAACTGGAGGATTTCGTCAAGCTGGCAGACGAGATCGGCATCGACGACGGCTCTCATGGGCTGCTGGAACGCTTCAACGGCCTGTTCCGTCAGGAATGGCGGGCAAAGGAGGAACCGCAGCCGGAGATTGAAACAGAAACGCCGAATGTTGTGGATGAGCTGCCGCCCCTGCCGGAGCTGGAGCAGGGCTATCCCATGCCGGATACCGGCATCGGCTTTTTGGAAATGTATCAGTACGGCTACACAGACGGCAACGCCATGCTGCCGCTGACCAAGGAGCGCGCCATGGAGCTGTTCATGCAGGACGTTCCCGTGTTCCTGCTCTATGCCGACAGCACCGAGGCCATGGCGCTGGACGCTGAGGATATTTCCTCCCACACCGGCGTGTTCGGCGTGGAGCGCGAGGAATGGGACGCGGTGCGCGGCGTTGTGACGCTGAGCGAACAGGCAGACACGGAAAAGCTGTTTCTGGAAAACCCGCAGGACGCTTTCCTCATTTACCAGATTCGGCGCGGCGGTGAATTGGACGCTTACCGCTTCATGAACTATGACTACTTGCAGAGCAAGGGCGTCACGCCGGAGCGCGACGGCTACGACGCGATCTACACCGGGGGGTTTATGGATTATGGGAATGCCAGAACCAATCTGGATATGATTTATCAGCGGTTCAACGTGGATCACCCTGCGGATTTCAAGGGACACAGCCTGTCCGTCAGCGACATCGTTGCCCTAAAGCAGAACGGCGTAGTATCCTGTCATTACGTTGACAACATCGGCTTCCGGGAGCTTCCCAATTTCCTCAAGCCGGAGAACTACCTCAAAAACGCGGAGATGCTGCTGGAGGACGACTACGGTATGATAGACGGCATCTTGAACAACGGCCCCAAGCAGCCCACCGTGGCCGACCTGGAGGCGCAGGTCAAGGCGGGCTTTTCCATCTCCCTGACGGAGCTGGCTGCGGCCTCCCACCGTGAGCAGAAGAAGCCCTCCGTGCTGGAAAAGCTCAGGGAAAGGACGCCGGAGCAGTCGAAAAACAAAACAGCGCCCAAACGGAGCGCGGAAAGAGAGCTTTGATATGAACGACAAGCATTTCACCCACGATGAAGTCAGCCTTATGAGCATCTACAACGCGGCAGGCACCCGCGAGGGCCTGATCGCAGCCCTCACAGAAATGCGGGGGTATCTGGACGCGGAGGAGGCCGAGCTGCGGGAGCTGACAGACAGCGCCCTCGCAAAGCTGCGCGACATTACCGACGCGGAGTACGCCGCCCTTGACCTGACGCCGGATTTTGACCTCTGAGCAAAACTGACTGTTTTACGGTCAAGAGCCGGAAAAATCGCAGATTCGCCGCTGGGAGTGCGCCGGATGAGGAATGTATCATCCGGCGCGTTTCCTTTGGAAGAACGAAAACCACGATAAAACCACGAAGGGAGGATTTTGCTTATGCCCAACAAACTGCAAGCCTACGCGGAGCAGGCGGAGCGCACCGCGCGGCAGATCACCGGCAGCCATCTGGCGTGGACGGCGTTCCTGACCACCGCCGCAAGGCTGTATAAGTACCCCTACAACGAGCAGCTCATGATTTATATGCAGCGCCCGGAGGCCACCGCCTGCGCGGAGTACGACTTCTGGAACGAGAAGATGGGGCGCTATGTCCGGCGCGGCAGCACGGGCATCGCCCTCATCGACGCTACCGGCTACAAGCCGCGGCTCAAATACGTCTTTGACGTTTCCGATACCGGCGGCAAGGAAAACACCCGCCGCGTCAACTTGTGGGAGCTGAAAGACGCGCATACGGACAGCGTGAGCGCCATGCTGGAGCGTAATTACGGCGTTTCCGGCAAAAACGGCCTTGCGGAGCAGTTCGAGAGCGTCGCTTCCCAGCTTGCTGCGGAATACTGGCGCGACCATTCCCGCGACATTCTCGGCATCGTTGCGGATTCCTATCTGGAGGAGTATGATGATTACAACATCGAGGTGGCGTTCAAAAACGCCGCGGCGGTCAGTATCACCTACTCCCTCATGTCCCGCTGCGGGATGCAGCCGGAGGATCACTTTGAACACGAGGATTTTTTCAGCATCTTTGATTTCAACACCCCGCGCACGGTGGCGGCACTCGGTACGGCGGTCAGCGAGATCAATGAACAGGTTTTGCGGCAGATCGAAGTCACCATACGAAATTATGAGCGCGAACACAGCGCGGAAAGGACGGCAGAGCATGGAGAACAACCTGACTTACACGATGAACGGAGATTACCTGATTCCCGACCTGAAGATCGAGGTGCCGGAGCAGCCCCTCGGCAAGTACGGGCGGATGCGCCAGAAGTACCTGAAGGAGCATCGGCCCATCCTCTGGAACCAGATGATCTTGGAGGAAGCCCTGTTCCCGCACCTGCTGGAGATCGAGCAGGCGGCGCAGAGCCGCTTAGAGCAGATGATGCCGAAGCTGGCGGCGGAGGCAGGAGCGACGGAGAGCCTGAAAGCCCGCGACCCAATGAAATGGGTGGGCCTGATGAACACCTGCAAGGCGCAGGCGGAGGAAGTGATTCTCGCGGAGCTGATCTACGCATAACAGAACACCCCGCACGGGGCGGTCAGCTATCCTTTTTCCCCACCGAAGCGGAACAGATTACAGCCATAGAAGAAGCGGAGAGCGCACAAGCGCCCTTCGCTTTTTCCGTTTCTCAGGCGCAGCTTGACCATGTGCTGCGGCTGGGCGGCAACGCGGACGATACCCGCATGGTCATTGCCGCCGCGTTCCAGAAGCAGAAGTCTGTGGAGGACGTTGCCGCGCTGCTGCAAAGCACCTTTCACGGCGGCAACGGCTTTAAGACGCCGGAGGGCGAGCTTTCCGCGTGGTACGCCGTAGACGGCATCCACATCGCCCCCGGCAGGAGCGCGGAGTATGTGCGCAGCGCGCAGGTAATCGCATGGCAGGACGCCGCCGCGCGCATTTCTGAGCTTATGGACAGCGGCGCGTATGCCTCCAATGTGGAGCTTGCCGAGGCAGGGCAACATGAGCGGATGCAGCTTGCCCAAGCCCTCTGGTATCTGAAACACGATCTCAGCGACGAGGCGCGGGAACAGGGCTATCTCTCCTGTATGGATACGCTGCGGGGCGGCGGATTCCCTGATGAAACGGCGCGGCTGGCAGAGCAACTGACAAACACGGATTTCCGCGAAACGCTCTCCGGCGAGTTCGCACAGTTTTACGCCGCCCATGAGCAGGACAGAAGCCTGCTGCGCTTCCACTATCACAAGCTCGATCAGATTTGGCAGAGCCTGCGGGACCTGTCCTTGCCCCGCAGGGAGTATTCCTCCGAAATGGCCGCAGTGCCGGAGCTGGGGCGCTTTATCACCGAGGACGAGATCGACCACGCGCTGGATCGCGGCAGCGGCGTGGAGGGCGGCAAAGGCAGAATCTACGAATACTTCACCGCCGACCATACCGGCAAGGAAAAGGCAGCTTTCCTCAAAGATGAGTACGGCATAGGCGGGCGCTCCCATGCCGTTTCCGGCGCATCCCATAGTGATGAAAGCCACGGCAGCCGCGGAATTGTCCTGAAAAAAGCAGGCTGTGCCAATGTGGAGCTGAGTTGGACGAAGGTGGCCGCAAGGATTGACAGCCTCTTTCAGAAGGACCGCTTCCTCTCTCCAAGGGAAAAGGAGCGCTACGCCCAGCTTCAGCGGGAAAAGGAAGCGGAGCGTGAACTGCCAACACAGGCACAGATTGACTACAATTCCATCAAGGAAGCCCACCCGGACGACATCGTGCTGTTTCAGGTGGGCGATTTCTTTGAGATGTACGGCGAGGACGCAAAACAGGCGGCGGAGCTGCTTGATCTCAACCTTACCACAAGGGCGATACCCGGCGCTGGGCGTGTGGAAATGTGCGGCGTTCCGTCGCACAATTTAGAGATGTATGTAGAGAAATTGCGCGATAAGTATGATGTGACGATTGCCGAAGCGCCAGACTTTAGAGGTGAGCGCCACATTTACACGCTGCGCTCTATCGACCATGAAGCAGAAGCCGCCATCAATGCTTATGAAGCAGAGTTCGGCGCGGACGGCACGAGGGTGTTCCGCGACCCCGCCGCAGAGCAAGTTCAGCCCACGGTGCAGGAACATTTGGAGCATTACAGGCCGGTGGTGATGGCAGCGGTTTCGGAGGATACGGCCTATCGCAACGCCTGCGGGCACTCTGACCGGGAAAATGCGGAGATCGAGTGCAATGCCGCCGTGCGCCGTGCCGTTCTCAATTCAAAGGATATGGAGATTATCCGGCTATTTTCGGATGTGCCGGAGTTCCGCAGCCGCCTGCACCGAGAGACTTTTGAGGGAACCTATGCGCGGCTCCATGATCTGCTGCGTCCGCTCTCGCAGGACGATATAGACGATGCACTCCGTGCATGGAACGGAAATATCGAGAGCAAGCACGCCGTAGTGCGGTATATGGAGCAGCACGGGCGCGAAAAAGAAACCGCCGCATGGCTCGCCCGCGAGTATGGAGGGAATGAAAGCAAAAGCCTTTTTATCGTCCGCGCCGGAAGCCCGGAAACCGTTGAACTGACGTGGCCGAAGGTGCAGCGGCGGATTGCCCAACTCATTCAATCCGATAACTTCTACACCGAGCAGGAACAGGACAACTTTGACAATATTGACCCCATCGCCATCCGGGAAGCGCTTGCTGAACGTGGTATTGTAAATGGGCAGGTTGTGGATGCGGAGACTAATCGCAACAGCCCCTTCGTCCGGCAGGTCATGGCGGATGTAGAGCGGATCGCGGCGCAGGAAGCGCAGGCGGCGTACATGGACTCACCGGACCGTTTTTCCATCCGTCTGCACCCCAACGAGGGCGGCATTACCGGCATCTGGGACTCGGCCCTTGACCTCTTCTATGAGGAGGGTGGGCAGGTGCTTCGCTTCGCGGAACAATCTAACGCCATTGACTACCTCTCCAGTATTCAGCGCAGCCGCGGTATGGAGCCGGACGTGTCGGTTTTCACAACGCCGCTGGGGAATGCCTATCGCGTGGGCGACGGCTTTTCTTCCACCGCAGCCGAACAGCGGGATACTCTGATGGTGGTCGAGCGTGTAGACGAAGATAATGTTTGGTACACTCTGCCAAGCGTCCCGGAGCAGGAAACGGTCAGCGTAGACCGCACCGTTTTTGAGCGTTACCTCGACACCGGCTATTTCTTCGCTACGGAGCAGACGCAACCTGTCAAGGAGGTCACTGCCGAAAACGAACAGGAAAACATGATTTTCCGTGCGCCGTATGCCGTGGGCGATACCGTCTATCTGGACAACACACCCTTTGAAATCAAGGAGGTCGGCGCACTCAACGTGCAGCTTCGTGACCCTGCGCTCCGCTATCCCGTATTCCGCGCCGAAAGCCGCGAGAACTTTGAACGGCTGCTGCGCCGGGATGAGCGGAACGCCGCCATAACAGATTATCTTCCCGCACGGAACAGAAACGACGACCTCCGCGACCTCCTGATGAACGGCATCCTCACGCCTGACATCCGGGACGAGGTGCGGGAGCTGTTCCGGCAGGGCGAGGGCAACGCCGCCATCGGTGCGTATCTTTCCAACGTTTTCGCCGCGTCGGACGCGGACACCATGACGCTGGAGGACGGCACCGAGGCAGATTTCATCACCTCAAGAAGCGGCTTTCAGGCGCAGGTGCATGGGGAAAAGGGCGTACACGCCCTCGGATTGTTGTGGCCGGACGCCGCTCCCGTGCTGCGCGCCGTTTTTCTGGAGGAAGCGCAGACGCAGAGCCGGACACAGGCACAGCCTGAACCAGATATTTCTCATCCTGAACAGCCAGCATCGGAGGCGACTGAACCGGAGCAGCCACAGTTTACCACGGAAACCGTGGCGGTATATCCCGGTGACAAAAACAACCTCCCCTATGATGTAGAGATTCGTACCCTGCGCTTTGACGAGCCGGAACATGACCCGCCCGCACCGCTGCCGCCTGCGGAAAACTTCCGTATCACGGATGACAATTTAGGCATCGGCGGCGCAAAGGCGAAGTTCCGGGCGAATATGGCGGCAATCAATCTCCTGAAGGAGCTGGAGTTTGAGGGCGCACAGGCCACGCCTGAACAGCAGGAAATTCTCTCCCGCTATGTCGGCTGGGGCGGCCTTGCGGATGCTTTTGATGAAAGCAAGGATAACTGGAAAGACGAATTTGCGGAGCTGTACGCCACGCTATCCCCGGAGGAATACGCCGCCGCCAGAGCTTCCACGCTGAACGCTCACTACACCAGCCCCACGGTTATCAAGGCGATCTATGAGGCGGTGGGCAACATGGGCTTCCAGACCGGCAACATCTTGGAGCCTGCCATGGGCGTGGGCAACTTCTTCGGTATGCTGCCGGAGAGCATGGAAAGCAGCAGGCTCTACGGCGTGGAGCTGGATTCCATTACGGGACGCATCGCCAAGCAGCTCTATCCCAAGGCAGACATTACCGTGGCAGGCTTTGAAACCACCGACAGACGGGATTTCTTCGACCTTGCCATCGGCAACGTGCCCTTTGGACAGTACCAGGTCAACGACCGGGCTTACAACAAGCTCGGTTTTTCTATTCACAATTACTTTTTCGCCAAGGCGCTCGATCAGGTGCGTCCGGGCGGTATCGTCGCGTTTGTGACCTCTCGGTATACGATGGACAGCAAAGACGACCGCGCCAGACGGTACATTGCCGAGCGCGCCGACCTGCTGGGGGCCATTCGTCTTCCCAACAATGCGTTCAAGGCCAACGCCGGTACGGAGGTGGTGTCCGACATCATCTTCCTGCAAAAGCGTGACAGACCCATCGACATTGAACCTGACTGGGTGCATCTCGGTGAAAATGAGGACGGATTTTCCATCAATCAGTATTTCATCGACAACCCCGAAATGGTATTAGGCCGACAGACCTCGGAGAGTACGCAGTACGGCAGACAGGACTTTACTGTGGAACCGTATGAGGATTTGGACCTTGCCACGCAGCTCAGATACGCCATTCAGAATATCGGCGGCAAGTACGAAGCCGCAGAGTTGCCTGACCTCGGTGAGAACGAAACCATACAGGATACCATTCCCGCAGACCCCAACGTGAAGAATTACAGCTATGCCGTGGTGGACGGTGAGGTGTACTACCGTGAGAACTCCGTCATGGTCAAGCCCAACCTGAACGCCACCGCAAAGGAGCGCGTCAAGGGAATGGCAGAGCTGCGGGACTGCGTTCACCGGCTCATCGACCTTCAGATGTGGGAATCCGACGACAGTTCCATACGCGCCGAGCAGCAGAAGCTCAACCGCCTCTATGACCGCTTCACCGAAAAATACGGCCTCATCAACAGCCGGGGCAACGCCCTCGCCTTTGCAGACGACAGCTCCTACTACCTGCTCTGCTCCCTTGAAATGCTGGACGATGAGGACAAGACCAAGCTCAAGGGCAAGGCGGATATGTTCACCAAGCGCACCATCCGGCAGCGGCAGTCCGTTACCAGCGTGGACACCGCCGCAGAAGCCCTCGCCCTGTCCATTGGGGAAAAAGCCCGCGTGGATATGGCGTATATGTCCCAGCTCACCGGCAAGAGTGAGGACGACATCATCGACGAGCTGAACGGCGTCATTTTCCTCGACCCTGTTTACGGCGACTGGCAGACAGCGGACGAATACCTCTCCGGCAACGTCCGGCAGAAGCTGCGGGAGGCGGAGAACGCCGCCGTTGACAGCCCCGGCTATCTGCCCAACGTGGAGGCATTGCGCGCCGCACAGCCGAAAGACCTTGACGCTTCGGAGATCGAGGTGCGCCTCGGCGCGACGTGGATCGACAAGAAGTACATTCAGCAGTTCATGTTCGAGCTGTTGGAGCCGCCTCTGTATGCCCGCCGCTCCTTGGAGGTCAACTACTCGGAGTTCACGGCGGAGTGGAACATCTCCGGCAAGAACAGCATCCCCTACAACGACATCAACGCCCGCATGACCTACGGCACCGACTGCGCCAACGCCTACAAAATCCTTGAAGATACGCTGAACCTGCGCGACGTGCGCATCTACGACACCGTAAGGGATGCGGACGGCACGGAAAAGCGCGTCCTTAACAGCAAGGAAACCACCCTCGCCCAGCAGAAGCAGCAGGCCATTAAAGAAGCGTTCCGGGACTGGATATGGAAGGACCCGGACAGGCGGCGGGAGCTGGTGCAGCTCTACAATGAGCGCTTCAATTCCACCCGTCCCCGGGAATATGACGGCAGGCATCTGATCTTTCCGGGCATGAATCCTGAGATCACGCTGCGGGAGCATCAGCGGGGCGCCATCGCCCACGACCTCTACGGCGGCAACACGCTCCTTGCCCATGAGGTGGGCGCGGGCAAGACCTTTGAGATGATCGCCGCAGCCATGGAGGGAAAGCGCCTCGGCCTGTGCCAGAAATCCCTCTTTGCCGTGCCGAACCACCTGACGGAGCAGTGGGCCTCGGAGTTCCTGCGGCTCTACCCCTCCGCAAATATCCTTGTCGCTACCAAAAAGGACTTTGAGACACGCAACCGCAAGAAGTTCTGCGCCCGCATCGCCACCGGCGACTATGACGCCGTTATCATCGGCCACAGCCAGTTTGAGCGCATCCCCGTTTCCAGAGAACGGCAGGAGCGGCTCTTGCAGGAGCAGATTTGGGAGATCGAGGACGGCATTTCGGAGCTCAAGGCCAGCCGCGCCGAGCGCTTTACCATCAAGGAGCTGGAGCGCACCAAGAAAAATCTGAAGGCCAAGCTGCAAAAGCTCCACGACGCCGCCCGCAAGGACGATGTTGTGACCTTTGAACAGCTCGGTGTAGACCGGCTCTATGTGGACGAGGCGCACAGCTTCAAAAACCTGTTCCTTTACACAAAAATGCGAAACGTGGCGGGGCTTTCCACCACCGACGCCCAGAAGTCCTCGGATATGCTCTTAAAATGCCGGTACATCGACGAAATCACCCACGGCAAGGGCGTTACCTTCGCCACGGGTACGCCCATCTCAAATTCCATGACGGAACTGTATACCATGATGCGGTATTTGCAGCACGATATGCTCAAGCGCAACAGTCTGACCCACTTCGACTGTTGGGCCTCCGCCTTTGGGGAAACCACCACCGCCATCGAGCTTGCCCCGGAGGGGACAGGCTACCGGGCGCGGACGCGGTTTGCCAAGTTCTTTAACCTGCCGGAGCTGATGAACCTGTTTCGGGAGGCGGCGGACATCAAGACCTCCGACCAGCTAAACCTTCCCACGCCTACGCCTGTCTATCACAACGAGGTCAGCCAGCCCACGCCGCTGCAAAAGCAGATGGTGCAGGAGCTGTCTGAGCGCGCCGCAAAAGTTCACGCGGGTATCGTGGACGCAAGCACCGACAATATGCTCAAAATCACCTCGGATGGGCGCAAGCTGGGCCTTGACCAGCGCGTCATCAACCCCGACCTGCCGGACGACCCGAACAGCAAGGTCAATCGCTGCGTGGACAACATCCACCGCATCTGGCAGGACGGGCAGACGGAGAAGCTGACGCAGCTCGTGTTCTGCGACCTGTCTACCCCGAAGGGTAAAGCGGCGCAAAGCGGCAGGATCGCCGCGAAAGGCACGGACAGCCCGGAGCTTCACGCGCTGGAGGCTGCCATTGACGCGGAAACCGAACCGGAGGAGCCACCCTTTACCATCTACGACGACATCCGGGAAAAGCTCGTTGCCAGAGGAATCCCCCGCGAGCAGATTGCATTCATCCATGAGGCGAATACGGAAGTCCGAAAGAAGGAGCTGTTTGCAAAGGTGCGCTCCGGTCAGGTGCGTGTGCTCATGGGCAGCACCTTCAAGATGGGTGCGGGCATGAACGTGCAGGACAGGCTCGTGGCGCTTCACGACCTGGACTGCCCGTGGCGGCCGGGTGATCTGGAGCAGCGCAGCGGGCGCATCATCCGGCAGGGCAACCGCAACAAGGAGGTACACATCTACCGCTATGTCACGGAATCCACATTCGACGCCTACCTCTGGCAGACGGTAGAAAATAAGCAGAAGTTCATCTCCCAGATCATGACCTCAAAATCCCCGGTGAGAAGCTGCGAGGACATTGACGAGGCGGCGCTCTCCTATGCCGAGATCAAGGCGCTGTGCGCCGGAGACGAGCGCATCCGTGAAAAAATGGACCTCGACGTGGACGTGGCGCGGCTGCGGCTGATGAAGGCCAATCACCAGAGCCAGCAGTACCGCTTGGAGGACAACATCCTGCGGCATTTCCCGGCGCAGATTGAGGAAAACAAAGGCTTCCTCTCCGGCTTTGAGGCGGATATGAAAACGCTGGAAGCCCATCCCCACCCCAAGGACGGCTTTGCGGGTATGGAGGTCAAGGGCGACCTTCTCACCGACAAGGACAATGCCGGTGCTGCCATTCTGGAGGCGTTCAAGGACGCAAAGGGCTTGGAGCCCGTTCCCATTGGCAGCTATCGTGGCTTTGCTATGTCGCTGACCGTGGAAAACTTCGGCAAGGACTTCATTCTCACCCTCAAGGGGAAGATGAGCCACCGGGTAGAGCTGGGCAAGGACGCAAGGGGCAACCTTGTCCGCATCGACAACGCCCTCGCCCAGATGCCGGAGCGGTACAAAACGGTGCAGGGCAGGCTTGAAAACGTGCAGGCGCAGCTTGCGACGGCAAAGGCGGAGCTGGGCAAGCCTTTTCCGCAGGAGGCGGAGCTGAAAGAAAAATCCGCGCGGCTGGCGGAGCTGAACGCCGAGCTGAACATCGACGACCGGACGCCCATGGAACAGGCGGCGGAGAATGTGGTGGCGAAACGCCCCTCCGTCCTCGGCAAGCTGAAAGCGCCCTGCGTCCACGGCGCTGGGGAAAAGAAAAAATCTCACGAACAGGAGGCACGATGAATATGAACGAGGCATTACAGCAATCGTTATACGACAAGCTCTCGCGGGAGCAGGACAAATACCGGGACTGGCTGAAGGGCCAGCCCTCGGAGGAAATCCTCCATCACAGCTATGAATACACCGTGCGGGAGGATATTTTGAAGAGCATGGAGGAGCTGACGCTCAGCGAGGCGGAAACGCGGGCGCTGCTGCTGTCCCCCTCGCCCATGGCAATCCTCTACGACAAGTTCTCCGATCTGGAAACCGGCTACATGGACACGATCCGCGACAGCATCGAGGACACGGCAAAGGACGAAGCAAAAAAGCTCCGTGAGCTGCCGGTTTATCCCTATCCCGCCGATCACGCGCGGGAGAATGGGGAGCTGGACGTTTACCGCGCGTCCTTCCGCGCCAATGTGAGCTGTAAGGACGCCATTGAAGCCGCCATCCGGGACAATTACCATGACAACCGCCTTGACACTGCGGCGGTGGGACAGGTGGCGGAGCAGTTCGGGCAGGAGCGGATGCTCTACGTCCTGGCGGCAACCGTCCGCCATTTTGATTACGACGGGCGCATCTCGCGGGACAACAAGCGCTGGGCGAATACCATCCCCGTCTATGAAAACAAAGACGGCATGGATAGCGACCGCTCGGTGCAGTTTGTGGTCAGCTCCCACCCCGGCCTGACGGACCTGTTTCTCACACAGGCGCGGCACGAGCAGCGGCTGCGCCAGCCCCTCACCGCCGACGAGATCAAAACAGAGGCTGCACGGCTGCTGGGCAAGCTGCAAGAGCCGGTGCAGCCCAACAGTCCAAACGGGACGCATTTCATGGCAGAGGTGTCCCGTGACTTCATGGAGCGCGCCGGAGCGAAGGACACGGCGGCGCTGCAAAAGCTGCTGCCCTTTTCCACCCTTGCCCTCACGACCCTCAAAGACCGCAGGGGCGTGTTTGCCATGATCGGCAAGGACGAGGATCGCAGCCAGAGCCTCCGGCGTCCCTCCGTCCGCTCCAAGCTGCAACAGGCTTCGGCGGAGCAGAAGCAGCCTGCCGCAAAGAAGAAGGATTTGGAGCTGTGACATGGCGAAGCGGAAACGGGACATCCA
>OLPC01001583.1_pt1 | contig 19279 bp, 19 predicted proteins | sample 1672341 | NCBI WGS metagenome assembly OLPC01 (sample SAMEA3136673, study PRJEB25190) | human gut metagenome | reverse complement strand
ATGGTCTACTGGACCAGGCAGCTCGCCGACGTGTCAACGGTGGTTTAACATAGAGTCATTACGGCCCCCCAATCACTTCAACTTATCCCAGCATCTAGTAGCGATTTCGTTTGATAGCTTAGATGTCCTAAATTGGGATATTTTGAATCATAGCATATCGTCAGCGCATGGATATTGAAGCGAACACCATTATTGGCGCCTTTTTGCGCAGCGCTCGTCGCCGAGAGCAATTGACTCAGAGCGATCTAGCTACTCTGCTGAATAAGCCTCAATCCTATGTGTCAAAAATCGAGTCGGGGGAACGCAGCCTTCATGTATCTGAGCTATTCGACTATTCGAATGCGCTAAATATTTCCCCCGAAGATTTAGTTGCAGCAATGCGGGTGTATCTCGATAAGTAACTTGCCAAAATGGGGCAATTACCACTTTCTGCCAATATGTTATTAATCTCAGCCCCTCCGCCGACTCGCAAAGCCTGCGAGGGTCGTATGCGGCTTACCGATGCAGGAGGAAGTCGATGATGTTCACGATTTCTATCCCATAGTCAAAACTTGCGAGATTTGCAAGTTTTGTCGATTGAGTTAGCGCAGCGAGCCCGATCTCCATAGTTTTGCAGCTCGTCTACCTGTTTCGCGCACACCAAGCCGAGGGCAAGTGGCCCAAAACTGTAAGGGTGGTCCGCCATCTACCCAGGACTGATTCACTTGTTTTCTTTATCGTTCGCTCATGCGGGAGTTCTGTGGGTTTGCAAGCAAAATCTAACATGTCCTCTAGCTAAGCATCTTGCAAATGTAAAGAAAATGCTATACATTGCAATTACACTAAAGAAATGAGGTGATTAACATGTCAAAAACGGCGACTATCAACATGCGTGTGAACCCCGAGGTCAAAAGCGATGCGGAATCAATTTTTGCCAGCTTAGGCATGAGTCTCACTGAAGCAATCAACGTGTTTCTGCATAAATCCATCATGGAAGGTGGCTTGCCGTTTGACGTGCGGCAACCGCGATACAACGCAACTACCGAGGCTGCAATGCGCGAAGCACGCGACATCATGGCCGGTAAGGTAAAGGCAGAATCCTACGATAGCGCAAGTGAGCTTTTTTCCTCTCTCGACAAGTAACACCTATGCCACTCAAACTTGTCCCGACATCCCAATTCAAGAAAGACCTCAAGCGAATCAGGAAACGCGGCTATGACCTTGACGCACTTGAGATCGTTCTCGATAAGCTATGCGCATGTCAACCGCTTGAAAATCGAAATCACGACCATGCCCTATCGGGTAATTACGTTGGATTTCGCGAATGCCATATCAAGCCCGATTGGTTGCTTGTATACGCAATCGATGGTAATCAGTTGATTCTAACCGCCTCAAGAACCGGCACCCATTCCGATTTATTCCAAGAGTGATTATGGCTAGCAGCCGCTAAACCCTCGCTACTAAAACCGATTTTACTAAAAACGTTTTAGTAAAATCGGTTTTAGCTTTGCAGGAACCGAAGCATCTTTCCTCATTCCCCAACGAGTATGAGCTGCATATTGCCGCAATCCGTAGCTTCTTAGTAGTCCTTCGCCGCGGGGCTTGCCATCCACTGTGCCTCGAACTCGGCATACGCATCGGCGAGCACGGCTTCGCGCGCGCGGCGCATGAGATCGAGCAAATAGTGCAGGTTGTGAATGGAGAGCAAGATGCCGCCGAGCATTTCGTCCTGCTTCACAAGATGGCGAATGTAGGCCCGTGTGTGGTTTTGGCAGGTCGGGCACGTGCACTCGGGATCAAGCGGCGTGAAGTCGCGCGTGTACTTGGCGTTGCGCATGTTCATACGGCCCGTGCTGGAGAACGCCGTGCCCATGCGGCCAGTGCGCGTCGGCAGCACGCAGTCGAACATGTCGACGCCCTCGCCCACCGCGCGCACGAGCGTGGTTGGGTTGCCCACACCCATGAGATAGCGCGGGCGATCGTCGGGCAGCGCACGCACTACCTGGCCCAACGTCTCGAACATCGTCTCGTGGTCCTCGCCCACCGAATAGCCGCCGATGCCGAAGCCACCGAATCGGCGCCCGCCCGCAGCCAGGCTCTCGTCCTCGATTTCGCGCAAACGGCGGATGCTCTCCAGGCGCAAGTCGAGGTTCATGCCGCCCTGCACGATGCCGAAGAGCGTCTGATCGGGCCGTTTGTGCGCCGCCAGGCACCGACGGGCCCACATGGCAGACAAGTCGACCGCGCGCTCGACGAACTCGCGCGTCGCAGGGTACGGCGGGCACTGGTCGAGCTGCATGGCGATGTCGGCGCCAAGCGCTTCCTGGATGCGCATGTTCTCCTCGGGCGTCCAACGCACATAGCTGCCGTCGTAAATCGAACGGAAAGTGACGCCGTCGTCGTCGAGCTTGCGCGTATTGGCGAGCGAGAAAATCTGGAACCCGCCCGAGTCGGTGAGCATCGGCCCATCGTAGTTCATGAACTTGTGCACCCCGCCGGCTTCCGCAACCACATCTTCACCGGGGCGCTGCGAGAGATGGTAGGTGTTCGCAAGCACCACCTGGGATTTCAGCTCGCGAAGCTGCGGCGGGGTGATGCCCTTCACCGTGGCCGATGTGCCGACGGGCATAAACATAGGCGTGTGGAAATCGCCGTGCGCCGTCGTGAAGGTGAGCGCGCGGGCGTTGCCGCTTTTAGCGTCGCACGTGCAGTCGAAAAGCGCCATGCTAGTTCGCGCCTCCCTCGATCGTCGCAGGGTCATCGCAGGTCGGAAGGTCGTCCACCCACGCCGCAAACTCGGCCATCGTTGAGTGCTTCACGCCGTCGAGCCCACGGCCCCGAGGGTCCATAAGGTGGTCGGTCACCAGGTACACGTCGCAGCCAAGATCGGCCGACGCCAAGTCATCGAGCGTGTTGTTGCCCACCATGAGCACCTCATCAGCGGAAAGCCCGCAATTCGCGAGAACCTCCGCATAGTATTCCACCTGCGGTTTCACCGTCGAGGAGTTCTCGTACGTGGAAATGTAGCGAAACGGCGCATCGCCTACGCCGCCCCATGCAAGGCGCCACTCGACCGCGCGACGGGGAAACATCGGCTGAGTCGCCAGCACGAGCGGATACCCCTTCGCAACGAGCAGCTCGAGGGCACGGTGCGCTGCCGGGTTCGGCTGAACATCTGCACCGATAGCGCCGAACCTCGTTTCGTAGTAGCCCGCGAACATCGCGTCCCAATCGGCAGCGTCGCGATCGAGCACGGCGAAGAACGCGTCCCAGAACACATCGCAGTTCGTCTTCCCGCCAGGTTCGCGCTTGGCCATAGCGGAAGCGCCTGCGCCGAACGCACGCGCGAACTTCTCGCCGTCGATCCCCTGCTCAGCCGCAAAACGGGCGATGTCCTTGAAGTACCCGCCCAAGAATTCATCGAGCTCCATCGGGCACAACGTGCCGTCGAGGTCGAACAATATCGCGCGATATGACGTGTTCGCCATGAAAGACCCTTCCCAGAAAAAGACCGCCCCAACGGGCGGACCGCACATTCGATACGAACAACAGTATAAAAGAGTGGAACGCCTCGGCCGCCGAGCGCGACGCCAAACATGCAAAGTGCGGAAAACGAGGGGCGAAAGCATGCACGCCACGCCTTTGCAAACATCGAGGTTTGGCGGTTTCGCCAGCGGCGGCACAGGCTGAGTTCGGCCCTGTGCTAGTATCGACAGGTTGAATCCACGAGGGCGAGAGGAGCCGCAGATGAAATTGCTTTTGCACGCATGCTGCGGGCCATGCTCGCTCGAGCCTGTTCGCCTTCTCCAAGCGGCGGGGCACGATATCGCCATTTACTACGCGAACTCGAACATCGCACCGCGCGAAGAGTACGCGCACCGCCTCGCCACGCTCGAGGATTGGGCGAAAAGCGAGGACATTCCCGTCATCGAGGGTCCTTACAACCCTGCCACCTGGGAAGAGGCTGCGGGGCGCATCGGAGATGCAGCGCTCGCCGACGTGCAGGCAGCACGCAGGGAGGCGCAATCGGCCACAGGCGAGGACGCGCCCATCCGCGCCGACGTCCTCTCCGTCGACCCCACGCGCCGAGAGGCCCGCTGCCGCGCGTGTTACCGGCTACGCCTCGAAGAGACGGCGCGGGTGGCTGCCGAGCAGGGTTTCGACGGCATCGGCACCACGCTTTCCGTAAGCCCCTACCAATACACCCAGGTCATCGAGCAAGAAGTGCGCCGGGCGGCCGAGCGAGAGGGAATCGAGGGCGTCTTCGAGGACTTCCGCCCCTACTACGACGAGGCCACGCGCCGAAGCCGCGCCCTCGGGATGTATCGCCAGAATTACTGCGGTTGCCGCATAAGCGACGAGGAAGCAACCGCCGAGCGAGCAGAGCGCAAGGCGCAGCGAGCCGCCGCAAAACAGGCAGAACGCGCCGAGCACGCCGCCGCCGAGGCGGAACTCAAAAAGCATCGCGCCGACCGCGCCGCCTATGACAAAAAGCAAGCCCGCAAGCGAGCGATTCTCAAATCGCTTCGCGAGCAGGCAAAACAGAAAGCATCAGAGTGAAACCCTTCGCCGACCCCATACATCGCTACATGGACCACGTGCGCCGCACGTGCGAGACCGACCCCGAGCGCGGCTGGCGAGATGCCCTCATCGGCTTTCGCGGCAACACCTGGGGATCGCGCCATCTTCCCAACTTCCATGCGGCGCGCGGCTATCACAAACTGGAGGCCTACACACTCGGCCTCGTCTCCGACCAGCTCGGACATGAAAGCAACTACGTATGGGGCAACGTGTTCGCACCGGTGGAGATCATGGAGTGTTTCGGGCTGGGAACCGTAAGCGTCGAGTGCCTGGCAAGCTTTTTCTCGGGATACCACGCAGCGCCGTACTTCATCGACCGCGCACAGGAATCCGGCATTGCGTCCACGCTGTGCACGTACCACAAAACGGTCATGGGGATGATGGAGACGGGCGTGCTGCATGCGCCACGGCTCGCCGTGACCACCTCCTGCGCCTGCGACGGCAACCTGAGCACCTTCCGCCAACTGGGGCAACGGATGGACGTCCCCATGGTGCTGCTCGATGTGCCCTACGATTATGATGACGCATCAATCGACTACCTCGCCGACCAGCTGCGAGAGCTCGCGCGTACGCTCGAGAAGCTGACGGGCACCCCCTTCGACGAGAGCCGCCTTTCCCATCTTCTGGAAGTCGAGCGCGAGACGAACGCCCTCGCCTGGGAATTCATGCGCCTGCAAGCGGAGCACTTCTACCCGGCCGAGTTCATCCACCACCTGTTCTTCGTGCTCGCCATGCAGCTTTCGGCGGGAAGCGAGGAGTTGCGCGATCTTTTGCGCTTCATGGTGGACGACATCAAGCGTGCGCCGAGGCTTCAGGGTGACAAAATCCTTTGGGTGCACCTCATGCCGTACTACCAGCAAAGCCTGAAAGCCGCCTTCGACTACAGCCCGGACCATCAGATCGTTGCCGTCGACATGGCGTTCTGCACAATGAGCGACCTCGCCGACGCCGATCCTTTTCGCGCGCTCGCCAAAAAGCTCGTCGGCAACGCAATGAACGGTCCCTACGAACGCAAGCTCGCACTCGTCGACCGTCTGCTCGACGCGACGCACGCCGACGGCGTCATCCACTTCTGCCACTGGGGATGCAAGCAGTCCTCAGGCGGAAGCGCCCTTTTGCGCGAGCACCTGCACGAAGTCGGCGTGCCGCTTCTGCAGCTCGACGGCGACGGCATCGACGAGCGCAACAGCCACGACGGGCAGATAAAGACGCGCCTCGAGGCATTCTTCGAGGTGCTCGAGGCGAAGCGGGCAGAAGGCGCCGCGCAGGGCGGAAATGTCAACGGGGAAAGCGCTGCGCAGGGCGGGACCGCCGAGACGAAAGGCGGTGCGCGATGAGGATCGGGTATGTCTGCAAATACGTCCCCACCGAGGCGCTCGAGGCGATGGGCGCGCATATGGAGCGCATCGAGCCCGATGAGAGCCTCGTCAGCTTCGACGCTGCCGAGTCTTGCATGCACGCGAACGTGTGCAGTTTCGCGAAGGCGACGTTCGAGACCGTCCTTTCGGGTAACCTTGACGGCATCGTGCTGACCACCTGCTGCGACAGCATGCGCCGCCTCGCCGACGCGCTGCGCGCGCAAGCTCCCAACCTGTTCATCCACGTGCTCGACGTGCCGCGCGACACGGGCGAGGCAGCCTGCGCGCTGTACCAGCGACGCGTGGCCGAACTCCTTTCCGCATACGGCATGTTTGCCAATGCAACGTTTTCGGAAAAGAAGCTGTTCGCCCAGCTCGGCGGCACCCTTTGCCCTGCGGAAGGCACTTGCGACTCAACCCTGGAGCTCGACTACGCGAGACTTCATTCAGAAGCCGCGCAGCCTTCATTCCGCCTCGCGAAGTCGAGCTCTGTCTCGCAAAGTTTCGCCAACAGCAACCAGGCGGCGGACTCGGCCGCATGGAGCGAAGGCTGCGAAGCTTCTGAGCGCAATGCGGACGAGGCCGTCGCCGCCCCGCGGGTCGACAACGCCTTGCAACCGCAGACGCACTTCTCTCCTGCGATGCCCAACGTAGGCATCGCAGGCGCGCGTGCGAACGCCGAAATCAAACGAATCCTCGAAGCGCACGGCGCAAACATCGCCTTCGACATCACCTGCACGAACGCATTCCGTCGCTTCGTGCCCCAAAAAACGGACACTCTTGCCCAGTACGCGCACGACGTGCTCACGCAGCTTCCCTGCGCACGCATGCGGGACATATCCCCGCGCAAAGCCTTCTTCGACCGCGTCCTTCCCCAGATCGATGGACTGGTCTTCCACACCGTGCAATTTTGCGACATGTATTCCTACGAGTATAGCGACCTTAAACGGACATCACCCGCGCCGATACTCGCGCTTGAGACCGACTGCACCGCGCAAAGCCACGGGCAGATGCTCACACGGCTCGAGGCGTTCCTCGAATCGATAGGCGCCTCGCAAAAAGAACACCTCGCAAGCCAGAAAGGCTCACCCATGAGCAAAACCGCAACCTTCGTCGTCGGGCTCGACTCGGGCTCGACCTCCACAAACGCCGTCGTCATGAACGAGGCGCGCGAGATCGTCGCGAGCGTCGTCATCAGAACGGGCGCGAAGGCGGGCGCCTCCGCCGAGCGCGCGTATCGCGAAGTGCTCGAGCGCGCAGGTATCACACCCGACCAAATCGCATGCACCATCGCCACCGGATACGGCCGCGTGAGCATCCCATTCGCCGACGAGAATGTAACCGAAATCAGCTGCCACGGGCGAGGTGCACACTACTTCAACCCCGCCGTTCGCACCATCCTCGACATCGGCGGCCAGGACAGCAAGGCCATCCACGTGAACGCCACGGGCGAGGTGGCCGATTTCGCGATGAACGACAAGTGCGCGGCTGGCACGGGACGCTTTCTCGAAATGATTGCACGCTCGCTCGAGATCAGCCTCGACGAGCTGGGGCCAGCGGCGCTCGAAAGTAAGAAGCGCCTGGAAATCGCCAGCATGTGCTCGGTTTTCGCGGAGTCCGAGGTCATCTCGCTCATCGCCAACAACGAGGAGAAACCCGACATCGCAGCAGGCGTCTGCCGCGCCGTGGCCGGCAAGGCGTATTCGCTTATGAGGCGCGTCGGTCTGGAAGGCGCCTACATGATGACGGGCGGCGTTGCCCAAAACCCCGGCGTGGTGCGCGCGGTCGAGGAGCTCATCGGCAAGAAGCTCTTCATCTGCGAGGACCCCGAAATCGTCGGAGCGACCGGCGCTGCTCTGCTCGCGTTGGAAAAAACAGAGTAGTATATATTTGCGTATAAATTTTGCATAAATTTATGCTATAATTTCTTCTGTTTTAAGGAGGAATCTATGCCATTGCCCATACCGCAGATTAGGCCCATCAGCGACCTTCGCACCAATCTGAACGATGTATGCGAATTGGCGCGCAAGAGCCAACAGCCCATCTTCATGACGAAGAACGGCAAGGCAAGCCTCGTGGTTATCGACTGCGAAGCGTACGAAGGGCAGCAGCGACACGAACGCTATGTGCAGAAACTCCGCGAAGCAGAAATCGAGGAGAAGTATCAATCGGAATCGCTCACGAAACAGGCAGTCGGCGATTCCATCGAGCGCCTTTTCGCACATTGGGGCATTTAAATGCTCGCCCCCCTCTACCGTCCTCGTGCTGCATACGATTTAGAATCGATAGTGATTTATCTAGGCGAGGTGCAGAAAGTACCGAAATCAGCCCGCAAAGTCTACGATTCGATCGTCGAAGCGATCGATCACCTTTGCAAGACGCCCGAGCTTGGCCGCCCCTTCGCCGACGAAAAACTTTCTCACCAAGGGTACCGATCATGGCTTGTCAGCCCCTACCGCATTTTCTATTCTTTCAACAGCGAGAACCTTATCGTATGGCGAATCATACACACTCGCCAAGATATCGATGACTTTGCGTTCATCGACATCGATGATTAACCGAACGCAAAGCGACGATTAAAGGACTACTACATGAGAACTGAAGACTTCAATTATTCAACAGTCCAGTGGACTGTTGAACCCCGAGCACCGCGAAGCGGGGCGCAGGGGACCGGGAAAGAGGAGAGCTGCAGCGGGGGGCGACAGGCATGAGAACAGAAGACTTCAACTATAACCTGCCCGAAGAACTTATCGCGCAGGAACCCGCGGCGGTGCGTGACGCCTGCCGCATGCTGGTGATGGACCGCGAATCGGGAGAACTCGAAGATCGCATCTTCCGCGACATCGAGGAGTACCTGCGCCCGGGCGATTTGCTCGTGGCAAACGAAACGCGCGTCATGCCCGCACGCCTTTTAGGCGCGAAACGCGGCACGGGCGGTCAGGCGGAAGTATTCCTCCTTCGCGAGATCAAAGGCGAGAAGGCGAAGCCTTATCTCGATGAAGCGCTCACCGAATCAGCCAACCAACAAGCCATCTGGGAGGTGCTCGTGCGCCCCGGCAAGCGTCTGAAACCGGGCAGCGGCGCCGTGGTGGACTTCACCGACAATCAGGGAAACGTCGCGCTTTCCGCCGAAGTCGTTGACTGGGCGAGCGCGAAGACGGACGCAGCGGCGACGGGCGAAGGCCAGGACGCCGAGGCCTCGGCCGCTAAAGGCGAGCGCATCGCGCGCCTCACCACGACGCTCCCCTCGCTCGACGAGGCGCTTCACGCCGTTGGCCACACGCCCCTCCCGCCTTACATCAAAAACTACGCAGGCGACGAAGAGCTGTACCAAACCGTGTACTCGCGCCGCGAGGCATCGGCGGCGGCGCCCACCGCGGGCCTTCACTTCACGCCCGAGCTCATCGAGCGCCTGAAGGCGAATGGGGTTCGTTGGGAAACCGTCGAGCTCGAAGTGGGCCTCGACACCTTCCGCATCGTGGACGAGGACGACCCGACCAAGCACAAGATGCACACCGAGTTCTACACGGTGCCGCAGGCAACCGTCGACGCCATCAACGAGACACATGCAGCGGGCGGGCGCGTCATCGCCGTGGGAACCACGTCGACCCGCAGCCTGGAAAGCGCCTGGGATCCGCAGGCGAACGGCGGCGAAGGGGCCATCACGGCGCGCAATCGCGACGCCACGAGCCTCTACCTTCTGCCGGGCAGCACCTTCCATGTAATCGACGGGCTCATCACGAACTTCCATGTGCCCAAGAGCACGCTCATGATGCTCGTAAGCGCGTTCTCGAGCCGCGAGCACATTATGGCGGCATATCGCCACGCCATCGAGAACCGCTACCGTATGCTCTCCTTCGGCGACGCCATGTTCATCAAGCCGGCGAAATAAGCTGCATGCAAATACAAGCGAGGCTCCTGCGAAATCCATGTTCGCAGGAGCCTCACATCTTGCTGCGGAAAATCAGGTCGAGGGAGACGGCACAGCCTACGGCTATTCCCCCGCCTATTCCCCTGCAGGCACCTCGCCAGTTTCCAGAATGTGCAGAAGCGCATCCTCGTCGAGCACGGGAACGCCGAGCGCTATTGCCTTGTCGTATTTGCTGCCCGCAGCCTCACCTGCGACAACATAGCTCGTCTTCTTCGACACGCTGCCCGAGACCTTCGCGCCGCGCGCTTTAAGGGCAGCCCCCGCCTCGTCGCGCGTCATCCCGCTTTGCGTGAGGCTTCCCGTCAGTACGAAGGTCAGCCCTGCAAGCGTTTGCGGCAGCGCGTCTTCCTCAGCAGCCTGCACGTCGTCTTCCAGAGACACGCCATGCTTGCGGAGCCGCTCAATCACGGCCACGTTGTCGGGCGTGCGGAAGAACAGGTACACGCAGCGCGCGATCTTCGGACCCACACCCTCGACCGCAGCAAGCTCTTCTTCGCTTGCCGCCATGAGCGCATCGATGGAGGGGAACGCCGCAGCGAGCGCTTCCGCCATTGTCTTTCCCACATGGCGAATCCCCAGGCCAAACAGAGGCCTGGCGAGCGGACGCGTGCGGCTCTCGTCGATCGCCGCCATGAGCTTCTTCGCCACGGTCTCGCCCAAACGGATTGGCGCGCCGTCCTTGTTCACGCGCCCCATGTCGAGCATTGAGAGCTCGACCACATCGAGCGTGTAATAGTCGGCGACGTCGGTCACGCGGCCGCTCTCGATAAGGCGCCCGATAATTTCCTCGCCCATGCCGTCAATGTCCATAGCGCCGCGGCTCGCCCAATGGATAAGGCGCTCGGCAGCCTGAGCTGGGCAATCAATGGAAATACAGCGGTAATCGACCTCGCCTTCCTCACGCACAACGGGGCTTTGGCAGCTCGGGCACACGCGCGGCATCTCCCACGGCTGCGCGTCGTTGGGGCGAAGGGAAAGCACGGGGCCTAAGATCTCGGGAATCACGTCGCCCGCCTTGCGCACGATGATCGTGTCGCCCACGCGCACATCCTTGCGACGCACCTCGTCCTCGTTGTGCAGCGTCGCGCGCGCCACGGTGGAGCCCGCCACGCGTACGGGGTCGAGCTCAGCTACGGGCGTCAGCTTGCCCGTGCGCCCGACCTGCACCGTGATATCGCGCAACAGTGTCGTCTTCTCCTCGGGCGGGAACTTGAAGGCGATCGCCCAGCGCGGAGCACGCGCCGTATAGCCCATCGCCTCCTGCTGCGCAAACGAGTTCACCTTCACCACAACGCCGTCGATCTCGTAAGGCAGGGCGTTGCGACGCTCCAACGAGCGCTCGCAGAACGCATGGACCTCTTCAGCCGAATGAACAAGCTCGATGTCGGGATTCACATGGAATCCCGCGCGCTTCAACCATTGCAGCAGATCCCATTGCGTGTCGAGCGCGAGCTTGCGCTCATCGCCCACGGCATACACGAACGTCGATAGGTCACGATGCGCCGTGACCTGCGGATCCTTTTGGCGAAGGCTGCCTGCAGCGGCGTTTCGCGGATTGGCAAACCCCGACTTGCCGTTGGCCTCCGCCGCCGCGTTGAGCGACTCGAAGCTCGACTTGGGCATGTAGCACTCGCCGCGCAGCTCGATAGGCTCCTCGGTGTCGCGAATGGCTGAAAGCGCCTCGTCGCGCAGACGCAGAGGAACGTCTCGCACGGTTCGCACGTTCACCGTGATATCCTCGCCCGTCGTGCCATCACCGCGCGTCGCCGCCTTCAAAAGGCGCCCGTTCTCGAAGGTGAAGGCAACAGACGATCCGTCGATCTTCAGCTCGCACACAAGCGGGGGGATCTCGCCGAAGAAGTCCTCCACGCGACCGAGCCATTCGTCGAGTTCACCAGCGTCCATAGCGTCATCGAGCGAGTACATGCGACGCTCGTGCTGGATGGGCGCGAACTGCTCGCCGACGTAGCCACCCACGCGCTGGGTCGGGCTCGACGGATCGATGAGTTCCGGATGCTTCGCCTCGAGGGCGCGCAGCTCGTGCATGAGCGAGTCGAACGCGCCATCGGAGATCGCCGGCGCATCGAGAGCGTAGTAGAGATAGCTGTTGTGCTCGATCTCGCGACGAAGCGCCTCGATACGCGCCGCCGGATCACTCGTCTGAGCGGCCAATTCATCGCCGCTGAACAGATTCTGTTGCTCTTCGGGCATATCCGTCCCCTTCACGAACAAGGCCCCGGGCATGCCGGGGCCTGATACCGTTTCGCTATGCGGTCGCCCACCGAGGCGACGCTACATGAGCACGCTGTCGGCGCGCCACCCGTACATGATAAGGGAAACGCCGCGCATAATGACAAATACCGCCAAGAAAACAGCGAGCATCGCAGGGTAGACGAAGAACACCACGCCGCACAGGATGTCCACGATACCCGAGAACACCATCCAGCCCCACATCGGCATGCTGAACTTGTGCAGCTGAACCGCGCCGACGACCTCGATGACGCCGAACGCCACGACGAAGATGCCCACGAGCCACGACACGACGCCCGCGAAGACGATCGGGTGCAGCAGCAGCATGATGCCGATGATGATGTCGAGGACCGCATACACGACCATCCAGGGCGAAGGCGAGGTGAACAGGTTCCCCTTCAGGCGCACATAACCCACAAGGTCGAGGATGCCACTCACGAGAAACCCAGCGCCCAGTATCGCCGTGATCGTCGCCAACGTAAGCCCGGGAAACGCGGTGATGAAAATCGCGAGGAGCACGAGGAGCACACCTGCGACGATAAGCCCCCAATCGTGACGTTTCGATTCTGCCATAACGATCGACCTCCTTTGATATCGACGCGCGCCGCGCCGCAATCGATGCGCAGCGCCCTCAACAGCCTTATTCTACCGCGCACGCGCTCCTCGGTGAATAATTCTTACCCATGTGTTGAATAGCGTGCCCCCAATTCGCGCTCACCCATACGGTCTCTGAGCGTTTCGAATTCCCGAATCACCAGAGGAAGATAGCGCGGCAGGTCTTCTGCTACGACGCATCGCTCGGTAAGCTCGGATGCGGCAAGACGGCCCGCCCGGGCGTGAAGCGTCGCTGCAAGCACGCACGCGTCGAAAGATGCAAGCCCCTGTGCGAGAAGTGCGCCAAGCATGCCCGCAAGCACGTCTCCCGTGCCGGCCTTCGCGAGCGCAGGCGTCCCCTCGCCCATCACCGCGACGATTTCGCCGTCGGATATGAAGCTCTTCGGCCCCTTAACGAGTGCCGTCACGCCATACGCGAGCGAGATAAGGCGTGCGAGCTCGCCCGCATCATCGGTCGGGAAGCCAAAGGGGGCGGCGAGCCGAGCCGCCTCGCCCGCATGGGGCGTCACGACCGTATCGAGCCCGGACTCGAAGCGCTCCCGGACGAGATTGCGACCCTTCTTCGTGGCGAGGAAGGCAAGAGCACCCCCGTCTACCACAAGCGGCGCACAGGCCGATTCGATCACGGTGAAGGCGAGCTTTTTACACGACCCGCTCGATGCGTCGAAGCCGGGGCCTAGGACATACGCCGACGGATGGCCCGCTCGCATTGACGGGAAATCGCTAGGAGAGAGGTTCTTCCATGAGCGAACGACAAGGGAGGGGCTTACCGCGCGAACGGCATCGACCGATTTCGGGGCGCAGATGACCTCGGTATACCCCGCCCCCATACGCTGAGATGCCAAGGCGGCGAGGGCGGCGGCACCGGGATAGCGCGAGCAGCCGGCAACGAGCGACACCTTCCCGCGAGTGTACTTGTTGGCATCTCGCGCAAGCTCGGGAAGAAGGCCGCACAGCTTCGTGTCCGAATAATTCCATGCAATCATCTTGAAGTCCCTTCGCGTTTTTTCATCATCTTGCTTGAGTATAACCGCCGTACGTCCGACTTGGTCCCCTCAAGCTGCTCATCATCTTATCCGATTTGCGATTTCGGTGGACGTGACGATCGGCCTAGAGCAAAGAAGCGCAGGCGCATCGAGAGAAGGGGCGTGCGAAGGACCGCCCGAGGAAGACGGCAGCCGAGCGCCAATCGAGGAGAAGCGGCAAGCGAACACCAGCCGAGCGCCCGCGGTTTGAAGTCGTTCTGGGTGCCAGCCAAGGGCCGGCCGAGAGGCCGCGACACAAAGCCATGTCGGGCGAAAGCGCCAATCCAGGAGCCGGCAGGGACCAAACCGAACGCTCACGTCGAAAATTGCTCGCTTCCTACCTGTTTTTCTTAGTAGCTATTAGCGAGCTTCCTTATTTTTTGATTCACAATCTATCTGGAGATACACCCTGCTACAATCGCGGCATGGACGTTATCGTTTGCCACATATCAGCTCTTCACTATTGGCTCTCGCAGATTGGGAGCCCCCGTATTGACGCCCTCCAATCCACCCTCGCTCCCCAACTTGGCATCCCTCTTCGAGAATCCGAGATAGCTGCAGCTGTGAGCATCCTTCCCAAAGAGCGGCAACGCGAGAAGGTTCATCTTCTCACCAAGACGCACGAAGCAGCGAGGCACTCGCGCGATATCGCGGTTCATACGACCGCTCTCAAGCTCGGACCTGCGGATTTCCATCTTGCAGCACCGGGGGTCTTCGTCTGCTCGCCCGAGTTCGCGCTCATCCAATCCGCCCAGACGCTCGACGAAATCGAGTTCCTTCGAATCGCATTCGCACTCTGCGGGACATATCGCGTTGGCACTAACGACGCGTATCCCCTGACCACTGCCTTGAAAATCAACCAAATGCTCACCCGCATGACAGGCTTGAACGGCGCCAAACCCGCCCGTCGCCTTACGCCTTTCATTCTTGCAGGCGCGGCCTCCCCGCGAGAAACCCAGCTCGTGCTGCATCTTTGCCTCCCCTACCGCATGGGCGGCTACGGGATTGCCTATCCGCAGCTCAACCCGCGCATCGACCTTCCGGCGCACGTTCAGCGACTTACGGGAAACAGCGTGCTGTTCCCTGATCTGTTCTGGCCCGATAAGAACATCGCCGTCGAATACGACAGCGACAAATGGCATACCGGATCATCGCGCATTGCAAACGACGCACGTCGGCGCAACATCTTCGTACATCTGGGAATAACGGAAATATGCGTTACGAAACGCGAGTTCAACGACTTAATCGCCTTCGACAAAACGGCGCGAATCCTTTCCCGTTGGCTTCGGCATAGAGTCCATCCTCGCAGCGAGGAATTCGACAGCAGGCAGATGAAGCTGCACAAGAAACTACTTGCCCCGCTCCTCCCTGTACAAAAATGACGATAAGTTATGGAGAAATGAGTTCTCTGTACTAAAAGTGGTACAGGTAAGGCGCAAAACTCACCCTTATTAGCAATTTTTATAGACAAATGTACCGAAATTGGGGTGAAACTCGCTGAATTGTGGAGAGAATTCACAACTTATCGTCATTTTTGTACACGACACCACCGCAAGAGGAGCGTCGAGTGGCTGGAGCCGTATTCCCGAGCTAGACGCCCGAAGCCCGCAGGCGAACTCCCATCCCCGAGGACGTCTTCGGGCGAGGCGGGCGCGGGGCGGACGGCTTGACATCCTCGGGCGAAGCGGCCTCCTGGGGCTAGACGCCCTCTGGCGAGGCGGCCTTCTCGCTAGACGGCGTCGCATCTGCGGGAGCGTCAATCTCGTCAAGCATCGTGCGCGCCTCCTTGAAGCGCTTCGCGAGCTCGGCTTTCTGGTCGACCCGCTCCTCCGCCGCCTTTTGGGAATCCTCCGTGATGGCCAATGCACACGCGACGGCATCGGTATGCGTATACGAAAGCGAGATGGGAAGTTCGCGAACGCCCAGCTCCTTGGCTACCTGCTTCGCGCGGCCCGACAGCACCACATACGGCCGTCCCTTCGACGAGCGCTTCACCTCGATATCACGCACTCCGATTCCGCGAGTGAAGCCCGTTCCAAGAGCCTTCACCACGGCCTCCTTCGCAGCGAAGCGCGTGGCAAAATGAACCTCGGGTGCGGCCGTGTCCTCGCAGTAGCAGCACTCCTCGCAGGAAAACACCTTGCGAGCGAACGACGGAGTGCGCTCCAGAATCTTCTTCATGCGCGCGATCTCGACGATGTCGACGCCAAGGCCGACCGCCCCGTCGATGGGCAGCGACACCGCGGCGGCGTCCTCGACCGCGCGAACGGTTTCCTCTTTCCGTGCAGGCATCAAGACCCCGCTCCCCTATTCCACCGTCACGCTCTTCGCGAGGTTGCGCGGCTGATCGACATCGCAGCCGCGCTCGATGGCGATGGCGCGGGCGAACAGCTGCAGCGGCACGCTCGCCGTGATGGCGGAAAACGCATCTCGAACCTTCGGAATGTAAATCACGTGGTCAGCGTGCTGTTTGATGTCCTCATCGCCCTCGGTAGCCACGGCGACGATCATCGCGCCGCGGGCCTTGCTCTCCTGCAGGTTGGAAACGACCTTGTCGTAGACCGGGCTCTTCGTCGCGATGGCGATGACGGGGAATCCCTCGTCGATGAGCGCAATCGGGCCGTGCTTCATCTCGCCGGCGGGGTACGCCTCGGCGTGCAGGTAGCTGATCTCTTTCAGCTTAAGCGCGCCCTCGTAGCTGATGGCGGCACCCATGCCGCGCCCGATGAAGAGCGCGTTGCGGGCATCCTTGCACGCGCGCGCCGCCTCCTCGATGGAAGGCTTGCACTCGGCAAGGATGCGCTCGACCTGCTCGGCCGTATCCGCCAGCTCGCGGAACAACAAGCGAATCTGGTTCATGCGAAGCTTGCCCTTCGCCTGGGCGAGCAGCATCGCGAGCAGCGTCAAGCTCACCACCTGGCCCAAGAACGACTTTGTCGACGCGACGGCGATTTCCTTGTTCGCCTTCGTGTAGATGACGCCGTCGGACTCGCGCGCCACAGGGCTTCCCACCACGTTCGTGATGCCGAACACGCGGGCACCCTTCACGCGGGCGTCGCGGATAGCGGCGAGCGTGTCGGCCGTCTCGCCCGATTGAGACACCGCAACGACGAGCGTCGTCGGGGTGATAATGGGGTTGCGATAGCGGAACTCGCTTGCGACCTCGCATTCCGTGGGGATGCGCGCCCAGCCCTCAATCAGGTTTTTCGCGATGAGGCCCGCATGGTAGCTTGTGCCGCACGCGATGACGTACACGCGGTCGATGAGGTTAAGTTCCTCAGGTGTCAGATCGAGCTCGTCGATGGAGAGCGCGCCGTTCACGAGCCGTCCAGCAAGCGTGTCGCGAATGACGCGCGGCTGCTCGTGAATCTCCTTCAGCATAAAATCGGGGTATCCGCCCTTTTCTGCCAGGTCAAGGTCCCAATCGACATGCGTGATGCGCGGCTCGATCGCACGCCCCGCCTCGTCGGTGTATTCGATGCCCGACGCGGTCATGCGCGCGTACTCGCCGTCTCCCAAGATGACGACGTCGCGCGTGGCGTCAATCATGGCAATCATGTCGGAAGCGACGTATGCGCCGTCTTCCCCTTGCCCAATAACAATCGGGGAATCCTTGCGCGTGACCGCGATGACGCCCGGCTCCATGTCGCAAACAGCGGCAAGGCCGTAGGCGCCCACGATGCGAGAGCACGCATCGCGCAGCGCCGCAACGAGATCGCCCTGATAGGCCTCTTCAAGAAGATGGGCGACGACCTCGGTATCGGTTTCGCTCGTGAACACGTGCCCGCGATTTTCAAGCTCTTCGCGCAGCTCAGCGAAGTTCTCGATGATGCCGTTGTGCACGACGGCGATATGCCCGCCGCAAGAAGTGTGCGGGTGCGCGTTCGCTTCGCTCGGTTTGCCATGCGTAGCCCAACGCGTGTGCCCGATGCCACACGTGCCCTGGAAATCAAAATGCGACAGCGTGTGCTCCAGACTCGCCACCTTGCCTTTGCGATGAATGACAGCAAGGGAGTCACCCTCCTGCACCGCGATGCCAGCCGAATCGTAACCGCGGTACTCAAGCCGTGTCAAACCCTGAATGAGAATGCCCTGAGCTGGGCGTTTACCAGTATATCCCACGATTCCGCACATATGAGAGCTCCTTGTCGTCAGGCGCGGGCGGCGCTTTTTCCGCACCTATTCTAGGCGATTCGCGAAGGTTGGAAGTCCCCATGACCGTCAAAGCAGAAAATCAATCGGCAGTGGCACATCCTTGCGCACTTCGGCTTACGAGCAATCCGCCGCGCTCGCGCGACTAACCGAATGCCCCTGTAATCTTGCGGAAAAGATTGGCAGGCTGATTGGCTTTGAGCGATAATAAGAAGTTGTTTCAGACATATACGTGTACGAAAGAGGTCCTGCATTATGTGGAGCAGCTGCCATCCAAAGTCGGATGACGACTTGAAGGAATGCGCCGAGCTGGGCAAATCGCTCAATCGTCTTTCCCAACCCACCATTCTCACCCTGCTTGCCCAATCGGAAACCCCGCTTCATGGCTACATCATCGTCCAGCAAGCGGCCAGCTCCCCGATGTTTGGCGGAAAGAAGCCCGACGCGACAGGCGTATACCGCGCGCTCAAGCGCATGGAGGAATCGGGGCTTGTCACCTCTGAGTGGGAAACTCCCGCCGAGGGATCGGCGAAACGCCTGTTCAAACTTACGGAAAAGGGGCGTCGTTGCCTGCGCCGCTGGATCGACGCACTCGCCTGCTACGAGCTCACACTCGAAGAGCTTCGCAAGGACGCCGCCGACGCGCTCGGCATCGAGCTTCCCGACGCACCGACCTGCTCGCACTAGCTTTCGCACTCGATTCGCTCATGGCGGTGAGCCCCTCGACTGCGAGAGCTCTGCAATCGTTATCTCCCACCTGGAAAAGGAGCCCCATGAGCGAATCATCCGCGCGTCGCGCGCAAGAATACCCCGCAGTGACCGGGCGTGACATCGCCGCACTGCAAGACCCGCGCCCCATGATCATCATCGGCGCATGCGGCCCAAACGGCGAAACCTGCTTCGCCACCGTCATCTGGGTCACGCCCCTTTCCCATAATCCTCCGCTCATTGCCTTCGCCCTCCGCGCGAAATCGCGCACCATGCAGCTCATCCAGCAATCGAGGGCCTGCAGCATCACCACGCTTCCCGCAACCGAAAATGCCGTCGAGCTTGCAGAATACTGCGGCACCACCTCGGGAAACATCGTCGATAAGGCCTCGCAGGTCCCCCATTTCACCGCGACCGCAGAAAACGGCTCCCCCGTTCCCGTACCCGAGCTCGCGTACGCATGGGAAGTTTGCAGGGTGAACGATATTCAGCAAGCCGGCGATCACCTGCTTGTCATCTGCAGTGTGGAAAAAGCGCATATCGACTGCAAACGCGACGAAAAAGGCCAGCTCATTCCCCACGATATGCTCCTCTGCGTGCAGCATGGCACCTACGCCGCCGACCGCGGCTTATAGGACAAAAAGTGTGTCTCGATAGAACGCATGTTCCCCTCATGCTAA
>OLPC01001576.1_pt1 | contig 19327 bp, 14 predicted proteins | sample 1672341 | NCBI WGS metagenome assembly OLPC01 (sample SAMEA3136673, study PRJEB25190) | human gut metagenome | reverse complement strand
TTGTCTTTTGGACATTCTCATAATAGTCCTGATCAAAAGACATCATGTTGAGATTCACAGATGCAATATCTTCCTGTTTTGGAATATAGCTTTCAAAATGCAGCAGGTCTTTCTGATAGATCAGCGCACAGACCGCTACAAATGCTCCTGCAATTACCAGCTGTAACTTTTTCGCAAAAAAGCCCTGAAAGCTCATCTGATATATTGTTTCTAACAGCCCGTGCATTACGACTGTTCCAAGTATCATTCCGAAAACCCACCAGAGAATTCTGATTTTTCCGGTAGTAAGCGGATAGAATATCCAGCCGACTGCAAGGCCGCCCGGAACCACGACCATAAATCTCACTACCGTTGAAACCCACGGATAAACCATAGATTTTCCTGCTGATTCTGATGGTCTTTTCTTATATGCAATCCATGCCAGAACTCCAAGTACAATGCCAAGAATAATGACTGCTGCAACTAATTTTCCTGCCTTTCCTTCCGCATAAGCACTGACCATATCAAGAATCAACGTTCCCGGAGATGCAGAGTGCAAAAGCGTATTAAAGCCACCATACTGGTATTCCGAGAAGAAGGTATGCCAAAATGACTGTCCATAGGCTACAAGGAGCAGATTGAGTACAATACCATACAGGTACATACCTCCCAGACACAGAATACCCATCAGCATATTTCCCGTCACACTGATTACCAGCACAATACTGAAATAGATCACCAGGTAGATAAGGAGATGCAGGAAAAGCATCCCGACTGCCATCCCCATAATATTCAGACTGAAAAATCCTCGCATTGCTCCAATACAGATCATCAGAAACTCTGTGATGATATACGGCATCAGATAATATACCAGTCCTGAAACTACTCTTTCCAGAAACAGTTCTGCTCTTTTCATCGGAAGTCCATGATAAAAATCTGTTTTTTTACCAGAATACAGATAAATGAATCCGTTCACACTGTTTATGAAAGCCGCTATGGATGCAATGATCAGACCCGACAGCACAAAACCATCTTTCCACAAATTATTATACAAAATCAGAATTTGTAAATCTGAGTATTGCAGATCCCTCCAGGAGCTCAGCTTTACCATACCAGTCACCGGAAATGCCAGCAGAAATCCAAGTGTAATAAATGCCGGTATCCAGATTTGTCCTTTGGATATTGTTTTCAGATGTTTAGAAGAAAATATTCTGGATTTCATAGCCAGCCACCTCCGTTTCACTGATAAATATTTCTTCCAGAGTCAGTGGAAGCACTTCACAGAAAAGTGGATTCTTTTCCTGAATTTTTGCCATGATCTCTGCCCTTGTGCCTCGTGCTGTGATCATTACAAGTGAGCCCTGATGATCCACTTTCAACACATCAAGTTCTTTTTTCAGTGCGTCTTCCTGCTTCTTATCAGTAAATACACACTGTATCTTGTGAATATGGAATTTCATATCTTCCAGATTTCTGCTCAGAAGCATACCTCCCTTATATAAAAGGCCCACATGATCACAGATATCTTCCAGTTCTCTTAAATTGTGAGACGCAAGAACCGGTGAAAATTCTCTGCTCATGATCTCAGCGGCAAAAAGACTTTTTACTCCCTGACGTACCAACGGATCCAGTCCGTCAAATGTCTCATCACAGAGAAGATATTTTGTCCCCGCACAGATGCCAATCAGCGTCATCAGCTGTTTCTTCATTCCCTTTGAAAAACTACTGACCTTCTGACTTTCATCAAGTTGAAACTGACGCATCAGTTTCGAAAAACGCTGACGTTCAAATCCCGGATAGTACAGACGGTAAAATGAAGCCATATCCGCTGCGGTATAGTTTGCAGGAAAATAGCAGTCATCCGAAATATAAAAAATCTGCTTTTTCGCATCTTCATTATCGAAAACAGAAATATCATCAATCCTTATCTCGCCTTCGTCCGGTCTCAGTATCCCTGCTGCCATCCGAAGAAGTGTACTCTTTCCTGCGCCATTGCTTCCAACCAGCCCAAATACTTCCCTCTCTCCGATATCCATTGAAAGTTTACTGACGGCCTTAAGCGTCCCAAAAGACTTACTGCATTTCTTTATCTCAATCATCTCTGTTCCTCCTCACAGTTCTTCCGAACCATCGAAAGCATCTCTTCTTCCGTGATTCCCGTCTGTATTCCCTTTTTTACCAATTCCAGAAATTCCTTTCGAAAATCTTCCCTGCTCTTTTCCTGTATCCGTGTGGTCTCCGCAACAAAATTGCCTTTTCCCCTGACAGGATAGATCAGTCCCTCCTGCTCCAGCGTCATATATGCTCTCTGAATCGTATTGGGGTTGATGGACAGTTCCATTGCAAGCTGACGCACAGAAGGAAGTCTGGATCCGGCAGGCAATGCTCCCTGATAGATCAACGTTCGAAATCGCTCTGTAATTTGTTCATAAATCGGACGCCTGTCCTGATAATCCAAAATGATCATTTCCCTTCCTTTCCACTTTGTATGTGATTTGCGTGTGTATAATGTATTAATTGTTTTAGTACACTTAGACTATCATATTTTCCTCCACTATGCAATCAAGCATCTATAAAATAAATATAAAATAATTATAAAATAATTCTAAACTCAGAAATATTGCAAAGTACTTTTATGTAAAGCAAAAAGCTCCCAGGTTTCTTTTAACCTGAAAGCTTTTCTTCTGTAGATTTCTGTTCATTTTTATTTCAAAACAAAATTCAGCTTTTATATAAGCATTTACAAAACCCTTTTTGTCCGTCCTTTCGCCCTTGCCTGAAAATAGGGAATCCCATAAACCAAAATGAGTATCAGTGCAAACAGCATGATCAGAATGTACATTGGATTTTTCTGCAGCATCCAGCTCACAAGATCCGGAGATACAAGTGACCAGATATTTGCTCCCATATGCAATAGTACGCTGCCCCACAGACAACCGCTGATTTCCAGAAAATACGCAAAGATCATTCCGAGAATACCTGCATAAACCGCCTGCACCAGATTTCCGTGATAAATCCCAAAGATAAGACCTGAAATTACCATAGCAGCTCCCATTCTCACGTAGTCTCTGAGCCGCAGATAAATCAGCCAGCGAAATACGATTTCCTCTGCCAGAGGCGCTATAACACCCATACATATGATCAAAAACCACATACTCTTTCCAGCAGTCATCTGATCCATCGTCTCCTGATATTCCTTATAATTCAATACAGACTGCAGCATTCCGACAAACATATTTGCATACTGTGAAAAAGCTGCCCCCATTCCCAAAAACAGGATTATTTCCGGCAGATCAAGTTTCCAGGGTTTCTGCGGCAGAACAAGTCCTCCATGTTTCCTTGCTATGCGGTCCCTGCTGTAAAACCAGAGACACGGAATTATAGAAAGTATTCCTGTCAGACCGGTAAGCAGTACCACCTGTTTATAATATATTTCCATTCCCCCGCCGGAGCGTGTAATCAGCCAGAGAGCCATATATCCGATAATCTGCGAAATCAGGAAATGAATCCCGCAGGGATAAGCTATACGCCAGATCTGTCTGCTATATGACTGCCTGCGTCGGGGGCTCAGTCGAAAAAATCCAGTACTTCATCAGCAGAAGCTACTATCTGTAACGGAGCTGCCTCTTTAAGTTCCTCCTGTGTCCCATATCCATAGGAAACTGCCACACAATCCAGTCCTGCTTCTCGTGCGCCAAGCACATCATGCTCTTTGTCTCCGACCATGACCACCTGCTCCCGATGCTTTTTCATTCCGATGCGCTCCAGTGCCTCTTCAATAACTTCTGTTTTATTGCTTCTGGCACCATTCATCTCGCTTCCGACAATCTCATCAAAATATTCTGTCAGATAAAAATGATCCAGTATCTGTTTCACATAATATTCCGGTTTTGATGATGCAACTGCCAGAATATATTTCTTGCGTTTTAGTTCCTGAAGCATATTCTCCACACCCGGATATGGTTTATTCTCAAATATCCCCACATTTGAATAACGTTCACGGTAATATTCCACTGCCTTCACTGCAGTTTCTTCATCCAGTCCTGCATATTTCATAAACTGTTCTTTAAGCGGCGGTCCGATAAATACTTCCAGTTTCTTCAGATCCTCTTCCGGTTTTCCGAGTTTTTCCAGTGCATACTGCACGCATTTTGTAATTCCTTCCCCGGATTCCGTCAGTGTCCCGTCCAGATCAAATAAAATCGCTTTATACATGGTTCCTCCAATTTTTGTATCCAAAAATCCAACTGTTTTCTTATGTATATCAAAAAACATTATACGACAGTATAGCATTCTTTTTGATTTCCGTCCACGATAAATCTGCCGGAACCATCGCTGTCAGCTCTATCTGATTTTCTTTGTCTTCCTGCAGCTGATCAATACATATATTTCCCCAATCCGTCGTCCATGATATTTCCTGACCATTGATTCGGAGAGATGCGACAGCAGCCACCACTCTGTGATTCAGCTTAATTTCCATTTTCTCTCTTCCCCGCACAGTTTCCTTCCAGTAAAACAGCTTCATCTTTTTCAGACATTCCGCGGGCGGAATCCGATATTCTTCATGAAACTCGGTCACTTTATCGACTTCGGATTCCGACACTTCAGTAGGCACAGGTGACGGTATAGCTGTGGGTGTTATCGTCGGAGATGGCATGGGCACCGGTGTATCAGTCGGTACTTCTGTTATCTCCTGATTATTAATTTCTGCGCTTCCGGTATATGTCTGTCTATATCCGTCCGTATTCATCGAATCTAAATTTCCTGCCTGTATCTGATCTGACTTTACACCGCCACCTGTATCTGCCTGATTCATCACTTCTGTATTTCCTGCATTTGCCCGGTTCTCCGTTCCGGCCGGCTCTTCCTGTCTGCTTTCAGTTTCCCGATCAGATGATTCTTCCCATACTGTATTCTCTGTTTCTCCATAAGTATCCCCGCTTACACTGTCCACACTGCCCGCTGATTCATTCTCGGATACTCCATCTGTCCCATCTTCATCCCAGTCTGACCAGTCATCTACGTCATCGACACCTGTCGTCACATCAAATCCACCAAGTTCCATCGCATACACGCCGGAACTTATGCTGTTAAGAACCAGAAGTATTCCTGCCAATAACAGGAAGAATTTCTTTTTTCCATTTTTTCCACTCATCAGAATACGCCCCTTCCTTTTGTGCACTTTTTTCTGAAATGTTATTCTGCCATTGCCGGTAAACAGCACGGCTTTCCTGATATCGTGCCTGCCTGCACAGGAACCTTCCATATTCCAGATATCCTCTTTCATACTCCGGCTCATATGTCAGCAGCTGACGATAATACAATTCCGCACGGTCAGCATGATCCGCCAGCTCCCCGTTGTATGCCAGTAATTCAAGAATCCGAATCTCTTCTTTTGGAGTATGGTATTGCTTTAATAATCTCTGAAGTCTCGCTTCAGCCTGCGCGTACACCCTTGCCTGAAATACGGGATTCCCTGACTGATATGCAAATCCATAGTATTCCTGCGTAATCACTGTCAGTACCTTTGAAAGTTCCGGTAATGTTTTCTGCATACGGCCACCGCTGCTTACCACAACCGCCAGCATCAGAACAGCCGCCGCCAGCGGCACAAGAGCAGAACGGAGCCTTAGCTTCAAAGGATGGATATTATTAAGAAACTCGCTTGCTTCTGCCGCATTCTTCCAGCGCTTTCCTGCTTCCGGGCGACAGCATTTAAAGATAAACTTTCCGAAATACGGGCATCGCAAAATATATATCCATTTTCCTCTTCCACACAAACGCTCCAGCGTCTTACCAAGACAGTAAAAATCACTCGCCTGATCAACCACCCCATGATACTGCTCCGGAGCTGCAAAACCTCGCGTCCCCTTACACTCCAGCTTATGGCTTCTCTGTTGATATTCAAATGTGGCACTGCCAAAATCCACCAGATACAACGTACCTGCCGATGTCATCATCAGGTTATCCGGCTTCAGATCTCCATAAAAAACGGCCGGTTTTCTTGAATGAAGATAGTCCAATACCTTTAATACAGTATCTGTGATCTTAAGAATTTCTTCCAGCGAAAATGTCCTGTCGGTTTTTAACAGATCTTCAAGAGATTTCCCTCGAATGTACTCCATAATGATATAGCAAAATTCTTCTCGCTCTGCATAGTCGATCATCTTTGGCAGTGCCGGATGTTCCAGAAGACGCAGAAGTCCCGCCTCCCGCCGATTCGAAATCGGAAGTTCTTTTACAGCGCGAAAAATCCCCAGTTCCAGATCTCGCGCCAGATACATCCGTCCTTCGCCGCCGCTTCCTATCTGGTCAACAATACAATATCTGCCCTTTAAGATTATTCCTGTCAGTTCGATAGAAATCGCTCCTCCCGCATTTTATTCTCGTTCTCTTTTGTGGATGTTCGTCGGAGAATACCGACAGTGAAATCAGAAATTTATAGATTTATGAAACATATTATAGCACAAACTGTACTTTTTATTTCTAAAAAAAATATAAACAATCCTCCACCTGCCGAAGCATATGGAGGATTTCATTTCCGCTTATTTTATTACAACTACAGTCTTACATACGATCCGGTGCGGAAAAGCCCAGAAGATCAATACTTTTTTCAAGGATATCCTTGGTCAGTCCGAGAAGTTTCAGGAAAGATTCTTTCTGTGCCTGATCTTCCTCACTGAGGATCTTTGTTTCATGATAGAAACTGTTAAATGCATTGGATACTTCATAAATATATGCACAAATCTTGTGAGGTGCTTTTTCTTCAAATGCATTTTCGATCGTATTTCCGAATTTGGTAAGCTCCAACATCAAATTTTTCTGGCTTGCATTTACTGCCGGAAGGATTTCACCGGCATCCAGATTGCCGCCTTCTTCTTTGTAGCGGTTCAGAATGGATTTGATACGCACGATCGTATAAAGAATATACGGACCGGTATTTCCCTCGAAAGAAGTAAACCTGTCAATATCAAACACATAATCCTTTGTAGCCTGGTTGGAAAGATCTCCGTATTTGATTGCAGAAAGTCCTACGATTTCTGCTGTCTCTTTTGCATCCTGATCTTTGACACTGCGGTTCTCAACGATCTTATGGAACATTTCCTCATCGATATCTGCAATGAGGTTTTCCAGACGCATAACACCGCCATCTCTTGTCTTAAACGGTTTGCCGTCTTTGCCATTCATGGTACCGAACCCAAGGAAAGAAAGCTCGGTCTCCGGTTTTACAAGACCGGTCTTTCTTGCACAGCGAAATACCTGAATGAAATGCAGTTCCTGACGTTTATCTACAACATAAAGGATCTCATCCGGATCAAAAAGTTTTACACGTTCTACGATCGTTGCAAGATCAGTAGTCGTATAAAGGGAAGCTCCGTCAGATTTCAGAAGCATGCACGGAGGAATCTCTTTTGTGTCACTTTCTTCTTTTACATCAACAACCAGTGCACCCTGATCTTCATAAGCAAATCCCTGATCTTTCATCTGCTGCACCATATCCGAAATGTACGGCTGTGCATCAGATTCTTTCTTCCAGAGGTCAAATGACACATTCAGATTGTTGTAGTTTCTCTTAAGGTCTGTCACGGAAACCTGCATAATGTGGTTCCACAGTGCCATATATCCTCGTTTGCCCTGCTGAAGCTGATGCGTTGCCTCAAGAGCTTCATTACGATACTCTTCGTCTACTTTTGATTTACCGCTTGCACATGGATAGATTTCTTCCAGCTCACTGATCGTGAATGGAGCTTCTTCCGGGTATTTTCCCTCAAAGCTGTCATCAAAGTATACAAGCTCCGGTTTACGGTGTTTTAGTTCCGTAATGATCAGTCCCATCTGGAGACCCCAGTCACCAAGATGTACATCACCAATTACTTTATGTCCCACAAAACGTCCGATACGTTTGATGCTCTCACCGATGATCGCAGAACGAAGATGTCCTACATGAAGTGGTTTTGCAACATTCGGTCCGCCGTAGTCGATAATGATCGTCTTTGGCTGCTCTGCCGCATTGACAGAATATTTCGGATCTGCGGACATCTCACGAAGGTACTCTGCGAGGAATTCTTCTTTTACACGTAAGTTAATAAATCCCGGTCTTACAACTTCTGCTACAGAAAAGATATTGCTGTCTTTCAGAAAAGCAACAACATCATCTGCAATCATAAACGGAGCCTTCTTATATGCTTTGGCACCAGCCATTGCCCCGTTGCACTGATATTCGCAAAGATCCGGTCTGTTGGAAACCGTAACCTTGCCGTATTCCGGATCATATCCGGCTTTTTCAAAGGCAGAAGCAAGTTCCTCTGCCATTAATTCCATAAGCTTTTTCATTTTATTCGCGACTCCTTATTTATACAGTAACTTTTTTTGAGCATGCAACTGCAAGCGCTCCATGGCCAATGTGACAGGCTACACTGAGTGACAGCGGATCCATATGAATATCCCTTCCCGGGAATGCCGCCTCTACTTCTTTTTTGAATTCTTCGGCTTCTTCTTTATTGCCTGTATAAGCTATCTGCAGACACATCTCACCGGATTCCACATACTGTTTGAAACGGGTGTTCCAGTCTTCCTGCATAGCCTTCATCATCATTCTCTTTGCCTGCTTTTTGCCGCGGACTTTTGCATAAGCATCCAGCTTTTCTCCCTGAATCTGAAGAACCGGTTTCAAATTCAGCACTGTACCGATTGCTGCCGCAGCCGGTGTGATTCTTCCGCCTTTTTTCAGATATTTCAGAGTCTCAAGTGTAATGTAAATGCTGGATTCCATTTTTTCTTCTTCAAGTTTTCTCTTGATCTCAGCTGCAGATTTTCCTGCAGCTCTGAGTGCCAATGCGTCCAGTACTGACTGACGCTGCGTAACAGAAATCCGCTGGTTATTGACTACCTCAACCTTACCGTCATAGTCACGTGCAAGCATCGTTGCTGTGTCACATGAAGCACTCAGCCCGCTTGACATCGGGATATGAACAACTTCATCATATTCTTTCAGAAGATTGTCCCATAATCCACATACCTCTGCCGGGCTTGGCTGAGAAGTGGAAATCGTCTCATCGCTTTTCAGACGCTCATAAAACTCTTCCTGTGAAAGGGTGATTCCTTCCAGATACATCACATCATTAATATAAAAAGGCATCGGCAGGACAGAAACACCGAGTTCTCTGCCCTCATCCTGTGTGATGCCGCTGTTACTGTCTGTTACAATTGCAATTTTTCCCATACTGCATCTCCCTGTGTATTTTTTCATTTATCAGATATACATATCCGAAATATTGCATACTGTCTTTAGTTTATCATACCTCCGACAGTAACTCAAATAAAAATTTATTCGCTTCTCAAAGCATCGATCGGGTTCAGATCCGCTGCCTTTACAGATGGCAGTAATCCAAAAACCACCCCAATCAGCATGGAAAACAGTACAGAACCAATGATTGCAGGAATACTGATTGCAGTTGGAGCTCCTGAAAGCTGTGATACAATCTTAGACAAAATAATACCGGCAATCACACCAATAATTCCTCCAATACTTGTCAGCATTGCTGCCTCCGTCAGAAACTGATACAGAATTACCTTCTTTCTTGCACCGATAGCCTTCTTCAGACCAATTTCACTGGTTCGTTCCGTAACAGAAACAAGCATAATATTCATAACTCCGATACCGCCTACCAGAAGAGAAATACTTGCGATCCAGATCAGCTGTGTATTGGTACTCTCACTGAGTTTCTGCATGTTACGTACCTGCTGCATAATGTCATCGGCTTTGTATTTGTATTTCGAAGAATTGGTATCGATTCCCTGATTCATTACATCTGCCGCGGCACTTCCTACAGAACTCATATTGTCTGTGGAATCTGCTTTAACCACCGCATTCTCCGGTTCATCAAACTTGAATGCCATTGGCCAGCATTTATTCGGAATCATGACAGTCCCCATAATCGTCTGATAATATTCATTAAACTCATCAATCGTCTTAATGTTTGGCAGATAATTGTCGCTCTGCTGAACAACACCAACGACTGTGAACGGTTCGGAGCCAATCTCGATAGTCTTACCGACAGGATTTTCACCTGAAAACAGGTTATCCGCCGCATTACTGTCTACAAGTGCTACTTTACGCATATTATCATAATCTTTTTGTACAAATCCTCTGCCCGACTGCACCATATATCCACAGGTACTTAAATAATTTGTATCGATACCATATATACTTCCACCCTGGAAGGTGGTATTTTCATAATATACACTGCTGGAATAAGTACGGCTGTAAAAAAACGTAGCATTCTGCACATGATCAAGGTTTTTGATATCTTCTTTTTGCTGATCAGAAAGAAGCGGCGGTGCAGTGCCATCCGTCATTCCATACTCCGGATCATACTCACTGTCACCGTAATTCAGGCTGACCGAAACTGTATTGTTTCCGGCACCGATCAGATCTTCCTTAATCTGCTCACTTGTACCTTTAATTGTCGAAACGATTGCAATGATCGAAGCAATACCTATAATAATTCCCAGCATTGTCAGAAAGGACCGCATTTTATGGGACCAGATTCCCTGAATCGATATTCTCATATTTTCAAGCATAAAATACCATCCTCCTAATAACCATAAAGCTCATTCACAGAAACTTCCTGCGTTTTTGCACCTTCTTTGACTGTGTCTCCATAAGGAAATGCAATCTTATCATCCCGCGTAATTCCGCCCGTAACCAGCACACTGTAACCACCATTTACATTTCCGCCGACACTCAGTTTCTGTTTTTTAAGCACACCATTGTCATCCTTATAAACATAACTGCTTCCGTTTTCGGAGCGTACAAACGCACGATCCAGTACAATTCCTTTGCTCTGCGCATCGCTTTTCAGGGTGATCGTAAGCCAGTCAGCATCAGATACTTTGACTGATTTGTCCGGGATGGTCGCCGTATAGGAATAATAGGAAACATTCGGATTTCCACTGCCGGAATAGCTGTCTCCGGAAACCGGATATTCTGAAACATCTACAACTTCAGCCTCAAAGTCACCGCTCTGCCCGGAACACTTCAAAATCGTTCCTTCTTTTACCTGGTCCAGCATCAGTTCACTGACTGTACCCTTCACATAAAAACCTTCCTTACTTTTGATAGTCATGAAAGTGTTTCCATCTGAAGCTGCCGTAGCAGGATCACCAACTTTTGCAACTGTTCCATCCAGTTTACTGTAAATAACTTCTTTTTTAACTTTTTTCTCAAGTTTTTCAATATTAAGTTTACTCTCACGAATATCAAGTTTCAGACTGTCAATTTTGTTCTGCTGTATCTTAATCGCATCCTCACGCGAAATAGATGTATTGCCGCCATCACCCTGATCTCCGTCATATCCACCATCGTTTCCGTCATCATCATCTGAACTGTTATCATAATGAGAGGCATCCTCCAGTGTGAACTCTACCTCAGAATAATCCGGCACCATCTTTTCAAGAAGGCTTCCATCAATCAGATAATATCCTGTACATGATTTCTTACGGTCGCCAAGATCTTCTACCGTATCATTCTGATGAAATTCAAGCTGATACCAATAACCGTTCTTGCCAGCCTCTTTATTTCCGTTCGCATCAAAAGCTGCCATCTTATTTAGGAAAGAACCTCTCACAATTACATAACCCTTTGCAGAACTACAGAGGAATACATATGGATCTTCCTTCGTTCCTTTTCCGGTAAGAGGTTCTGTATTATTATCAAGGATCTGATAAAATGTCGGATCACCGTCCGTCATATCCGGCACCTCTTTATCGCTGCCTTCATCTGAATCCACGATTTCAATCTGATCATCTGATCCGTCACCGAATGAATCTCCTGTGTTGTCATCAGAACTATTAGAATCTCCTGAATCACCACCATCTATGATGTCTATCTGATCCCCATTGTCACTGTTGTCATCGGAACTGTCAGTACCACTGTTTCCACCGGTATCTCCGGTATTATCTCCTCCTGTATCCTCTCCTGCATCCTCACTTGCTGCAATACTTCCGGACTCACCGGTCGGTGTTCCCGTATCACCAGACTGTGTACTGTCACTTTCTGCTGAAGTCTCCGCCTGATAAGTTGCCACATCAGACACATCTTCTGCGTTTACTGCAGCCGCCAGGACCGGATTCATAACAGCAGCCAGATATGCACCATTGACATTACCAGATGCAGATACATACTCATCTCCCGTATCCGCGCTGTCCGTTCCATTCATGCTACTGTCTTTATCTGTGTCCGAATCGGTAGGAGTTGACGTATCTGCATCACTCTCCTCAATCGCTCCTCCATTTTTCAGGCTATTTAAACGATTGATAGCTTTATTCAGATCCTGTTCCTGCTGCTGTTGCTTCAACTTCGCAATATTCAGTTCCATCTGAACCAGTGTCATGTCAAAAGAAATCAGTTTATCATCCTTTTTTACCTCGTCATCCTTCGATACATACACTTCCTGAATGATCATATCCTTATCTACAGTAATATTCTGAATGGCGCTTGTCACAATATTTCCATCAAGATTCGTATCATCCATATAATACTGCCCAGCCAGATTATCCACGCTTACAACAGAAACTGTTTTCTGATGAGACTTTTTATAGTAAACTGCGCCTCCTGCTGAACCGCCTGCAACGAGAGCAGCAATCAGAATGCCTATAATAATTCTTTTTTTCATTCTATTACTTCACCTCTTTTTCCTTCAGCTCACCATCACGGATCGTTACTACACGTTTTGCATGTGATGCAATATCCGCATCATGTGTGATCATCAGTACCGTTACCCCCTCATCATTCAACCTTTGAAAAAGCTCCATGACCTGTGCGCCTGATTTACTGTCAAGTGCACCTGTCGGTTCATCCGCAAGCAAAAGCTTCGGATTATTGACAATTGCTCTGGCAATCGCCACTCTCTGCATCTGTCCACCTGAAAGCTGATTTGGCAGGAAGTCCACACGATCTGCCAGTCCTACACGCTCCAGGGCTTTCAATGCACGTTCTCTTCTTTCTTTTTTGGGTACTTTTGCATAGTTCAATGGTAATTCTACATTTGCCAGAGCCGACTGTCTCGGAAGCAGATGAAAGCTCTGGAATACAAATCCAATCTTATTTAATCGCAGATCTGACATATCATTCTCTGAACAGTTCAAAATATCCTGTCCATCAAGCGAAAAACTTCCCTCTGTTGGTTTATCCAGACAGCCAATAATATTCATCAGGGTCGTTTTTCCAGAACCGGACGGTCCCATGATTGCCACATATTCTCCCTCTTCCATGGAAAAATTGACATCTTTGAGTACCGGCACACTCATTTTTCCCTGCTGATAATTCTTATATATGCCTTTTAGTTCAAGAATCATTCTGCATCCTCCGTATCACCCTGGACAGGAACAAGGTCCTCATCCATTGGCACACTTACTCCGTCGGAGTCATCATCAGAGACCGCATCTCCCATCGCATCTGGATCATCGATCACTGTACTTTCACCATCAGATTCATACTCATCGTCTGCGCTCCATTCATCTGCATTCCAGTCATCTTCAGAATCAGAAAAATCATCCGTAGCATAAGCATCTTCGCCATCAAGATTATCCGCGCCAAGATTGTCCGCATCAGGACTGTCCGCACCAAGCTCATCGACCGGCTGCATATCTACAGTACTTGTATCCATCGCCTCTTCAATATTTGTTGTCGTAGCCATGCCCTCTTCAAGAACATCAGACGGAAATGCAATGCTATCGTCCTTAGTAAGACCATCTGCAATCTCATATTCACCAAGTTCCTCATCATACTGCCCGAGGATCACACTTCGTTTTTCGAGTTTGTCATCTTTATCTGCTGCCCAGACATAAGGACTTTCTGTATCTGCATCTACAATATATGCCTCACTGATCCATACACCGGTCTTCTGCGTATCCTGGCCTTCATCCATTTCTATATAGACATGCTGTCCGAGCATCAGACCATCAGAAGAATCCAGATTCACATAAAATGGATATGTACTTGTACTTGTCTGTGAATCTCCGCTGCTGTCCACCATTCCCAAACTTGAACTACTGTTGCTGCTGGTGGCACTTTCACGATCAATTGTCCCCATAGTTCCCTTCCATGTCTGACTGCTGTCCACACGGGAACGGATAATAACCGGATCTCCCTCGATGATGTTCTTAACATTCATCTCATTGACAGTTCCTTTGATACGATATGCACCTGTACTCAGAATCGTAATAAATGCATTGCCGCTGCTGCTATCACTTGAATATGACATATCCGAATCACCTGCACTGTCATCCACACTGCTGTTATCATCCGATGTCAGCTTTGAAGTATCAATCTTCTGAATCACACCGTCAATGCTGCTTCGAACTTCTGTGTTCCCCGTTGCACTCTGCAGCTTGTCAATCTCAGCCTGTTTGCTTTTCTGGCTGTATTCATTTTTTTTGAGATTCATTTTGTTTGTCTCAATCTCAATCGTATAAGAAAGCTGATTATCCTGTGCTGCCTGTTTCTTCTCTTTTTCCAGAGTTGCTATCTGCTCGGTCAGGCTGCTCGCTTCGTTTTTCAGGCGATCCAGATCAAGCTGTGCTTCCTCCAGATTTTCCTGAATGCTGCTCAGGTCATACTCAAAAAGAAGCTGTCCTTTTTTGACCTGATCGCCTGTCTTGACTTTTACTTCTTTAACTGTTCGACCACTTTCCAACTCAACAGATACCGTCTCCTGAGGTTCGACCACGCCGGCATAACGATTGGAAACACCAGATGTCTGATCTGTCAGATCACTAATTTTCGTCACGTAAACTGCATCGCCGCTGGTCTGCTGCTGATTTCCTATGATTCCCATCTTCCAGCATACCCCTGTTGCTCCGCCGCCAATTATCAATATCCCAAGAAGGATCAATATACGTTTTTTCATCAAGCTGTGTTCCTCCTAACTTTGTAAAAGGTACTTTTAATTCCTATATCATAGCAATTTTCTTTTCTAACCCTGTAAAAGGTATTTTTAACTTAATTATCATAGCAGATTCTGAAATAAAATAAAAGAGCTGTGGAAAATCCGTAACTGTTTCACATTTTTTTCACGAATTATTTCGAAATCCGACGTAATTTTACCGTTTTTTGACTTTTATACGTTTATCTGGTAAAATATAAGGGATTATTTTTGAAAGGAAAGATACCTATGAAGATCGCAAAAGGTCTGATGCCTTTTCTCCTTTTTATCCTTATGTCTGTCACATTTCTGACAGGCTGTTCCCACGTGGATAAAACGGATGTAGAGGCAGCAATTACCAACGAACTGAATCTGCTGAAAAATCTGGATTCTGATACGACCCAGAAATACGTATCCTATAAAGAACTTTTTCCTGACACGACACAGGAGATAGAATTATCCAAAGAAGTTAAAGAAGTTTTTTCTCTCTTTTTCCGGGATTTTGATTACAAAATCCGGAATGTTGATGTCGACAACGATACAAAAGAAGCCAGCGTTTCCCTGCAGCTTTCTACACTGGATGCCAGGACACTTGCCAAAGACTATGCACAGGCATCTCTTGAAACTGCCATTTTAAAAGCAGCCGCCTCTGATACCTCTGCAACAGAGGAGACAACAGATTCCCTTGAGGAACGTTATCTTATCATAGATAGTCTGCTCAAAAAAAGCAAATATGAAACGGTGACACGAGACTGTACCATGACGCTCCAAAATACCGGAAGCGATCATGATGAATGGGAAATTCAAAGATCACATTCCCTTGAAAATGATCTTGTCGGCGGTCTTATAAGTTATCTCTCTGATAACAATCTGCTCTCACCTGAAGAAACATTAACTATTTATCTGAACACCCTGAAATCCATGAATACCGAACAGATGGGAAATTATCTGGGCATCGAAAGTTTGCTCAATACTTCCGACTCCGACAAAAATTCCATTGCTTCCGCGCTTGTAGAACAGGTACACCAGAATTTTGATTTCAAGATCACAAACTGCGAAGAACAGGGATATACTGCAACCGTCAGTACAACCATCACAACGTTTGACAGTGCCTCAATTCTGAACACGTTCAGTCAGGAACAGGATGCTTATTTAAGCTCTGCGGATGCTGTAATAGACGGTTCGGAAAAAAGATATCAAAAATCGCTTGAGATGCTTCTTAATGATATTAAAAATAACACAGCGAACATCACCTCCACAGCAGACTTCCATCTGACCAATGATGGAGTTTCGTGGAAGCTTGACGACAGTAATACCACCATTGGCAATGCCATTTTCGGAACCTTAAGTAATTCCCCTGTAAGTGAAGAAACAGAAGATGCAGATTCCTCTGAAGACGACTCTTACGCCGAAGAATCCGAAGATTAATAAATTTATCAGTTAAAAGGCTGCCCCGTTATTCGGGACAGCCTTTGTATTTACTCTTTTATTCTTCTGTTTCAGGTTCTACTTCAAGGCCGAGTTCTTTAAGCTGCTGCTCACTTACTCTGCTTGGTGACTCCGTCATCAGGCAGGATGCATCTTTTACCTTCGGGAAAGCAATAACGTCACGGATGCTGTCAACTTTTGCCATCAGCATAACAAGACGGTCAAGACCATAAGCCAGTCCTGCGTGAGGCGGAACTCCATATTTGAATGCATTCAGAAGGAATCCGAACTGTTCGTAAGCAGCTTCTCTTGTGAAGCCTAACATCTCGAACATCTTTTCCTGAATGTCGTTCTGATGGATTCTGACACTTCCTCCGCCGATCTCATTACCATTCAGTACAATATCATATGCTTTTGCACGGATTTTTCCAAGATCTCCACTTTCGATCAGCGGGATATCCTCATCCATCAACATTGTGAACGGATGATGCATCGCTGTGTAACGGTTTTCTTCTTCATTCCACTCAAGAAGCGGGAATTCTGTTACCCATACAAACCGATATTCATTCTTATCAAGAAGATCCATCTGTTTTGCAAGTTCTACACGGAGGGCTCCAAGTACATCATAAACCACTTTGTTCTTATCTGCTGCGAAGAGAAGCAGGTCTCCCGGCTTACCTTCCATTGCGCCAACAAGTGCATCCATTTCTTCATCTGTCATGAATTTTGCAAAGGAAGATTTGCGTGTACCGTCTTCTGCAATTGCAATGTAAGCAAGACCTTTTGCACCATAACCTTTTGCAAATTCAACCAGCTTGTCAATTTTTTTACGAGGCATGCCACCCTGGCCTTCTGCATTGATACCACGAACACTTCCGCCATTTTCCAGTGCACTCTTAAACACAACAAAGTCACAGTCTCTGACAACTTCACTTACATCATGCAGTTCTATACCGAAACGCATATCCGGTTTGTCGGAACCAAAACGATCCATAGCCTCCTGCCATGTAATTCTCTGAATCGGAAGTTTTACATCTACATCCAGAACTTCTTTGAAAAGATATGCAAGGAATCTTTCGTTTACATCGATAACATCATCTACATCTACAAAAGAAAGTTCCATATCGATCTGAGTAAATTCCGGCTGACGGTCTGCACGGAGATCCTCATCACGGAAGCAGCGTGCAATCTGGATATAACGGTCATAACCGGAACACATCAGAAGCTGTTTGTAGAGCTGAGGAGACTGCGGAAGTCCATAGAAAGAACCCGGATGAATTCTGGACGGAACAAGGTAATCTCTCGCACCTTCTGGAGTACTCTTACCAAGCATTGGTGTTTCGATTTCAAGGAAACCTTCTTCTGTAAAGAATTTACGTGTCAGCTGGGCAACTTTACTCTTCAGCATGATATTTCTCTGTAAATCAGGTCTTCGAAGATCCAGATAACGATATTTCAGACGAATCTCATCTTTTGTCTTGCTGTTCTCTTCAATCGGGAACGGCGGAACATCTGATTCTGCCAGAATACGTAAAGATTCTGCACGAAGTTCCATTGCACCTGTTGCAAGATTTTCGTTAACTGCACCACCACGGTTCTCAACGGTTCCTGTTACAGCAATGACAAACTCACTGCGGAGTTTTCCAGCTTTTTCGAATCCCTCTTCATCAATATTTCCATTCTCAAAGATCAACTGCATGATACCGGAACGGTCACGAAGGTCAACAAAAACGATTCCGCCTTTGTTACGGGCTTTCTGCACCCATCCCATCAGGGTCACTTTGCTGCCGACCATTTCCTTTGTCACTTCTGCACATCGGCATGTTCTGTGCAGACCTTTCATACTTTCAGCCATGATTCTGTCTCCTTTTTTTATCTGTTGAAAAATTCCACAAATTCTGTATAACCTTCAGCTGTCATCTGTTCTTTCTGGAATTTTTTATTTTTCTTCATAATAGAAATGTTTACCTGTACACCGCTTTTGCGCTCTTCTTCCGCCTGTTTCAGGATTGGAAGAAGTTTGTCTGACGGCATATTCTTTTCGATCAGGTATGCTTTCTTTGCTTTGCTCTCAGGAATCTCATATCCTCTTTCAAGAAGAAGCATTACGATTCTTTCGAATCCGATGGAAAATCCACATGCAGAAGTATTCTGTCCGGTAAATTTACCGATCATCTCATCATAACGTCCGCCACCGCCTACGGAACCACCGAATTCATCCATGGCAATCTCAAAAATCGGTCCTGTATAATAAGACATTCCTCGAACCAGTGTCGGGTCAAAAGAAATCTTGAAGTCTGCATTCTTAACAGAATCTACTGCTGTAATGATCGTTTCAAGATCTTCTGCAACTTTCGGATCCAGAACGTCTTTCAGTTTTTCTTTGCAGTAACGCACTCCTTCAATGTCAGAAGTAATTTCTTTGAACATACCAAGGTAGGTATCAATGCACTCTTTCTTAAAACCTTCTTTTTCGAGTTCTTCTGCAACACCTTCCAGACCGATCTTGTCCATCTTGTCCAGAATAATAAATACTGTATCAAAGCTATCTTCCGGGAAACCACTGTACTGTGCCATAGCTTTCAGGATTTTTCTGTCATTGATACGGATCGTAAAATTGTGGAAATCCAGCTTGCCAAGCAGAGTAGTTGTTGCCATAACAAGCTCAATCTCAGCAAGGTAAGTAGGCTCACCAAGAATATCGATATCACACTGCATGAACTGACGGAAACGACCTCTCTGCGGACGGTCTGCTCTCCATACATTGCCCATCTGGAGTGCCTTAAATGGTGCCGGAAGCTGTCCGGAGTTGTTAGAATAATATCTGGAAAGCGGTACAGTCAAATCATAGCGAAGACCGGAATCTACCAGATCTGCCTCACATTCTGCAGTATCCAGTTTCAGTTTTTCTCCACGTTTCAGGATCTTGAAAATCAATTTTTCGTTTTCTCCCCCCTGTTTGCTGCTGAGGTTTTCAATGTGCTCCACACATG
>OLPC01001569.1_pt1 | contig 19382 bp, 19 predicted proteins | sample 1672341 | NCBI WGS metagenome assembly OLPC01 (sample SAMEA3136673, study PRJEB25190) | human gut metagenome | reverse complement strand
CCACGTGCTGGGGACGCACGCCCCCTACGGCACCTACGACTGCACCGGCTCCGGCGCCGTCAAGTCCTGGGCCGATATCGCCCGCGCCGTCTTCGAGTTCGCCAACGGCAACGGCGACAGGGTCGTGCCGGTTTCGACCGCCGACTACTACGCGAACGCCGAGGGCCCCATCGCCCCGCGCCCGGTCCACTCCGCGCTCGACCTGTCCAGGCTCGAGTCGGTAGGCTTCCATATGCCCGACTGGGAGGAAGAGCTGGGGGAGTATGTTGGCTCGGATGGCGACAGCGTCGTTAAATCATCTATGAGGATAGAAAACGTATGAGTGTCGAATTTTCCTCATTGTTTACGAATTCTGATGGCCATGGGATTGGCAAGAGCAATTTCGTACCTACAAAAACCTATAGCCTCTTCGCCAATTTGCTGCTTTTCTTCATTTGCGGAAATGTGGCGCTTGATTTCTTTTCAGGATTATTCGGCATAAGCTCGTTTTCCCAAATTATACGAATGACTTTCTTTGCCTTGTTGTTATATATCGAACTTCGTCTTGACCCTAAAGGATTTTGTATACTGTTTCTTGCTTTAACGTCGATTGTAATTCAATCTGTGCTAACGCAGGCGTTTAGCACAGAAGGCATGACAGCGCCCTCATTGCTTTATGACATAAGCATCGGTATTAAACTAATAATTTGTTTTGCAGTTTTCTTTGCTTCAAAAAGTTTGATTCGCTGCAATGCGTTGTCTATTAATCAAGTCAAAAAAGTAATATCTATCGCTGCAATTTATGTTCCGATTCTATATTTGGGATCGATTGCTTTGGGACTTGGGGTATCAAGCTATTGGGATGGCTCAGGCTATAAAAGCGTCTTCTCTTCTCTTAACAGCATCAATGTTTCTATGATTGTGCTTTTTGCTTATTCGGCTGATGCTGTATTTATACAGAAAAAGTCTCTTTGGATTATCCCAATGGGGTTAAATCTAATTTCACTATTATTGCTTGGCACAAAGGCGGGATATCTATTCGCCTTTTTCATAGTGATGTATTACTTATTAATTCCCCCTGAAACTAGGTTGAGAAATGCCGTGATCGGAATTCTCGTTTTTGCTGGCCTGCTATTCGCCTTCAATAACGTAACTTTTCTAAATGAAATGCTTGAAAAGGTATCTGTTCGTCAAACTTACCTTTTCGAGAATCGTTCATTAATTGACTACCTCACAAGTGGACGAACCTGGATGCTGGCTGAAGCAACCAATCTATTTATTGCAAGCAATAATCCTCTGGGTTTCTTAATCGGCAATGGCTACTATCGTTTTCACCATGATTTAGCTGTATCAAGTAGCTATTTATTAACTGCAAACGTTAGACCGATCGAATTTGATTGGGCTGATTTATTTTTTTCCTATGGGGCCTTTGCCTTTATCTGTGTATATGCCTTTTTGTTTAAACAGCTGCGTCTGTCTTGGCGAACAAGAAACGAAGGACATTTTCAATTTATAGCTTTACTTGGAATGCTTGCATTTAGCTGTGTTGGTGGTCATGTCTTTTTTGAAGCAATTTCTTCAGTAACGTTGGGTTCCGTTTTGGCCTGCATCTATGGGGATAGTAATGGACGATAAATTAAAGATGATTCTTTCGGCTTGCACCGAAGATCGAAGGAATGTCATTGCCAAAGGTCAAACTGCTTGGTCAAGACGCTGCGGTATCGACTTGCTCTTGAAAATGCTGCTTGTCTATATCAACTCGATTGGCTTGCGTCATGCACCAGAATCGACAATTTACGTTGATGAAATTAAGAATAACAACATGGTTTCTAATTTGCGAGATACTGCGGAGATCTGCGATGCAGAGAAAGCTACGTTCATTTGTCTCAATAGTTACTCGCCAAATAGACACATCAAAATGGGCGTGTTTTGGCCGATATTTAAAGCTGTGACCCTTGTTGTCCTTTCCCTGCCTCCTGTTCTTTCTTTTGTCGGCAGCGAATGCACCGTAAATGATAGTTTAGCTAGGTTTTTAATTAAACGAATGGATAACTACGTTGCGCGTATAGGCTACCAGCATCCTTTTATTTTGATGACTGACCATCATTTTTATTCCACAGTCATAGCCATGAACGACCATGCGACATCCGCAGTTCTTCAGCATGGCCTAATTGGAGACGCTCGATTCTTTTCGCCTGTGCGTGCTACATATTTCTTTGCATGGAGCAAAAAGAGCGCTTTTCTTGTCAATTCAGAAAAAGCTGTCGACGCAGGTACTTATAAATTTTCAAAATTGATGAGACTGAAACCTAAGCATTATGTTGAGAGTTTTGCTGACGCAAAACGTGTCTTGCTCATTCTCTCCAGCTCGAAAACCTCTGAACAGATTTCTCACCGCATCGAACCTCTCCTTAACCTTCAGAATCTCTTCGGTTTCAAGCTTCTCATCAAAATGCATCCTGGCTCCCTGTTTTCCATTAATGAACTGCGCGACGCCGTTTCGACGAGTGATGTTGAACTATATAAGGAAGAGAAAATTGAAGCAATTGATTTTGATTTCGCCTTTATTGAGCAGTCTACTGCTGCGCTAGACGTCGCATGTCTTGGAACCCCCTACATTGTTATTGACGAGTCTCTTGACAGCTATTTTTCCGAATACAAAGAAATGTTGCCTACCGCAAGTAATCCTGACGAGCTGCTGAGGTTGACGGTTGAATATAGTTTGACCGAATATATGCCAGCCTATACGTCCTTCTTGGAACAAGAAATCGACAACGGCCAATGCCGCATCGGTTCGCTTATTCATCGTTTACAAAACGAATGTGGGTCAACATATGGAGGGCGGTATGGCAAGTAGTTCTTCAAATAAGTCTGGAAAAGCAACTACATTCCTTTGGAGCTTCCTTGAACAAGGTGGCTCTAAGGCTATTCAACTTTTCGTTCAAATTATTCTTGCTCGATTGCTATCCCCTGAGGCCTTCGGCATTTTGGCAATATTGTTGGTGGTTACTCAAATCACCGATTCTATTGCCCAAAGCGGTCTAGGGATGGCACTTATTCAAAAGAGCGATGCGGACGATCGTTCTTATTCCACCGCTTGGTGGCTGAGTCTCGGATTGGCGGCCGCTCTATATATCGTAGTGTACTTTACGTCGCCGACAATCTCTGTCTTCTATAATATGCCAGATCTCGTGGTTTATCTTCGAGTGCTCGGTTTAATAGTCTTTTTCAACTCGGCAAACTCTATTCAGCGTTCCTACCTCCAACGAAACATGAATTTTAGGGGCATCTTCGCCGCCACGACAATAGCTGCGCTCATTTCGGGCTTCGGAGGCGTGGTGCTCGCTTTCTTTGGGTTTGGCGTTTGGTCTCTAGTCTTACAGTCTTTGCTTCAAAGCATTTTCATTTGTATTGTCATGTGGCTGCAAATCAGCTGGAAACCCGCATTTACGTTCGATGCCTCTCAGGCGTGGTCGTTATTTAGTTATGGCTGGAAGATCTGCATTACGGGAATTCTGAATGTTATCTACTCCGGCATCTCGGAGTTAATAATCGGTCGTGCCTGCTCAGCCAGCGAACTTGGGCTGTACAGCCAAGGCCGTAAGTATCCCACTGCAGCAATTGGGGTGATGAGCAATTCCATCGCCAACGTATTATTTCCGATGTTTTCAGCAATTAAAGGAGATTCTGAGGCACTTCGTGACGCCATACGTCGCGGGCTCACGCTCGGTACGTTTCTCGTCGCCCCCATATCTTTGCTGGCTGCCGTAGTAGCCAAGCCGCTAGTTGCCATTCTCTTGACAGAAAAATGGCTCGCTTGTGTTCCAATCTTTCAGCTGACGTGCATCTCTAATGCCATTTTGATGATTCAGCTTGTAAACCTCCGAGCGTACATGGCTCTGGGAGATAGCTCTCTTTATATGCGTCTCCAAATTATTAAAGTTTTGGGCGGAGGAGCCATCATATGGATCACCGCCGCCCTCACCCACGATATTTACCATACGGCTTGGGCAAATTTCATTGTTGGAGTTATCTCGATCGTCTTCGTCGACGCTACACCTGCAAAGCGCCTTCATGGCTATTCGTCTTTGAACCAGGTTAAGGACGTTCTGCCAATCTTATTCCTCTCTCTCGTTGCCGCTGCGGCATCGCTCGCTGTTCAGCTTCTGGGGTTGGGCTACGTTCCCGAATTGTTTCTGCAGGTCATCCTCTTCGCTTCTGTCTACCTGGGAGGAGCAAAGCTCTTCAAGTTCAGTGAATTATCCGAGGCAGCATCGCTCTTGTGCGGGTTTGTTTCAAGGAGAAGCTGAAGCTCAACTCTTTATTAGGTTACTTATCAATTCGAATACGATAGAAAGGTATCAATCCAATGTCGACATTCAACGGGTCAACTTTAATGATTACGGGAGGAACGGGATCCTTCGGCAATACCGTCCTCAAGCATTTCCTGACCTCCGATGTGGGGGAGATTCGTATTTTCTCTCGCGACGAGAAGAAGCAGGATGATATGCGGCATGAGCTTCAAGCTCGATATCCTGACCATTTCGCTAAGGTAAAATTCCATATTGGCGATGTACGTAACATTCAATCCGTGCGCGATGCCATGCATGGCGTGGACTATATCTTCCATGCGGCAGCCCTTAAGCAAGTTCCTTCTTGCGAGTTTTTCCCGATGGAGGCTGTCCGCACCAACATCATGGGCACGGATAACGTCCTTCACGCTGCATCGGATGCAGGCGTTAAGCGAGTCGTTTGTCTCTCCACTGATAAAGCCGCGTATCCCATTAACGCTATGGGAAAGTCCAAAGCCCTTATGGAAAGCGTGATCTTCGCCAATGCTCGTAGGGCTGCAGAAAAAGGCGATACGGTGGTGTGCTGTACTCGTTACGGTAACGTTATGTGCTCTCGCGGTTCTGTTATCCCACTCTTTATTGAGCAGATTCACGCTGGTAATCCCATCACCATTACGGATCCAAGCATGACACGATTCCTGATGAACCTTGATGAGGCAGTTGACCTTGTTAAGTTCGCATTCGAGCACGCCAACCCGGGTGACCTTTTCATTCAGAAGGCAGACGCAAGCACCATTGGCGATCTTGCGAAGGCCGTTCAGCAGCTGTTTGGCGATACGGGTACAAGTATCATCGGCCCGCGCCACGGAGAAAAACTGTTTGAAACGCTCATGACTCGCGAGGAGCGCCTGCGTGCCGAAGATATGGGCAGTTATTATCGCGTGGCAGCCGATATCCGTGGTCTGAACTATGACAACAAGCAGGCCACCGGAGAGGTGAGAACCATGACCGACGAGGCCTATACGTCCCACAATACCAACCGACTGGATGTTGAGGGCACTGTGAAAAAAATCATGACCGCCGAGTATGTACGTGAAGAGCTCGACGGCATCCGCCACATCTAAAGGAGGGCTAGATGATTTATAGATTCCCGTTGCGTGACGTCAAAGACATGCTGCTCAATCAAATTGGCACTAATTTCTTTAAGTCAATTGATGACGAACGTCTGATCACTAAGTATATGGAGCGAACGCTCGAGAGGCTGGAGCGCAATATCTCCGCTAATGACAATAAGTATTACTGGAGGCTCAATGCAGCAGGGGAACGTGAAGCTTACTTCGATCCGTTGCACACTTGCCATTGGATGCTGTTTCTGTACCTGACGGCTAACACTATTTTCCGAGAGGAAAAAGACAATCCCACTGCAGCACGTATTGTTTGCGACAAGATTTACGGTCAAATGAAGACGGTTTCGGGTTGCGACTTGTATTACGAAGTTGAAATGCCTGAGACTTTCACCTTCGATCATCCGACCGGCTCCTTCATGGGTCGCGCAACCTACGGAGAGGGCTTCTCGTTTACTCAGGGGTGTACAGTCGGCAACATTAACGAAGTCTACCCGGTCATCGGCCGTGACGTGCAAATGTGTACCGGTAGCAAGGTGCTGGGCAATTCTCACATCGGTGACAGCTGCCTGATTGGAGAAGGTGCCGTTGTAAGGGATGAGGATGTGCCTGCAGGGTCCGTCGTCTACGGCAAAACTCCGAATTTGAAGATTAAACCCAGAAACGAATAGTACCATCAACAGGAGGTTTGACATGAAAGAACTCGCGATTAACGGCGGAGAACCTACTAGCCCCAGGGTTTTGGGCTATGGCCACCAGGATATCAACGAGGACGACATCAAGGCAGTAGAAGATTGCCTGCGTGGTGACTATCTTACCTGTGGTCCCGCGACTGAAGCCTTTGAGGAGTCCATTAAGTCTGCCACTGGGGCAAAATATGTGACTGCCGTGGCAAACGGCACCGCGGCTCTGCACGTGGCATGCCTTGCCGCGGGAATTAAACCCGGCGACGAGGTGATTGTGTCGCCCATCACCTTTGCGGCATCTGCTAACTGTGTGCGTTACTGCGGTGCTACGCCTGTATTTGCGGATATTGACCCTAAGACTTGGAATATCGATCCAGCCTCAATCCGCGAGAAGTTGACCGTTAAAACGAAAGCAATTGTAGCTGTAGATTTTGGCGGCGTTCACGTCGACTCCGACGAGATTCGCAAGATCTGCGACGAGAACGGCCTGACTTTCATTGAGGACGCCGCCCATGCAATGGGCACGTTCCACAATGGTCGCGCAGTGGGCACCATCGCAGACATTACGACTTTTAGCTTCCATCCGGTAAAGACCATCACCACTGGTGAAGGCGGTGCCGTAGCAACGAATGATCCCGAGCTGGGCAAGATGATTGAGCTTTACGCCAAGCACGGCATTACGCGAAACCATGATTTGATGCGAGAGACAGACCAGGGCGGTTGGTACTATGAGCAGCTGGTCCTGGGCTACAACTATCGCATAAGCGATATCGAGGCATCTCTTGGCGTTAGCCAGATGAAGCGACTCGACCAGTTCGGCTCTCGCCGCAAGGAGCTCGTTGCCTTCTATAACGAGCAGTTCTCCAAGATTCCGGAGGTACAGTTCCAAATTGACGCCTCGCCCGATGATACCGTTCGTCATCTGTATTGCCTGAAGTTTGACACTGAGGCACTTGGCGTTACTCGTCGTTGGATCTTCGATGCCTTGCGCGCTGAAAACTTAGGTGTCAATGTTCACTACCTGCCCGTATACTTGTTGCCTTATTACAAGGACCTGGGCCACGGCCGCGGCGACTGTCCCAATGCCGAGGATTACTATGATCGCTGCGTAACGCTTCCGCTGCACTGTGGGCTCTCAAACGAGGATGCGCAGCTCGTTGTCGATGCAGTTACAAAGGTTGTTGAGTGGTGCCGCGCCAATAGGGGTGCGAAATAATGCCCTCTAGTGTTTGCATCATTACTGCTCGTGGCGGCTCGAAGCGGATCCCTCGCAAGAACGTGCGTGAGTTCTGCGGCAAGCCCATGCTGGCGTACTCGGTCGAGACTGCGGTTGCGAGCGGCATCTTCGACGTCGTAATGGTCTCGACCGACGACGATGAGATTGCCGACGTGGCTAGGAAATACGGAGCCGAGGTTCCCTTCATGCGCAGCGAGGCCACGAGCAACGACTACGCCACGACGGCTGATGTGTTGCGCGAAGTGCTCTCCGATTACGGCAAGTGCGGCGCTGAGTTCGACACCATGTGCTGCCTGTACCCGACGGCACCCTTCGTTCAGGTCTCTGAACTCAAGGAGGCTTCCGCCATGATCGAGGCGGGGGCCTCATCCGTAATCCCTGTTACCTCGTTCGATTTCCCACCTCTGCGCGGCTTCAGGGTGGGTGAGGACGGCTCACTCGAGTATGCCTTCCCCGAGTTCGCCCAGACCCGCAGCCAGGACCTCCCTGAGATGGTTCACGACTGCGGGAGGTTTTACTTCGCGAAGGTCGCGTCTTTCCACGAGACCGGCAGCTTCATCACCAATAATACGAGATTTCTGCGCATACCCAGCAGGCTCGTACAGGACATCGACACTCCCGAGGATTGGGAGCTTGCCGAGCAGAAATATCGGGCCATGACCCAGGAGGACTAGACAATGAGACTATTCGAGACCATAGAGCGCGGCGACGTCTACTTCATTGCTGAGATGAGTGGCAACCACGGCGGGAGCGTTGACAAGGCAATGGAAATCGTCCGCTCCGCCGCTGAGGCAGGCGCGGATTGTCTGAAGCTTCAAACCTACACCGCCGACACCATCACCATCAACTGCGACTCGCCCGACTTCCAGACGACGCCTGGCGGCCTGTGGGAGGGTAGGACGCTCTACGACCTCTATGAGGAGGCGCACACCCCGTGGGAATGGCAGGCCGAGATTAAGAAGGAGTGCGAACGCTTGGGCATGGACTTCCTGTCCTCCGTCTTTGATCCGACCTCCGTTGACTTCCTCGAGTCCATCGGCTGCGAGATGTACAAGATTGCTTCGCCCGAACTTGTCGACGTGCCACTTATCCGTTACACCGCCTCAAAGGGCAAGCCCATGGTCATTTCCTGCGGGATGGGCACCGCGGACGAAATCGCCGACGCCGTTAACGCCTGCCGCTCTGTAGGCAACGACCGCATCGTGCTGCTGAAGTGCACGAGCGAGTACCCCGCCGTCTACGAGGACATGAACATTGCCACCATGGCCGACATGCGCGACCGGTTCGGGTGCGCCGTTGGCCTTTCTGACCACTCCATGGGCTGGGGTGTCGACGTGGCTGCGGCCACGCTGGGAGCGAGCGTCATAGAGAAGCACTACTGCATCTCCCGCGAACAGAAAACTGTGGACTCGGAGTTCTCAATGGAGCCTGCCGAGTTCAAGGAGATGATTCGCGACGTTCGACGCGCTAAGGCATCCATCGGCCACGTCACCTACGAGCGCACCGAGAAGGAGGAGAAGGGCCTTCCCGGCCGTCGCTCCCTCTACGCGGTGAAGGACATCGCGCGCGGCGAGGCTTTCACCAACGAGAACGTGCGGAGCATCAGGCCTGCCTACGGAGTGGCACCCAAGCACCTGGACGCGCTGCTCGGTCACGCGGCACAGCGCGACATTAAGTTCGGAGAGCCCATCATCCAGGCCGATCTGGAGAGCTTGTAGCCGGCGAGCTGAGGGAAAGGAGAACGGTTTGACCAAGAAATGTCTTGTAATAGGCGCCTCGAGCTTCATTGGTGTCTATGTCGTGGATGCACTGCTCGACGCTGGTTACGAAGTAGTCGGCACGGGCAGGAACCGGCGATTCGCGGGCCACTACCGAAAGCTTGGCGTCGAGTACATTCCCCTCGACCTCAATGACCCATCTGGCATCGGTGCCCTCCCCACCAACTTCGACTTCATCGCCCATCTGGCGGGGAGGCTGCCTGCAAACTCGGACTTCGACCTGTCCACTGAGGACGACGCCGCTGAATATATCAGGACGAACGCTCTGGGAACCGCATTGCTTCTCGAGTGGGCGCGCAAGAACGGTGTGCGCCGCATCGTTTCCACCACTTCCTACGCAGACGTCCAGAACAGCTGGAGCGCTTCGGAGCCCGTGCGCGAGGACTGGCCGCGGGACTTCAGGCTGGACGGCGACCACGCCGCCTACGTTATCTCGAAGAATGCCTCCGCGGACCTGCTTTTCTACTACAACGAGCAGTACGGCATGAGAAACTGTGTCTTCAGGCTTCCCCCAGTTTACGGCTGTGGTCCTCACGGCTCGCTCAGGGTCAACGGCTCTGTCAAGAAGTCGGGCATTGGCCTTTTCGTCGACAAGGCGAAGGCAGGCGAGGACATAACCGTATTCGGCGATGCTGACGCGGCGGTTAGAGATATCGTCTACGTCAAGGATGTCGCACAAGCATTTGTAAAAGCGGGAGAGAGCGAATCAGCCTCTGGCCTATACAACATCGGCTCGGGGCGCGCGGTTTCCCTCCACGAGCAGGCGGAGGCGATAGCCGAAGTTTTTTCGGGAGCCGCTGGCACCTCCGAGGTCTGCGTCGACGAAACCAGACCGAACGGTATCCAGCCTTACTCGTTCGACATCTCCCGCGCGGCGTGCGATTTCGGCTATGCTCCTGCTTTTGCCGATTTCCGCGATTTGATGGCAGACTGGAAGGTTGAGGAGGAAAGAGGCGTGATGCCCAAGTTGTTTGATGCTACCCTAAAACCGAGCGGGGATCTCCTAGACTAGGGGTCGTACCGGACACCCTCTCTTTTAGCCCTCGTGCTTGGAAAAAGCGGCGAAATGCACATGGAATGCTGTATCCAGCTCCCCTTCGACTGAGTTTCGGTCCGGCGATTTGTCTTCTATGACGTCGCGAGGACCTATGATTGGGTTTCGAACCTCTGGTATACGGGCGATTTTACTGGGTCTACAGTGCCGAACCCTGGGGCGCACCGCAGGTATTTCGAGAACGACTTGGTGGATCACAGACAGGTTTCCTTCGCGGTTTGCGTTGGCTAGTTCTTTATCGGCAGCGCCGTCCTTAAGTACTTCGAAGGCGATTCCTGTGAGTGTTAGTATTACATTGTGAATGAGTTACAGCGTGGCAAGGGCTACGCCAAGGAGATGTTAACCTTCTCTGCCGCGTAGCGTTCTCTATCGAGGGCGTGGTTCGCGTTAAAGCCAGTGTGCTTAAATCGAACCCCAAGAGCTCGAAGGCTCTTCTTTCGAACGGATTCAACGAACGCGGGAAGTTCGTCGACGAGAAGAGCGTTTCATAATGTACGAGAAACGAAATTGGCAAGATGAAAATGGTGAACACTTCACGAAGGAAAGTCTTAATACGCACTGACGCCAACCCGGTGATTGCGGGAGGCCACGTCATGCGTTGCCTTTCCGTGGCCGACGCACTCGCGGGCCTTGGTGCTGATGTCTCATTTGTCCTCTCGGACGGCAACTCAGTCCAGCTCATCGAGTCCCGGGGGTTCGCGACGTCCGTTCTCGGGTCCGACTGGAGAGATATCGGAGATGGGGCCGATGAGCTTTGTCGCCTCTGCGACGACGTCCAGCTTCCAATCGTCCTTGTTGACACCTACTCCGTGTCTAGGGAATTCGTCGACTGCCTCGCTCAGCACGCCAAGGTATGCTATCTCGGCAGCAAAGACGGGGATCTTGGCAAACTTTCCCTTATCATTAATTACTCGACTTATATCGATGAGGCATTCTATGAGGAAACATATGGTGATCGTGGGACGAAACTCCTATTCGGTCCCAAATACGCACCGCTTAGACCCTGCTTCGCCAGTGTATATCGTGAATGCAGCGCCGAGATTGAACACGTTCTCGTGACTACGGGAAACACGGATCCTCACGGTTTTCTCCCCACTTTCTTAGGTGTGGCTCTTTCCGACAAGCGTCTTTCCAACATCACCTTCACAGTGGTAGTAGGCAGAATGGTCTCTGACGATGTCGCTGCAAAGGTTGAGCTTATTGAATCGAGAAGCCCTAGGGTTAAGATGCTTCGCGCCGTCACTGATATGGCTGGGCTGATGGGTCAATGTGATGCCGCCGTCTCTGCAAATGGCACGACGGTGTACGAGCTTTTCGCTGCAGGTCTTCCCTCTGTAACTTTTGCGATGGTTGAGGAGCAGGTGCAGAGCGCTGAGTCTCTCGCGAAACTAGGGGCTGTGGAATACTGCGGACTCATGGGCAACGAGCCGCACGCCACCGCAGTTGAAAGCGTTAATCGGCTCGAGGGTCTCGTCGCGTCTCATGACAAGGCCGTAGCCCTTGTGACTCGCGCACACGCTCTCGTAGACGGCTACGGCGCAAATAAGATAGCTAAGGAGATACTCTCGCTATGACAAACGTAGATCAACGCAGGACAGTGGTGATGCTCGGCGGAAGTAGACTGCAGGTTCCTGCCATCGAGGCGGCGCAGAGACTCGGATTCCGCGTCGTATGCGCCGACTATGATCCCGATGCTGTGGGCTTTAAAGTCGCCGACGTCTCATCGCTTACGAGCACGCTCGACGTCGAAGCTGTGGAAGCACTCGCCCGCGAGGAACAGGCGGACTTCGTGATTACATCTACGAGTGACGCTCCCGTAAGGGTAGCGGCTCTCGTCTCCGAGAGGCTCGGACTTCCCACCGGCATATCGTCAGCTGACGCAGTGTGCGCCACGCAAAAGGATGCCATGCGAAGAAGGCTCGCCGAACACGGCGTGCCCATGCCTGAGTTCGAAGTGTGCAACAACGCTGAGGAGTTTGGACGAGCCTTAGAGCGCTTCGGTTACGACTGCATCGCGAAACCCGCGGATTCCGCCGCTAGCCGCGGTGTGAAGCTCATTACTCCCGAGGACCGCGCGACGTCAGCGACTGAGCTCTTCGACCTCTTCCGCAGCTTCTCCCGCAAGGGAACTGTAATGGTCGAGCAGCGCGTCACCGGTCGTGAGGTGAGTGTGGAAGGCATGACGGTTGATGGCAAGACAACCATTCTGACCATCACCGATAAGCTAACAACTGAGCCGCCTTTCTTTGTCGAGCTTGGCCATTCTGAGCCCTCAAGACTTCCAAATGAGGCGCAAGAAGCCATTCGCGAAGTTGCGAAAAAGACCATCGAAGCCATCGGTATCGTAACTGGACCTTCGCATACGGAGATCATGCTCACCGACGAGGGTCCGAAGGTAATCGAGATGGCTGCACGACTTGGAGGCGATTTTATTACTTCCAAACTCGTACCGCTGTCGACCGGTGTCGATTTTGCTGAGGGAACCGTGGCCGCAGCTCTTGAACTGCCGTTTGACTTTGAGGTAAAGGCGCATCGTGGGTCAGCAATTCGCTTTATCACTGCGGATCATCCCGGAACGATATTTTCTATAGATGCGCCGGATAGTCTTTACAACACTGAAGGCGTTGAGGAAATCGAGCTATACCTTAAGCCCGGAGATTCTATTGAGACGCCGCACTCAAGTAATGACCGAATCGGACATGTCGTATGCAGCGGCGATAACGCCGAAGAAGCTGCGGCACGAGCTGAATGGGCACTTGGACAGATTAAGGTAAACCTCAGCTAGCGAATTGTGGGATTGGTGTTAGGAAAGCATTATGGATTTATCAATTATTGCGCCGTATATCGTTTCGATAATTGCCGCGATAATTTCCGGCATCAGCTCTTATTTGGTAGCCCACAATAAATCCGCTTCGGAAATTCAAACGCTCAAGGAAGCAAATGAGCATGAAATCGAAAAGCTAATGAAACAGCACGAAGTTGATTTGGACAACTTAAAGGAGACCCATAAGCTTGAGATGGAGAAACTCGAAGCGGAGCATAGATATTCCCTCGAGCTGGCGAACTCCAACGCGCAGAATGAAATGACCAAGCAGCTAATGGGTTCAATGGTCGGTAATATGATGGCTGCGCCACAAATGCAAGATTTCCTTATGAAGGCTATTTCTGATTCATATATGAAGGGCCAACAAGAGTAGCGACTGAACCTAAAGTATTACTTACATTCAGTAAATTACTTGTATTCAGCTTTTAAACGCCGGGGTGCATGTTTTTGAGAAACGATGCAACCCGGCTTTCTTTGTTTGGATTACTCGTAAAGGGGACTTTCAATTCAGATTTTGATAGCTAATGCGCATATATGTTTGTGGGTAAATGTGACTTAACATCAAGGCGTTTAATTAGCAATCTTTGTTCTAGAAGCAGCTTATGCATTAAATTTTTGCCGTGATCTTTATTGTCGAGAGTGTTTCCATATTCAATCAGTAGGTGTGAAATGCGTGAGTACAATTCTTCACGAATCGCTTGTTCATCAACTGATTTGTCTGGTGTATTTGGATAGTTCTTATACAAAAATACGAGCTTTGTATCACCGCCGTAAAGATTGACAGTATCAAAAATAGATTGGAAGTAAGAATAATCTGCTCGAGAAAGCGAATGCCCAAAGATCTCAATGTAACAAGTGTCGCTGTCGCAGAGTTTTACAGCTTCGCTTTCGTATGGCTCTAGCGACATCAGCCTATATGTTTTTGTAAATGGCAACGCTGGGTCATCTTCAGCTACGTCTTTTCCGTCAATGCCGAAAATGGTCTCTGTTCGGCCTAGTAAGCCATGGACATTCCGGGCATGAACGATTCCCAAACAAGGATCCTCCGGTTTAAAGGGGGTCGTATAGTTAAAGTTCAGGATGGAAGAGCATAAGTTCTTTTGCTCAGATTTCTTAATGCAGTCATCGCGAATGGCTGCGAAATATTCATGAGCCTTCTCCCTGTATGATTTATGATTATCGACTTGTTCTTTGAGATAGCTCGCAAAGATGCGCTCGTATTCTTTTAGAGAGGTCAGAAGGAAGCCGGTTAGTTCCTTTTGGGTAACATATTCATTATTCAGACAAGTTGAAACGAAATTACATACAGCGTTGTCTGGATGTTCAGATTGATTTGGATTTGACGGGTCAATTGTCCACATCGGTTGCTCATAAATGTGGTCCAATTTTGAACCTGAGCTATCTTCTTGGAATACATATGCCGAAATAAGGCTCTCTATATTGCACCACAATGGATCGCTTTGTCCTATTTCATAAAGAATCACATCCCAAACATTTCTTTCGTCCTTAGGAATTGATTCGATCGAGCCTGTTCCGTGCGTCCTGTCGCTGTAAAAGTCTGAGAACTTGGACTTCAGTCCGCAGGTCAAGTCGAATCCATTTCCAAGAATAATTAGTTGGTGCATAATCCAACCTCCCAATTAGCTGTTTAGCCTAATTTCTAACACCTTCAGTTTTACCCAATACAAAATGCCATCAGGCCAATATTTATAATGCGGTAGAAGGCTGCGTACAGACTGACGTCATGACTGTATGTTCCTTGAGCCGCGCATCGGGTCCCACTCCGACAACTTCCGCGCGAGCTCCATCCAGGGCGTCATGAAGCGCGTGAAGGCCAAGGGCGTGCCCGTGGTGGTCTACGAGCCCACGCTGGACGCGCCGGAGTTCTTCGGCTCCGAGGCCACCCACGACCTGGAAGCCATCAAGGCCGGCTGCGACGTGATCGTCGCCAACCGCTGGAGCGACGAGCTCTCAGACGTGGCGGACAAGGTGTACACGAGGGATCTGTTTAAGAGGGACTAGGGGAGAGAAACGGTCTACCTGTGTTGGGTGGGCTCGGCTTCGACAAGTTCTGCTGCACTGAAAGTGGGGTGTTATCGGCTAACGCCGATAACACCCCACTTTTGTTTAACATTAATGAACTCGTTACTAAGTAGTGAGCTAACAGTTTCTGATGATTGACCGTTCTGTTTACAAATCAATACAGGAGTCATAGTCATTTCAACTGTAACCTCCCTTGATATCTGTAAGAAACCATAGCTTATTGGCTTATAAGACAATATTTCATGTAATTGTTCAGTGGGACTGTCATACTGAGTTCAGTTAATGATCAAGTAGAAATCTAGCTAATATGTTTAGTTCTATACACGCGTGCTTTGCTTTACTGTACTTATTATTCTTTGCAATCTCTCTATCCGCCGCGGAATTTATAACCGGTGCTCGATCGGCTCCGAGGTTATCAATCGGTGCCGTGTTTGCCTGTGCAAGCACGTACTTTCATTTCCATAATGCCCGGCTTGCTTGTTTTAGCGCGGCGAGTCTTTGCGTCTTTCTGCTATTACTTACGTTTGTTGCATTCAGGCTTTCGGCAAGCAAGATGGCAATTAGGCGATTGCGCCACATATTTATCGCAACCACACTAGTTGGGTTACTCTGGTCAACAGCCAACATATTCGGCTGTCTCAATTCATTTACTAATTTCGATTCTATTAAAACGGCAATTATTCTGGATGCAGTTATCGGACTATATTCGGCATATATCGGAGCTTATTCATATGTTGAAATAAAAAGCGCCAGCAACCCTTATGTATTTAGTAGAGTCTGTAAGAGCAAGGCGCGCTCTAGCTGCGATCTGAACGAAGATGTTTCCCGTAATACCGTTCTCATTCGCGCCTTGATAACGCCGTCGGCGCTAATAAAGCGAGTTCGCGAGGGCATAACGCCTACGACAGGTGCTTATAAAGTTAACTCCGAAATTGAATTCTTATTACCTAAAGATCTGCAAATTTCAGAATCCATTACACTCCCCGTCCTGTTCCAAGGGAAATGCGAGTTGATGCGCAATCTTGTTGTGAACTCAAAGGACGGCTATCGTTGCAGAAGGCTTAACGATGCCGAGTTATTTAATAAGCTAACAGAAGAACTAAATAACTACTTTTCAGAATGCCATTACCCTCGCCTAATTGATTCCAAGGTTTTTTGCGCTTATATGCTGCAAACTAGTAGATACCAGACTGACATGCAGTTTAAAGATGACTCTCTTTCATGCATTTGTAAGGCTTTTGGGGTAAATTCAGTTAAAGATTTGGATGCATTCCAAGATAAGACGGAGAACAACAGACAGGCAGTCTTAACTTTAAAGTCATTGTTGGAATCATACAGATTCGCAAAACCTGTTTGTTATGAGCTAAGTCCATCTGACAATGGTGGATTCATTTCGGCTCCAGTAATTACTGTTGAACGAACCGTTCCTCAAGTTCTACTTAGGGAAAGAGTCGAAACTATATTCGGCAAGGGTTTTCTGCACATCAAGCGACTACTAACCAAAAAGCGCATGCATTATTACTTTGGACTTGGAATGGCAGACTGCTGCGAGAGCTATCACCTGACCTTTCATGGTTTAAAGGACTGTTATTTATCTGGCCTAAATTTAAACTCAATCGGTCTTGGTCGCGATATATTCTTTGCCGACAAATTGATCGTTAGTAATCGTTATGATCAGCAGTTTTCACGGCTCTACATTCATGAGGGGCGTGGTTTTTCCGGAGCTGCCCTTGAACTGTCTTACGAAAAACGCAGTCATAAGCCCATCGCGGCCTTAGCAATGGCTGCTTTTCTATGTCTTATGGTTATGCTGTATATCCATTTCGCGAGCAGCCTGCAGCTTTCCAGTGGCACGGCCGCAGCTGACACGGTCAGCAGTTTTAACACCTCGGACTTATTTAGATTGATAACAATTCTTTCAGTCGGCAATGTTATTTCCATTTGGCAAACAATGGAAGACTATTTCGCCGAAGAATGGTTATGGATGGGAGTCGGCGCCCATGCCGCTACGACCATTTCGGCGCTCGTATTGGGCTTGCTCCTGTGTATGAATGCTGAATGGATGGGTTTCATTCGATTGCTCTGGGAGCTTCTAATATGTTTGGTGTTTTTTACTTCTGCCGGATCCGCATTTGCCCTGTATGGAAAGATTAAGTTGCACGGTAACATCATGCATAAAGTTCCCATGGCGAGATCTATATCGGATAACTATGAGCGCACGCTGCACCCTAACGATTTAGACAGTGTCGTCAAAAAGTATCAGGTTTCATTAGATTTTGAATCGACAGATCCCTATTTTGACTATGTGTTTTCTGATGCAGATGCGGATGGCGATATTCAGCCATATGCTCAAGGGCGAGTATCAGAATATGAGATGGGTATTTATTTTTATCGTGCGCTCATTGGCTCTAATTGGAAAGACGGCTGGCTTTTCCCTGTATGGGCATCTTCGGTAAATCCGTATCATCAGGGCTCTAAGTCGTTTATTGATTTAGCAATGGGGGAGGGAGTTGGTAATGAGTAAGACTGTGATCCCTGTAGAGCGAAAGACAATATCGGCATTTATTATGGACAAGCTGAAGCACGGCCGAAAGCCTTGCCACGCCAAGGCATACGTCAATTCAAGTGTTCTCATCGAAGACTCGGATATTAGCTTCTTAATTAAGAGGAGTTCGTGTTCAGAAGTCAAAAATCCTGATAAGGAATATTTCTAAAGAAAGGCATCTGAGCTGATGGCTAGAAGAGAGCGTGAGATTCACAATGACGCAGACTGTGACGCCATGCGAACCCTTTTAATTATTGGAAACGGATTCGATCTTTATCATGACCTGGCAACCAAGTATTCGGATTATCACAAATGGCTGAAAGTCCATGATAAGCAAGTGGTTAAAGACTTTGATTCGTTTGTCTATGCGGTGGAATGCTCCGATTTTGAGAATAGCCTTGACTGCACGCGCGGTTCCGCCAGGGAAGACAATCCTCGATGGTGCTCTCTTGAAGAATCACTCGGCATTGAATGGGACGACCTTTGTTATGAAACGCTCGATCACACGTATCCAGATGTAACCGAAGACAATCCAAGATGGGACGATTTCTGGATCGAGTTGCACACGCATCTTGAATACCTGAAGAAGCTCACCAGGGATCACTTTCGGGAATGGGTAGAGTCTATCGATGTGTCTAAAGTAAAGCCTGTACTTGATTTACCAGACACAGCTTCGTTCATTACCTTTAATTACACTCCAACGCTGGAGTATGTCTACGGTGTTCGTCCAGACAGGATCCTCCATATCCATGGTTGCGTCTTGGATAAAAACGAGCTTCTTCAATTTGGCTCTCCCGACAATAATCCTTTCGAGCTTCAGAAGATGCTTGAAGACAAATACGGAATGGATGATTTTTACGGTGCAACTATTCAGCAGGGTGTAACCGTCGCATGCGATCGCTGCACAGATACATGGAAGAACATTGAGGGCAACTACGACGCCCTAAACCATTTCTTGGACACCCTTGCTAATGTCAATACAGTAATTATCATGGGCAATTCGTTCGACAAAGTCGATATGCCGTACTACCGCGACGTTCTGGCTCCACGCTACCGCGATGCCGAATGGGTCTTTTGCGAGTACAAGCCCAACGAGGATAAACAATATGATATCGATGATTTTTGTCGTAATCTTGCTATCCCAAACTATCGCGTGACCGATTACGAGGAGTTTAAAAAGGGACATGTCTAGTCGAAAGCTAGAATCTTGGGTGCTGAGGGACTCTTCACGACTTACCTGAAACTGATAGGTGGCGTAGTGTCTACAATTGAATGGCCGTAATGAATCTGGGATCAATGAGTATCAATCAAATTGTTTCCCAACGGTTTTCTAACAGACAGCCTTCGGTAAGTCTATACTTCAGTTATGTTAATTGGTTAAGTTAGGGAGTGCTGCATGCCCATTTGCCATGACGGATATATGGGCACTGCCCCCGACCTCTCTGGAAGTATTTCGAAGAATCGATTCAGGAGCGAACTTTTTTGGGGCATCGATCGTTTGCTCACATGTTTGGATTCCGGAATTGATTCATTTACTGTTGTCTTTGACTATCGTTGCGATATAGAACTGCATTTAGACGATCGCTATGAGTTTTATCAGGTTAAAACCGGCGGAAAAGGAAAATTTGGAGTCACTTGGGCTACGCGGCTTCCAAAAAGGGGCATCTCAATTATCGCTAGACTTTACGAGCTAGACGATGCATCACAAGATTGCCCTATCAAACTTGTGATAGTTGGCAATAGACCCTTCACTAAAAAAGGCGGTACATTCGATTCGCCTGGAGAAGTTCTTTTTGCAACTCTTGAACCCGAGGATAAAC
>OLPC01001568.1_pt1 | contig 19401 bp, 22 predicted proteins | sample 1672341 | NCBI WGS metagenome assembly OLPC01 (sample SAMEA3136673, study PRJEB25190) | human gut metagenome | reverse complement strand
GCAATAACGCCAGTACTGCCGAGAGAATTCTTGCAAACACCATACTCCGCAATATTTGCTCATAAGTGGCTGACTTCCATCACCTACGCCCTGCAATATCAGGTTGATGATCACCAGTGAAATATTAGGAGTCAGAGCAAGTCCGAAAGGAGCGAGTCCTGCCTTAAAAATTGATTTGTATAGAGAACCGAATTCACCAGCATTTGCACAAATTTCCAGTTTCTTTTTTACCACAAAATGCACAAGAACCGAAAACGGTTTGTTGATTAATTTGTCCCAAGAGAGTAAACTGAAACATAAGACATTTGGGGTGTGTGTATCTGAGAAAAACTGAAAAAGATAAAATAATGGAGGTGCGGTTATGGGATTCTGGATTTTTATGCTTATAATGGATTTACTGATTCCGTTTACAATGATCGGCTTCGGAAAAATGTTTTTGAAAAAAGCACCGGATCAGATCAATTATGTGTTTGGTTACAGAACATCAATGTCAATGAAGAATCAGGACACCTGGGTATTTGCACATCATTATTGCGGAAAGATCTGGTATATCTGTGGACTTATTCTTTTGGTGGTATCTTTAATTGTGTTATTTCTGGTTATTGGAAAGTCTAATGATGCCATAGGAAATGTCGGGGGAATTCTGTGTGTATTTCAGATGATTCCACTGGTGGGTTCGATCATACCGACGGAGATTGCACTCAGGAAAAATTTTGATAAATATGGAAATAAAAGATAAATCAGGAGGATGCCATGAAAATAGCAGTATTTTTCCCAGGCATTGGTTATCATTGTGATAAGCCACTTTTGTACTATGCAAGAAAACTGGTTCAGGAATATGGATATGAAAAGACAGTCATGCAGGAGTATTCCTATAATGGCAAAAATATACGCGGCGATAAAAAGAAAATGCAAGAGGCATTTGAGTGCTTGTATGCGCAGGCAGAAAAGGAGCTTGAAGAAATCGCATTTGACGAGTACAGTGAAGTTTTATTTATTTCCAAAAGCGTAGGAACCATTATTGCATCCGCTTATGCTGAGAAATATAAGATAAAATGCTGCCAGATTTTGTATACCCCGCTTGAACAGACTTTTATGTTTGAACATGATGATGCAATTGCATTTATTGGAACTGCGGATCCGTGGAGCGATGTAAAAAAAGTAATTGCATGTTCAAAGAATCAGGCAGTTCCGATTTATGTGTATGAGGATGCCAATCATTCATTGGAAAAAGAAAATATTTTACAAAACATTGATATCCTGAAAAACGTAATGGAAAAGACACAGAAGTATTTGCGGCAGCTATTCCAGGAAAGCGAACCCATTTGCACTGGAGGTGTCGAATAAATCCCGTGCAATCTGGATAACGTCGTGTGCATAGGATGGAAGATATCCTCCATGGTGGTGTGCCACTGGGAAGGGGAGTTAAATAGGAAAAGCCTATTTTTTACCAGGAAGATCAGAAAAAACTGATAGAGTAAAAAAATCAGGTTGTGGAGGAGAAGATGAGATTAAGGAATATCCTGATTGTCGTAAAAGACATTGAAAAATCAAAGAAATTCTATCATGATCTGTTTGGTCTGGATATCATTCTGGACAATGATGGAAACGTTATTCTGACAGAAGGACTTGTTTTACAGGACGAAAAAGTCTGGAAGGATGTTACAGGAAAAGAAGTTGTCCCGGAGAATAATTCCTGTGAACTTTATTTTGAAGAGCGGAATATTGAAACATTTACTGAAAAATTAGAAAAACTGTATCCGGAAACCAAATATGTCACCAGGCTGATGACGTACAGCTGGGGACAGAAAGTGATCCGTTTTTATGATCTGGACGGCAATCTGATTGAAGTCAGGACACCGATGCGGGGATAAAGAGAAAATAACATACATCAGGAGGACAACAAAATGGCAGCGGTACTTTTACGTGCAGCATCTCTGGCGTTTGTCATGGTTCTTGGAATTTTATTGAAAAAGACGGGAATCGTCGGCAATCCGGCAAGGGTACTCCGAAAGGTTGAAAAATAGAAAATTTACGAGGTGAGAGAAGATGAAGATAAAATCAGTTGCAGTTTTAGGTGCGGGAGCAGTAGGCTCTTATGTGATCTGGGGTCTTTCTGAAAAATCAGATATCCGGCTTGGAGTAATCGCTGAAGGAGAAAGAGCAGAACGTCTGAAAAAGAACGGATGTGCGATCAATGGCAAGACTTACCATCCGGAGGTGTGGACTCCGGATGAGGCACATGATGTGGATCTGATGGTGATTGCTTTGAAATACGGTTCACTGGAAGGTGCTTTGGAGAGTATACAAAAAGTAACAGGCGAGCATACGGTGATCATGAGTCTGATGAACGGTGTTGACAGCGAAGAGATCATTGGCAGAACAGTGGGAATGGAGCATGTGTTACCGGCACTGATTAAAGTGGCTTCACATAAAGAGGAAGACGGTTATCATTTTGATCCACCGACCACACTTGGAATCATTTTCGGAGAACCGTCCGCGCCGTTCGACAGCGAGCGGGTGAAAGCAGTGGAAGAGTTATTTGCAGATACCGGGATTCATTTCCGCTTCACAGAGTATATTCAGGAAGAGATCTGGTGCAAGTTTTGCCTGAATGTGTGCAGCAATTTGCCGCAGGCGATTCTGGGAGCAGGCGTTGGATGTTACCGTGACAGCGTGCACATGAAAGCAATCAGTGACGGATTAAAAAGAGAGCTGGAAGCAGTCGCACAGGCAAAAGGGATCGATATGAGTAAGACCGAAAGCTCGTCCGGACGTGGAAGTGCGGTCCCACCGTCAGCCAGATATTCCACCTTGCAGGATCTGGATGCCGGATGCCACACGGAAATCGATATGTTCTCCGGCGAGCTTGTGCGGATGGGAAAAGAGCTCGGAATCCCGATGCCGTATAATGAATACACCTATCATATGATCAAGGCGCTGGAAGAGAAAAACGATGGTAAATTTGATTATACCGGGAAGGAAGAACTGACCTGGTCAAAGTAGAAAATATAGAGCGGGTATGTTATGCTGAAATCAGCATAAATTAAAATGTGCGATTTCGGGACGAGATGTAAGATCAGATTCTCGTAAAAAGAACAACATAAAATGAAGAAAAGAAAGAGAGAGAAAGCATGAACGAATTATATGAAGCAATTGAAAAGAAAATCAAATCATCCGGATATCCGAGACTGATTTCCGGAGAGGATGTATACGATGATATCTGTGATCAGATTGAAGGAAAGGAAAATGGAGAATATATTTTACTTTCCAAATTTGATGATGATGTCGTGTTTGAATATCATATCACGATTCAGGATGATGATTTTAATCTTGGAATCCTGACCATGAAGACACCGGAAGGCGTATTTGAAGTAGATTTTGATGAGGAATAGAAGATGAAGATTACCGTTTATCTTGGTGCAAATGAAGGAAATGTTTTCTGAACGTCTGGAATTTCTCCAGAATAATTTTTATTCTTATGGCGAATATGCCCTGGTTGGAACAAAGGGCTATTGCTATGAAGGAAAAGATACGATCGAACATTTTGAAAAGCTGCGCAGCCGGGAAATCGAGCGCCTGCGGGTTTCTTTGGAGATGGCGAAAAAGGCAGGATACCAGAAATTTACCGGGATGATTTTTGTAGAAAATGAGACAAAGGATGTTCTATGCTTTTTCATGTTATAGTAGTAGTTACCAGCGTAAATATAAGGAACGGTTTCGGACAAAAAGAGCGAAACCGTTCCTTATTTGGTTGATAGAAGTCACTCACATTTCTCCGGATCAATTTTCGGCGGCCGATAATGATAGACTTCTTCGTAGGATTCCAGCTCAGCTCTGTTTGTGGGACCGACAGGGATCAGACCGGTGCAGTCCTGCGCAGATGCTGCATTAGACAGATAATCGTAGGAATCGATGATCTTCTGATTGGATTTTTTGCGGGATGAAATATCAGAATGTTTTTCTTTTTTCATGGGGACCTCCTTATCTGATATGGCACAGGCAGAAAAAAGTGAAAATCTTAAAAACTGCCGGCAGGATAAGATAAGTATGTGCTGATAGGTAGAAAGTATGTATGAAAAAAACGGTTTCTGCCTCATTTGGGTTTGAAAACTTTGTGAGATAGAAAGAAAGCCGTCTGTTAAACGCATCAGGGAAAAAAATACTTGCATTCTGAATTTAAGAAGACCATAATAGCAAAGGGATTTTTTTGAAATTATTTGAAATCAGGAATGAAGTAAGAGAGAAGCAGAGGAAAAAGGGAGTTAAAAGAAAATGGAACAAAAGCATATGTTCACAAATAAAATGATTGCAGATCTTCTGATACCGGTCGTTCTGGAACAGCTTCTGAACTCCATCATGGGAACAGCGGACACAATGATGGTAAGCAATGTGGGATCTGCGGCGATTTCAGCAGTATCGCTGGTGGATTCGATCAATGTGCTGGTGATCCAGGCGTTTTCTGCGCTGGCGGCAGGAGGTGCGATCGTCTGTGCACAGTATATCGGACAGAAGAATGTGAAGCGGGCAAATGAATCCGCAAGGCAGGTGCTGTTTATTATTACGGCAATTTCGGTTGTGATCAGCCTGATCTGTCTTGTTTTCCAAAAGCCGATGCTGCGTCTGATCTTTGGATCAGTGGAGGCGGAGGTCATGCGTGCGTCGGAAATTTATTTCTTCTACACGGCACTGTCCTTTCCGTTTATCGCAGCTTATGATTCGGCAGCATCGATTTTCAGGGCACAGGATAATACGAAAGGTCCGATGCTCATTTCCATGATATCCAATGTGATGAACATTGCAGGAAATGCAATGCTGATCTGGAAATTTCATATGGGTGTTGCAGGGGCAGCACTTGCAACTCTGATTTCACGTGTTTTCTGTGCAGTTGTAGTTCTGGCCCAGCTGCGTCAGGACAGGCAGCCGATCGTGGTGCGTGATTATCTGAAAATCCGTCCAGACTTCCGGATGATCCGGAGAATTCTAAGTATCGGTATCCCGTCAGGGGTAGAGAACAGTATGTTCCAGCTTGGAAAGCTTGCGATTCAGTCCTCCGTATCAACGCTCGGCACAGTGGCAATCGCGGCACAGGCAATGACGAGTATTCTGGAAAATCTGAATGGAATTGCAGCAATCGGAGTTGGCGTTGGGTTGATGACGATTGTTGGACAGTGTATTGGGGCTGGCAGAAAAGATGAAGCGGTTTACTATATCAAAAAGCTTTGTATGATTGCGGAAGTGATTCTGATCATCAGCTGTCTGAGTGTATTTGTACTGACAAAACCGATCACGATCCTTGGTGGTATGGAAAAAGAAAGTGCGAATATGTGTATCCATATGACGATGTGGATCACGATTGTAAAGCCATTGGTATGGATTATGGCATTTATCCCGGGCTATGGTATGCGCGCAGCCGGGGATGTGAAATTTTCAATGCTCACATCTTGCACGACGATGTGGCTGTGCCGTTTTTGCCTCAGCGTATTTATGATCCGGGTAGTTGGTGTCGGAGCGATGGGCGTGTGGATCGGAATGTTTTCAGACTGGACACTCCGTGGAATTATTTTTTCGTGGAGATTTCACAGCAGAAAGTGGCTGAAGCATCAGGTGATTTAAAATTCTTACATAGATTTTACATGGCAGATCCTTTGGATTTTACATACCTTTGTTAAGATTCTGTTAAAGGTAAGGAATTTGGAAAGGAAGATGTAAAATGAGAAAGCTGTGGGATTTCTGGAAGAATAAAAAATATGGAAAAAAGAGTATGACAGGATGGTTTCTGCTGACGAATGCATTATTGTGTGGGGGTATAGGTGCAGCACTTTGGGGAGTTGTCAGTCTGGTGGCGTTAAAAGGAATATCCTGGCTGATCATATTTGCAGGCTATGCGATTGTTTTCCCGGGATTCCTCGGAGGTGTACTTTTTGCAATGAATGCGGAAACAACGATGGATGAATTAGAGATAAAATAAATAGACAGAGAAGCGGAAATATCAGAAATGGTATTTCCGCTTTTTTCGATACAAAATACAAATTTACAATTTTTACAGATTGTATAGAAAGAAAATACGGAAAAGACTGGTTATTATAGAGCTGATTTGGTAAAATAAAGACAATAATAAGAAGCAGGTGATGAAATATGGACAGTCAGAAGAAAGATCCGCTCTATAAAAGTTTTGGATACGCATTTGAAGGGATTGGTACCTGTATCAAAAAAGAGCGGAATATGAAGATTCACTGTGCGGCAGCGATTCTGGTAGTGATTGCCGGAGTGATATTGAAGATCTCATCGTTGGAATGGTGCATCTGCCTGACACTTTTTGGGCTTATCATGGCGCTGGAGCTGGTCAATACCGCAGTAGAAGCGGTGGTTGATCTGGTGACGGAAGAGCGGAAGCCACTTGCAAAGATTGCAAAAGATACAGCAGCAGGTGCGGTTCTGATCGCAGCAATTATGGCAGCGATCGCCGGGATTATTATTTTTCTGCCAAAGGGGCTTACATTCCTTGGGTTTTAAAGCAGATTGAAATTGTGAAAGGAGATAGACGTTATGGGAAGTTTAGGAGATGGAGTTAAGAAAGTATTACTTGCAGGGATTGGTACAGCAGCAGTAACTGCAGAAAAGTCAAAAGAAGTTCTGGATAAGATGGCAGAACGTGGAGAAGCAGCTGTAGAACAGGGAAAAGTTCTGAATCAGGAACTTCGCCACAATATCAAGAAGACTGTAAAAGAAAATGTCAATGTTTCTGTTAAGACATCTTCACCGGAAGAACTGGACGAGTTGCTTGATAAGATGACACCGGAGCAGATTGAACAGCTCAAAGAAAGAATTTATGAGCGTGAAGCAGCAGTTTCTGAAGAAGAAACAGAAAAAGTAGAAGAAGCTGTAGAACAGGCAGGAGAGACGGCTGAAACTGTTGAAACAGAGACGGCAGAGGAAGCAGCAAAAGAAGTTGAAGCAATCGAATCTGGCAACGAGGACATGAATGAGTAACAAAAACCAGCCAAAAGAGTCAAATAAATATGGTTCCAGACTGCGGGAGATGACAGCAGTCCTCAGAAAACATGGGATTACCGGTGGACTTACCCCGGAAAAGCTCCGGCTGATCCTGGAGGATCTGGGGCCGACTTATATTAAGCTTGGTCAGATCATGTCACTGCATTCCGACATTCTTCCGAAAAGCTATTGTGAAGAACTGATGCGGCTTCATTCCGAGGTGACACCGATGCCATTTGAACAGGTAGCAGAAGTGATCCGCAAGTCCTACGGTTATGAGTGGAACGAAGTGTTCCAGAGCATTGATGTGCATCCACTGGGATCGGCATCGATCGCACAGGTCCACCGGGCGGTTCTGAAGACTGGGGAAGATGTTGTCGTCAAAGTTCAGAGGCAGGGGATCTATAAGGTAATGTCCAGAGATATCAGTCTGCTCCACAAAGCGGCAAAGCTGGTCCCGCCAGGTACGATCAAGGACATGGTGGATATTAACATGGTTCTGGACGAGCTCTGGACTGTCACCCAGCAGGAGATGAATTTCCTTCTGGAGGCAGCCAGTATGGAAGAATTTGCCCAGCGCAATCAGGATGTGGCTTTTGTTACAACGCCTCGGCTCTATCGCGAATATACGACCAACCATGTGCTAGTGATGGAATATATTGATGGATTTGCAATCAACGATAAAGAAAATCTGCTGGCAAATGGCTATGATCTGAATGAGATTGGAACAAAGCTTGTAGATAATTACATTCGCCAGGTTATGGAGGACGGTTTTTTTCATGCTGATCCGCATCCAGGCAATGTGCGTATCCGTGATGGAAAGATTGTTTGGATCGATATGGGAATGATGGGAAGACTTACCGAGCGTGACCGGGAACAGATCAGCAATGCAGTCAAAGGTGTGGCAGAGAATGACATCGGTCTGATCCAGGAAGCGGTGATGGCACTTGGCGAGTTCCGTGGAAAGCCGGATCAGAGCAAGCTGTATGAAGATATCAATAATCTGATGGCAAAATATGGAACGATTGATATGGGTGATATCGATATTGCGGAAGTTATGCAGGATCTGATGGAAGTGATGAAGGAAAATAAAATTTCTATGCCTCATGGACTTACTATGCTTGCAAGAGGACTCGCCAATATGGAAGGTGTGCTTGCCGAGATCAGTCCGCAGATCAACATGGTTGAGATTGCGGCGGCACGGATGAAGGAGAGCTTTCTGACGAAGGAACAGTGGAAAAAAGAGATAAAGAATGATGCAAAAAGACTGTATCGTTCTCTTCACAAGGCAATGGATATTCCTTCCCTTGCAGCAGACATCCTGCAGGGTCACATGAAAGGACAGACCAGAGTCAATCTGGATCTTCATACTTCGGATGAGCTTTCCGGGTTGCTCAGGAGGTTGGTGCGGAATATTGTAATGGGGCTGTGGGTGATGGCACTTCTGATCAGTTCCAGCATTATCTGTACAACCAATATGCAGCCAAGGTTGTGGGGGATTCCGGCAATCGGTGCGTTTGGATATCTGATGGCATTTGCTATTGTAATGTATGTTTTTATCAAACATATCTTTTCAAAAAAATAAATAAACAGGGGGAAAAGAGATGCGGAAGGAGTTTTATACAGGGCATCTTTTTGATGTATATCGTTATTTTGGAGCGCATAAAGAGGGTGAAAATTTTATTTTCCGTGTGTTTGCGCCATCGGCAAAAGGAGTGTGCGTATTTGGAGAATTCAGTAACTGGACAGAGATCCCGATGTATCAGGAGGAACAGAGCGGTGTATATGTGTCAGAGCCGATTCCGGCGAAGACTGGTCAGCTGTATAAGTACTGCATTTACACAGCAAATGGCGGAAGGGTAGAGCACTGTGATCCATATGGCTTCCAGATGGAATTAAGACCAGGAGATTGCTCAATCTTAACGGATCTTTATAGTTATAAATTTAAGGATGAAAAATGGATGAAGAACCGGACAGTCGGATTTGACAGTCCGGTCAATATCTATGAGATCCATGCAGGATCCTGGAGAAAAAAAGGAGAAGGGCAGACCGACTGGTATACTTATATTGAGCTTGCAAAGCTTCTGATTCCTTATGTAAAAAAGAATCATTATACTCATATTGAGATGATGCCGCTTTCCGAGCATCCTTTCGACGGATCCTGGGGATATCAGAATACCGGATTTTTTGCGCCGACCGCACGTTATGGAACACCGGATGAGCTGAAAAAATTTGTGGATGAGTGTCACCAGGCAGGAATTGGTGTGATCATGGATTTTGTTCCGGTACATTTTGCAGTCGATTATTATGGACTGAAAGAATTTGACGGAACCTGTCTGTATGAATATCCAAATGTGGCAGTAGGTGAAAGCGAATGGGGAAGCTGTAATTTCATGCATTCCAGAGGGGAAGTACGATGTTTCTTACAGTCGGCAGCAAATTACTGGCTGAGTGAGTTCCATTTTGACGGAATCCGTATGGATGCAGTCAGTCGTCTGATCTACTGGCAGGGTGACGAGGCCAGGGGTGTTAACGGAACGACACTGGATTTTCTGAAGGTGATGAACCAGGGACTAAAGTCCCTTCATCCGACAGCCATGCTGATCGCAGAAGATTCCACCAATTTTCCAGGTGTTACCAAACCGGTTGACCAGGGAGGACTTGGTTTTGATTACAAGTGGGATCTTGGCTTCATGCACGATACACTGGAATATTTCCAGAGTGCACCAGAATACAGAAGCAGAGATTATCATAAGCTGACATTCTCGATGATGTATTATTATAATGAGCATTTTTTGCTGGAATACTGTCATGACGAAGTGGTACATGGAAAGGCAACGATTCTCCAGAAGATGAACGGAGAATATGAGGATAAGTTCCCACAGGCAAGAGCTATGTATCTGTATATGATGGCGCATCCTGGTAAGAAGCTGAATTTCATGGGAAATGAATTCGGTCAGCTTCGCGAGTGGGATGAAAGCCGCGAGCAGGACTGGGATATCCTAAAATATCCGCTCCATGATGCATTTCACTGTTATATGATCGAACTGAACCGTATCGGTCAGGAAAATGATGCATTCTGGCATGATTATGATCCGGAGAATTTCAAATGGCTGGACTGCCATCAGGAAGAACGCTGTATCTATGCGATCAAAAGAAAAGGAAAAAATAAGAACTTTATCGCGATATTCAACTTCTCAGACGAAGAACAGGAAGATTACGAACTGGATACCGAAGAAGAAGGAAAACTCAGTGTGATACTGGATACGGACTGGAACGAATATGGAGGAAATACAAAAAAGAAAAAGACATTGCCGGCAAAAGCAAAAAAAGGGACGCATGTGACGCTGGACCTGCCACCGTTTTCGGGGATTTTGCTGATGAGTTAGGTGATGGGAAAGGGACGCCCGGGGCAGAACGATATTTCTGCTTTCGGGCGCGCTTTCGCTCCGCAAAAAACGCAGCGGTACTAAGTTCGGTGATACCGCAAGCGTTATCCCCTCACTAAGTGCCGGCGTTTTTTGAGGGCCCGCCAGCAGAATTATCGTTCTGCCCCGGGCTGTGCTATGACACCAGAACCGCATCGGCGAAGGGGGGAAGACGGCACCATACTAAGCGCACAAAAAACTAATACCAGGGGGGACGGCATCCGCTGCGCATCGCCTGGATGTGGCGTCTGACGGGAAGTGATGGCAATGGATTTGCAGAAGTACTGGAGGTATATTGATAAGGTATAAAGTTTACGTTCCTGAGCAACCTATCACACTGAAATTAAAATAGTATTTTCCCAGTGCGGCAGCGAAGCGCCTCCGCACAACTTGTACTGGAGCGACAAACGCAAGCACCCATGCATTCGGAATGAACCCCATCGGAAACGTCGGTACTTAGTGAGAGGATGTCGTCAGACATCATCGAACTTAGTATCCGCTACGTTTGCGGACTAAGCGCGAGCGGGGGTGAATCCGAATACATGGGTGCGTAACTTTGTCAACCACCTACAACTTACAAACCTCCCTGTCGTAAGTCATCAGCCCGTTTATTTCATCTTCGATGTCGGAGAGTTGTGTATATACTGCTCCGCACAATCCCTGTTCTTTGAGGGGGTCGATTTCTTCAGATATAAGTTTATGATAGGCTGCCTGGAATTCTTCCTGTGAAGAGCAGATTTTATATCCGTATGTCTTGCCGGAGCAGGTATGTCCTTTGACCTGGCAGGTGTAGCCTCCGTATTCGGAAATGACGAAAGCGCGGTCAGATGGAGTTACGAACTGCTTTGCAAAGTAGTTATGTTCACTTTTGAAATCTCCCTGCCGTCTGTCAAACCATCCGCTGGCGGAATCGATGAGCCGGGTGTCATCCAGTTCGCGGAATAAGGCAGTGAGCTTTTTTGAATCAAACTGTCCCCAGCCTTCATTGAAGATTACCCAGGTGCTGATGCATGGGAATGCTTTTAGGGCAGTGACAGTTTCTTTGCATTCACGGATGAATTCTTCTCTGCCATGTACATTTTTCCTGCCGAAGAGAGGATGAATCCGGTCACTGGTGTGAAGCTTGAATTTTGGAAAGAGTGCAGGCAGCCAGGTCATGAACGGAGCATTGTAGGTGCCACCGTTTACCATGTCCTGCCAGACGATCATTCCAAGGCGGTCGCAATGATAATACCATCTTGCAGTCTCGACTTTTACATGTTTACGGATCATGTTGAAGCCGAGATTTTTCATGGTTTGGATATCATAGATCAGCGCTTCATCAGATGGCGCAGTGTAAAGCCCGTCCGGCCAGTATCCCTGATCCAGGACTCCATTCAGAAAAAGTGGTTCATGGTTCAGGCAGAAGCGGGGAAGTCCTTTTTTATCCGGTTCGATGGTAAAGGTACGCATTGCAAAATAGCCGGTGACTTTATCTTCGCCTGCCTGTATCTCAATTGTATAAAGATAAGGATCATCAGGATTCCAGGGATGCATATTGTTGACGTCACAGTAGCAGGAGTAACAGCAAAGAGAGTCAGACTGATTGGTGCAGATCCCTTTGGAAATCAGGCGACCGTCCATGTCTCTGACGTGACAGACAACCGCTTCGGCATCGCTGCATCCGGAAATCGGATGATTTAAAAGAAGGGATACGTGTACCGTCTCTTTTTCATATAAAGGGGTGAGTTCCAGTTTTTTGACATAGACAGCCGGAACCCATTCCATCCATACTGTCTGCCAGATTCCACTCTGGGCGGTGTAGAACATTCCGCCACGCTTTAATTTCTGTTTTCCAACACTGTGATAAGAAGTGTCGGAACGGTCTTCAATGTGTACAGTCAGAGTGTTGCAACCCACCTGCAGAGCATCTGTGATATCAGCAGAAAATGGAAGATATCCGCCGATATGTGAGACAACTACTTTTCCATTTACCAGAACTTTCGCATACTGATCGACTGCACCAAAATGCAAGATGCACCGGGATCCGTCGGAAGGAAGGCGCTTGACCGACAGCAGGCGCTCACAGAGCATTTTTTCGCGCGGCTTTAACTGGAAACCGGCACCGGAAAGAGGGGCTTCCGGAGAAAAAGAAACGAGAAGAGTTCCTTCTTTGGTTATGGTATTTTTTTCTGAAAGAACTGTGTAATTCCATTCTCCATTCAGGTTGATATATTGATCGCGGATCATTTGCGGACGTGGATATTCTTCCAGTATGTGCTGCGGATCAAGAGCTTTTCCCCAACGGGTAGTCAGTGTCTGATGGGAAGCTTTTCTGGGAAAGATCCGTACACTTGCAAGTGCTGCTAAAAGATTCATAAAAAAACCTCTTTCGTTAAATATTCTTATAGTCTATTGTACCATGTGACAACAAAAACACCGCACATTTTATAGAAATTTTAGAAATGAAAACAGTAGGGAAAAACGGATTGTAAAAAAGAAAGAATCAGTTTATCATAAGAATATAAGAAAAGATGAGCTGTGAGAACACAGACAAAGAGCAGGCAGGAGGAAAGACCGATGAAAATAGTTTTAGATACACATGCACATACCATTGTCAGCGGACATGCATACAGTACGATACGTGAGATGGCACAGATGGCGAAAGAGAAAGGACTGGAGGCATTTGCACTGACTGAACATGCACCGCAGATGCCGGGAACCTGTCATGAGTTCTATTTCCAGAATCTGCATATCGTACCGCGTGAAATGTACGGCGTGAGACTGTTCATGGGTGTGGAACTGAATATTATGAATGAAAAGGGAGAGGTTGACCTTCCGGAGAGCACACTTTGCCAGATGGATATTGCAATTGCAAGTATTCATGGACCTTGTTATAAAGGCGAGCGGACGGAAGAGGCAATCACGGCGGCATACCTTGCGGCAATGGAGAATCCGCTGATTCACATTATTGGACATCCGGATGACGGAAGATATCCGGTGGATTATGAACAGCTGGCCAAAAAAGCAAAAGAGACAGGAACCGTTCTGGAGGTAAATAACGGTTCGTTAAGACCTGGCGGATTCCGCGTGGATACCAGGAAAAATGATTTAAAAATGCTGGAATACTGTAAGAAATACGAAGTTCCGGTTACGATGGGAAGCGACGCACATATGGATGTAGATCTTGCAGATTACAGTTATGCGCTTCCGGTGATCGAGGAGAGTCATTTTCCGGAAGAACTGATCGTTAATACTTCTGCAGAGCTTCTGAAATCATGTATTCAGTATAAACGGAATATGTGGAAACAGAAAAAAGTGAATTGTTAATACGTCATTTACGTTAAAAAAGCCTGGATGAAAGATAGAGAAAAGACTTGATATCTAGTTTTTAATACTATATAATATCTATATTGAGGTGAAAAAGAATGACGATAAATACGGAAGATTTATTAAACAGTATCCTGGAAAGTGTCGGCAGAATTGATTATATTCATCCGGTAGATATTTATATATGGATCAGGTAACAACTTTTATGGAGGAACAGCTCAGTTCGACGAAGCGTTATGAGGATGATAAGATCCTGACGAAAACGATGATCAATAATTATGCGAAAAACAATCTGCTTCCGCCTCCGAACAAGAAAAAGTATTCCAAAGAGCACCTTCTGGTTTTGATTTTTGTCTATTATTTTAAGAACCTGCTCTCAATCAAAGATATTGAGATTTTGTTAAAGCCACTGACAGACAAATATTTTGCTGTGGATTCGGAATTTGACATGGAAAGTATCTATGAAGAAGTCTGTAAGATGGAAAAAAGCAGGATCGGAGAGTTGCAGGATAGTATTCGTAAGGCGTATGAGACTGCTGAGCATTCTTTTGTATGTGTGGATGATGAAGAAAGAGAACAGCTTCAGAAGTTTGCCTTTATCTGTAATCTCAGTTTTGATGTGTATGTGAAAAAGCAACTGATTGAAAAAATGGTGGACGAACTTCCAAAGCCGGATAAGAAAAAATAAAAGCGTTAGCTTTTTTAAGAAGAATAAAAAAAGGAACAGATTTCAGATTTTGAAATTCGTTCCTTTTTACTATTATGTGTTTGGCAATAGCTGTTACTACCAACTCCTGCCGGTGTCTGTAAAATTAAGATTCGGATTCTTCAGCCCCTGCCTGAAGTCTCTCAAATACCATATCGTATCCATCATTACCATAATTAAGAGAGCGGTTTACGCGGCTGATTGTTGCTGTGGAAGCACCAGTCTTTTCTGCAATCTCCAGGTATGTTTTCTGATCACGTAGCATCTTAGCTACTTCAAAACGCTGTGAAAGCGATAAAAGCTCATTGATCGTGCAGACATCTTCAAAGAATGTGTAGCATTCTTCTCTGCTTTTCAGACTGAGAACGGCATCAAATAAAGAATCGACCGCTTCTGTTCTGATTTTTCTACTCATTATATTATCCCTCCATGACAAATAATCAATAAGAGTGTGACATAAACTGCCCCACTCATTCATACAATGACATATTAGCACATTAAAATTTTAAAGTCCAGATATTTTGCAAAATTTTACAGATAAGAAAAAAGGAGCTGGATTTTTCTATTTTTACGACGAAAAATAGGGACGAGAGATTCTTTGACACCCCACTTTTTTTATAATATAATGATGCAATAGAGCCTCGAGAGAGGAGAAGAAAGAGGAACAAAAATATGAGTATTTATGATACATTAAATGACAGACAGCAGGAGGCTGTTTTCCATACAGAGGGCCCGCTTCTGATCCTTGCCGGAGCAGGATCCGGTAAGACACGTGTCCTTACACACAGGATTGCCTGGCTGATCGATCAGATAGGTGTGAACCCATGGAATATCCTGGCGATCACATTTACGAACAAGGCAGCCGGGGAGATGCGTGAGAGAGTGGATCAGATTGTTGGATTCGGTTCGGAGAGTATCTGGGTGAGCACCTTCCATTCAATGTGTGTGCGGATCTTGCGCAGATATATTGACCGGCTTGGGTATGATACAAATTTTACGATTTATGATGCAGATGATCAGAAGACACTGATCAAGGATGTGTGTAAATATTTGCAGATTGATACGAAAATGTTTAAGGAACGGTCGCTTCTTAGTGCGATTTCTTCTGCAAAAGATGAGCTTGTCACACCGGAAGAGATGACACTTCGTGCGGAAGGGGATTGGGCGAAAAAGAAGATTGCACAGGTTTATACCGAGTATGAAAAGCAGCTGAAAGCTAACAATGCACTCGATTTTGACGATCTGCTTTTAAAGACGGTACAGCTTCTTCAGACACAGCCGGACGTGCTGGAGTATTATCAGGAAAGATTCCGTTATATCATGGTGGATGAGTATCAGGATACGAATACGGTACAGTTTAAGCTGGTAAGCCTTCTTGCCGGTAAGTATCAGAATCTGTGTGTAGTTGGTGATGACGACCAGTCGATCTATAAATTCAGGGGTGCGAATATCATGAATATCCTGAATTTTGAAAAAGAATATCCGAATGCGAAAGTGATCAAGCTGGAACAGAATTACCGTTCCACATCCACAATCCTGAACGCCGCAAATGAAGTGATCCGTCACAATACAGGACGAAAAGAGAAGTCGCTCTGGACCGAGAATGGTGAGGGTGAGAAGATTCAGTTCCGTCAGTTTGATTCTGCTTACGATGAGGCGGATTATATTGTCAGTGATATCAAAGACAAGGTGAACAGTGGAAAAAGAGAATATAAGGATTTCGCTATTTTATACAGAACCAATGCGCAGTCACGTATATTCGAGGAAAAGATGGTGGTATCCAATGTTCCATATAAGATCGTTGGTGGAGTAAACTTCTATGCAAGACGCGAAATAAAGGATCTGCTGGCATATTTAAAAACAGTAGATAATGGAAAAGATGATCTGGCAGTACGGAGGATCATCAATGTACCGAAGAGGGGAATCGGACTGACAACTATCGGAAGGGTGCAGGATTATGCAACGGAACGGGAGATCAGTTTCTATGAAGCAATCCTGGCTGCAGGATCGGTTCCGGGAATCGGACGTGCGCTTGGCAAAATCGAATCCTTTGCAGCCCTGATTGAGCATTTTAAAGCCGAAGGCGAACGCATGAGTGTAGCGGAATTGATGGATGAGATTATCGATGCAACTGGATATGTAGAAGAACTGCAGGCAGATTCTGATGAAGAAGCAGAAAGCCGTCTGGAAAATATTGAAGAGCTCCGGAATAAAATTGTTGCATACGAGGAGTCCTGTGAAGCAGAAGATGAAAAATCGACACTTTCCGGTTTTTTAGAGCAAGTGGCATTGGTTGCAGATATCGACAGTCTTGATGAGGAGACGGACTATGTGGTGCTGATGACTTTACATAGTGCGAAAGGCCTGGAATTTCCACACGTCTATCTCGCCGGCCTGGAAGATGGGATTTTTCCAAGCTATATGACGATCACGGCAGATGATCCGGCAGAGCTGGAAGAAGAGAGAAGACTCTGCTATGTGGGAATTACCCGTGCAAAGGAGAATCTGACGCTGACCTGTGCAAGACGACGGATGGTACATGGTGAGACACAGTATAATAAGATGTCCAGATTCTTAAAAGAGATTCCGCTGAGTCTGCTTTCTACCGGTGCCCTGTTCAAAAAAGAGCAGACAGAGGAGGAACCAAAGGTATCCGCTTACCGTCAGGCAAAGCAGGCATTTGCGACAAAAGCGTTCGCAGCGACAAAGCCTGCACAGCAGTTTACTGTGACCAAGGGAAAAGGTCCGGGATATGATGTGGGGGACAGAGTGCGTCATATTAAGTTTGGGGAAGGTCTGGTGACACAGATCACAGAAGGCGGACGAGACTATGAAGTGACTGTGGACTTTGATACGGCGGGCACGAAGAAGATGTTTGCCATGTTTGCAAAACTGCAGAAAATTGACTAAAATTGCACTATGTGCCTAAGAAACACATTCTTTTTCGGAAAATCTGTGCAATATGGTGGAAATTATGCATGGATTTGTGGTATACTAGCTATAAACAATGAGTGAGCCGAAGCAGAGAGTGACGGCAGAAAGGGCGTGTATGGAGATGAACAGAATCGAAGAATTACTTGCAACAACGAAACTCAACGATATGATGCATAAGAAAGATGATGATCAGAAGACAACTGTTCTCTGGATTCTTGCAATTATCGGTGCGGTAGCAGCAGTTGCAGCAATTGCATATGCAGTATATTGTTTCTTTACTCCGGATTATCTGGAAGACTTTGAAGAAGATTTTGACGATGATTTCGACAATGATTTCTTCAGTGATGAAGATGAAGTACAGTAATATTAAGAAAGCAGCGAAGGCAGGAATTGTCAAAGATTCCTGCCTTTTCTATGTGAGGGTATATAGATAGATGAAAAAAGGACAGGTATTAGAAGGATATATAGAAAGGGTAGATTTCCCGAATAAAGGATTTGCCGTGGTAGAGGACGAAGAAAAAAAAGTGATCGTGAAGAATACCGTTCCGGAACAAAAGGTGCGTTTCGCGGTGAATAAGATACGAAAAGGTCAGGCAGAGGGACGGCTTCTGGAAATTCTGGAGCATTCACCGGAAGAATGTCAGCCGGCATGTCCGCATTTTGGAGTCTGTGGCGGATGCACTTATCAGAATCTGCCGTATGAAAAGCAGGTGGAGATGAAGGAAGCGCAGATCCATGCAATGATGGATGCGGCGGTTGATGGTGATTATATCTGGGAGGGTGTTAAAGAAAGCCCGGTCAGAGAGGCATATCGCAATAAAATGGAATTTTCTTTTGGAGACGAATATAAGGACGGACCTCTTGCACTTGGCATGCATAAAAGAGGCAGTTTTCACGATATTGTAAATGTTACAGAATGCAAGATTGTGGATGAGGATTTCAGACGAATTATAAAGGCTGTTCTGGAGTTTGCGACAGATACAGGTCTTCCGTATTATCACAAAATGCGCCATACTGGATTTTTCCGTCATCTTCTTGTGAGAAAGGCAGTTCGCACCGGAGAAATTCTGATTGATCTGGTAACAACATCGGAGGCACAGCTAGATGAAGCCAGACTGGTGGAAAAGCTTACCGGTCTTTCTTATGATGGGAAGCTTGCCGGAATTCTTCATACAACCAACAACAGCCTTGCGGATGTGGTAAAAGATGAAGGAACCAAAATTTTATATGGACAGGATTATTTCTATGAGGAACTTCTGGGACTGAAGTTCAAGATCACACCATTTTCTTTCTTCCAGACTAATTCCCTTGGCGCGGAAGTGCTTTATGAGGCAGCAAGATCTTATATCGGTGAGACGAAAGATAAGGTAATCTTTGATCTCTACAGTGGAACCGGAACGATTGCACAGATCCTTGCACCAGTGGCAAAAAAAGTAGTAGGTGTGGAGATCGTTGAAGAGGCTGTAGAGGCTGCAAAAGAAAATGCTGCTTTAAATGGACTCGATAACTGTACCTTCTGGGCTGGAGATGTGTTGAAAGTAATCGATGATCTGGGTGAAGTACCGGATCTGATCGTATTGGATCCACCAAGAGACGGTGTGCATCCGAAAGCACTGGAAAAGATCATTGATTTTGGTGTGGAAAGAATGGTTTATATTGCCTGCAAGCCGACCAGCCTGGCAAGAGATCTGGAGCTTCTGCAGGGAAGAGGATATCAGGTAGAACGGATTGGGTGTGTGGATCTTTTCCCGAGCACTTATCATATAGAGACAGTATGTTTATTGTCCAAACTCCACTAAGCGAAGCATCATGTGAATGTGAGACTTGACATGGACGAGATGGATTTAACGGCGGCTGAGAGGCGCTAAAGGTCCAGGGGACCTTTGCCCAGCGCGGACCGAAGCGGAGCGTAGACAGTCCGAAGGAGAAAGAAGAGGCAATTATTGGGGCACTGAAAGCATTTCAGATGATTTAAAATCACAAAGAGGAGTGAATTACATGATGTATAATCCACAACTTGATACATTT
>OLPC01001559.1_pt1 | contig 19521 bp, 16 predicted proteins | sample 1672341 | NCBI WGS metagenome assembly OLPC01 (sample SAMEA3136673, study PRJEB25190) | human gut metagenome | reverse complement strand
ATAAAACTTTTTTGCATTTTTCTATTGCATATTTATAAAAAAAGGTGTATATTATCACTTGTTAAGCGGAATCACACGAAATCATCTTGTTCCGCATTGAATATTTATTCAAAAATTTCAATCAGAAATTACCGCATTTATTCAAAAATAATGCGCTGAACTCCCGACCTATTCATTTACTTTCGGCAAACGGATATCTCAGGAAATTTTTACAAATCAGGAAAATAATAAAATCCAATTTCAGGAGGAATACAATCATGAAAGAAAAAGTCGTTTTAGCATACTCAGGCGGTCTTGATACCACAGCCTTAATCCCATGGTTAAAAGAAACATTTGATTACGATGTTGTCTGCTGCTGCGTAAACTGCGGTCAGGGAAACGAACTGGACGGACTGGATGAAAGAGCAAAGCTTTCCGGTGCTTCCAAATTATATATCGAAGATATCGTAGATGAATTCTGTGATGACTTCATCGTTCCATGTGTACAGGCAGGTGCTGTATACGAACACAAATATCTCCTTGGTACATCCATGGCCCGTCCGGCAATCGCTAAAAAATTAGTTGAGATCGCACGTAAAGAAGGCGCAGTTGCTATCTGCCACGGTGCTACAGGTAAAGGTAATGACCAGATCCGTTTCGAACTTGGCATCAAGGCTCTTGCTCCTGACATCAAGATCATCGCTCCATGGCGTATGACAGACAAATGGACCATGCAGTCACGTGAAGATGAAATTGCATTCTGTAAAGCTCATGGAATCGACCTTCCATTCGATGCAAGCCACAGCTACAGCCGTGACAGAAACTTATGGCATATCAGCCATGAAGGTCTGGAACTGGAAGATCCTTCCCAGGCTCCAAACTATGACAACATGCTTGTTTTAGGTGTTACACCTGAAAAAGCTCCTGATAAAGATACAGAAATCACCATGACATTCGAGCAGGGTGTTCCGAAAACATTAAATGGCAAAGAAATGAAAGTTTCCGAGATCATCACTGAGCTTAATAAATTAGGCGGCGAGAACGGAATCGGTATCGTTGATATCGTTGAGAACCGTGTTGTTGGTATGAAATCCCGTGGTGTTTATGAAACTCCTGGTGGAACAATCCTGATGGAAGCTCACAAACAGCTTGAAGAACTGGTTATCGACCGTGCTACCATGGAAGTTAAGAAAGATCTTGGCAACAAACTCGCTCAGGTTGTATACGAAGGAAAATGGTTCACACCACTTTGTGAAGCTCTTCGTGCTTTCGTAAAATCTACCCAGAAATATGTTACAGGTGAAGTTAAATTCAGACTTTACAAAGGAAATATCATTAAAGCCGGAACTACTTCTCCATACTCACTTTACAATGAATCTCTGGCAAGCTTCACAACCGGTGATATGTACGATCATCATGATGCAAGCGGATTCATCACTCTGTTCGGACTTCCGCTGAAGGTTCGTGCGATGAAGAATCTTGAAGTAAACAATAAATAATTGTATATCCCAATACTGACAGATTTAAAGGACGTTGATATGAAATTATCAGCGTCCTTTTTCTGAGCAAGCCAACGCTTAAAAGGTTCCGCTTTTGGCGAGAGGTTTCACTCCAACAGGCTCGCCAGGCATAAAATGTCATTTTTATAATTATGCTATAGTAGTTATCAGCCATTTATGATTCATATAAAGGCATATCCACCCCGTATTCTCTATCAATCCCCATACAGATCTGCTCAAATATCTGATTTGGCAGATATACACCTTACTTTCCGCTTTCAGGCAGCTCTCCCAGTGATAGTTTCCCCGGCACAACGCAGTTCCAAGACCGGGAGACGCGCGCAAAGTGAGATCATATTTCAGGCGATACTCCCCTGGTTTTATTTCGGGAAGTTCCTTACAAAATTGCAGATCTGGCATGAATTTCATTCCCATTTCTTCTGCTTTCTATCATTATATGATACCACAGGCACAGTCGTTCTTATTCTGTCAGTTCTTGCTCTTTAATCTTCAACCAGTCCTCTTTCCACTACATTTTCCACGGCATCCATCTGTTCCAGGATTTCTTCACGGCGTTCATCCAAAAGTAAACCTTTGTTGTATTTGTAATACATCGCACAGTCATTTTCCCGCAGGAACGCAATGCTGTACACATTACTGTTGAGTTCCGTGACAAATACTGCCATTTCCTGGCTCTCGCCGAAAGCAGATTCCAGGAATTCAAAGCAGTGATTCAGCGTTTCCAGTGTCTTATCTGCCATTTGCTCTCTCTGCTCTTCTTCGCTGTCAAATGTGGCCTTTACAGACTCAAATTCCGGAGCTTTCTGGTATTCTTCCAATTTGCATAAAATACGCTCCATACGGTGCATTTCCGCCTTTGTAAGCTGTCCGGCGGCCTTCTTCTGTTCAACTTCCCGCCTAAGAGACTGAATTTTCGCAGCAAGGACCTCTCCCGGAACTGCACCTTCCTTTTGCAATTCCTCTTTATAAGCACACAGCTGAGCAAACAGTCCCTCCACAAATTTTTCCATCTCATATTCTTCTTTAAAAAGTTCTGCCATCTTTCCGACCAGAAGATTTACCACACTCAGCCGCTCATCAAACGACGCAAATTTCAAACGTTCTAAGGTATCTTTTTCATAATATCCTGCAAGGATCCGCTCCAGTCCATACTCCTTCTGATATTTTCGGTAAAGCTCCAGATAATTTGCAAAATCCTTCGCTGTCTTCCAGTGCTGGAGGTACTGATGCACAACCTCACGATCCACCTCTTTACCAAGCTTTTCATAAACCTGGATCAACCTTGACAGGTCTTCCCATCCTCTGGCTGTGACAAACATTTTTCCATCTACTGTATTTTCCATACGATAGAAATTCTCTTTTCGAAGTTCCAGATAAGAAAGCACTGCAGGATGGATTCCAACCTGATACGCATATTCCTTCCAGACATCAAAATCAGCTTCCACATCGATCCGCTTGATCCGGTCCAGTGTCACCACATCAAATTCCCGCACCGACTTATTATATTCCGGCGGATTCCCTGCCGCCACAATGATCCATCCCTCCGGCACACTCTGATTACCAAACATCTTGCACTGTAAAAACTGCAGCATAGTCGGCGCCAACGTCTCTGAAACACAGTTGATCTCATCGATAAACAGGATTCCCTCTTTCATGCCGCTCTGCTCTATCTTTTCATATACAGCAGCAATGATCTCACTCATCGTATACTCGGTTACCGAATACTCTTTTCCACCGTAGATCTTTGTCTGAATAAACGGAAGCCCGATCGCACTCTGTCTGGTATGGTGCGTGATCGTATACGCAACCAGTCCGATCTCACATTCCCTTGAAATCTGCTCCATGATCTGTGTTTTTCCAATTCCCGGAGGTCCCATCAAAAGGATCGGTCTCTGATGGATTACCGGAATCTGATATTCTCCATATTCATCCTTCATCAGGTATGCCTGCACCGCATCCTTGATTTCCTGTTTTGCACGTTTAATATTCATCTATTTCTCACTCCTCTCAAATCTTCTTCATCCAGAACCAGTTTCATCGCCCACGGCGGAACTTCCTGTTCTTCTGCCCCGTCATCCATAAATACAAACGCGGTCTGGTACAGAGGCATTTTCTGCGGATAAATCCCCTGTCCATCGGTAAAATAGATCACACCCTTCAGTTCAGTGAACCGATGCGTCGCGATCAGCTCATCAATATAGGCAAACGCCGGTCTGAAATCCGTTCCACCTTCCCCGGCAAGATCCAGCTTTTCCATATATTCCTGTAATTCTTCTTTACAGGTAATCTTCCTGTCCGACTGCACCTGGTCATCACATTGTATAATGTGGATATTGACTCTCTGAAAAAAGCTCCCTGCTTCACTTAAAATACCATAGGTCTCCTCCAGAAATTTTTTTACCAGATCTCCTGAACAGGACATGGACGTATCGATCACGATTGCAAAATCCTCCACTTTTTTCACTTCTTTCCATTCCTGTGGCTCGATCAGAGGCATATTTCCATAAAGGCGCAGTCCGTAACTGTAAAATACATAATCAAAGCTGTCATCATCCACGGTAACCTCTTCCTTCAGTACAGCAAATTTATGCAAAAAGCTGCGGTAGTCATATCGCTGTCGGTTCTCAACCCGGACCTGATCCAGAAAATGCCCGGTATTTGATGCTGCTTCTTTCGAAAAAGTTTCCATATCGGTCTGCATTTTCTCGCTGATATCCTGCCACCTCTGGTTCATTTCGCTTTGTTTTTCATCATCTTCATCTTTTGCCCAGTACTTGTGATCATCCACGGTAAATTCCCGGGCCATGCGCTCCATCTCTCTGTCCGAAAGCTTCCATCTTACCAGTACTCCATAAATTTTTTCCGCTGTAAATACCTTGATTTCCTCTTTCAGATCCCGGTAGGTTCTCTGTCTGATCCAGGACTGGCTTTTTCGTATATTCTGGAGGTTCCAGTCGTCAATCACAGATTCTACCGCAATATCCGCCGCCAGGTTCCATACAAGCTCTTCCCGTCCATTTCTGCGAAATACATGTCGGAAAATGCAGTGCAGAACCAGATGTAGATAGGCGCGGTTTACCTCGATCCGGTTCTGCCTGTACTCACCTCCCAGCATCTGCCCGTTAAAATACATTGTCTCTCCGTCTGTAGCAAGAAGGTCTACCGAAAAATCCTGTACATAATAAAACGCCGAAAGCGCCACATCCATAAATCTCATCTTCATATACAGTTCGTTCCTCGTCAGAACCAGTATTTTATGTCCGATTTCTTCCAGACCCTGTTCTAATGACATTTCTTCCAATCTTTCCACCTTCTTTTACAATACAAACTTTTTCTTCTTTTTTGGAAAACTACGGTAACGTTCGTCCATCAAAATAGCTGAAATCTCGGTCTGTCCTGCATCTGCCGCATAAGTAATCGTTTTTCCCAACGCTTGTTCATCAAAATAATGCTCTCTGCAGCAAAAAAGCAGAACCTCCTGCGGATCTCCGGCGGCGATTTCGCGTCTTTCTTTCACCGCATGGATACAGCTTTCTCCAATTCCTTCCATATGCGCCTTTACATAATTTTCATAGCGCAGCTTTGCCGCATCTTCCAGCTTCCACGGATATCGCAGACGCGTCAGAGCCACACTGAAAATTGCCTCTTCCGAATCTCTTGCTTCAGAAAGTGCAAACAACCGGTCGTATTTTCCATAATCCAGTTCCCGCCGGTAAAAGCACTCCCTGTACTCTCCACCGGAACCATAATAATGCGTCTCCACGATCCGCGCCGGCGTATTTTCCACCGCATCTGCGTAATATTCCGGAAACAGGATCTTCGTCTCCGTTCCCTGATAACGCAGTGTTGCAATGATCTGATACCGGATCTCCGTCAGAATTTCCTTAAGACAGGACTTATTTCCATCCATAAAATCAATCTCCACCTTCTCCAGACGGCATCCGGTAAATACCCCGCTCCCCATCCGCACGATTGCATCTGTCCCATGGAAAAGTTTCAGATTCATACATCCATAAAACGCATAATTTCCAATTGACTGTACGGTAGACGGAAGATGGATCTCCCTTACCATTCCACCACAGCAGAGTTCTTCCGGCTGCGCAAAACGATCATCCTCTTCACCTGTCTCTGTCTGATAAACAGATGCATTTTTCTCTTCTTCATCTTTATGCAGTGAAAATGTATATGGAGCAATGCGGATGACAGGGATTCCCTCTATCTGCTCCGGTACTTTTATGATTCCTGAATCCTGCCAGATCCTGAGAATTTCAAGTCCGTTTTCTATTTTCTGATATTGTATCTTCATAAATTTCACTCCTGAAATTGATTCTGTCTGTTCTATCCAATTAAGGATTATAGCAAAAAAAAGCAGATTTTTCCATTATCCGCTTCACACAATATATCGAAATCTCACGAAATATATCGTTATGGACAAAATTATTTACATATCTATAGAATTCCTTTATTCTATAGTTAGATAGTCGGTATGAATATTGGAAGGAGGTTCTTATGTATGATGTCAGGCATGTATTAAGAAAAGCTGGTCTTCGTTCCACGTACTCTGGTTATAACTATCTTGCTTCAGCAGTCGCCCTCGTTCTCAAAGATCAGGAATTTTACCTGAAGAATGTAACCTCTAATCTTTACCGCGTTGTCGGTGAGCAGTATGGCGTTTCCAACATGTGTGTTGAAGCCGCCATCCGTACAATGATCAACAGTTATTGGAATCAGAATTCCAATAAAATTTTAAGCCCGCTGCTTGGTTATCCTGTATTTGACAAACCGACCGCATCCGAATTTATTTCGATGCTGGCTGATTATATCCAGGATCATTCCTCTCGTTAATTATTAGATACTGGTAGAACTTATGCATTATCGTATATCAGCATGGTATATACAGAATAACGTTAGTAGGCTGACATTTAAAAAAGGTGCAGCCTATGAGGTCGCACCTTTTTTATCAAACCGGATTTTCATAATTGGGGACGTTTTTCCATACGCGCTGTTTTAATTGCCACAACTACTATTTGAATCCGTATCAAACTCCGGATTGATTGCATAAAAGTTCTTACTGTTCAGATTATCCTGAACGATCCTTAAACTTTCTCCAAATCTTTGGTAATGTACAATTTCCCGCTTTCTCAAAAAACGAATCGGATCACATACTTCCGGGTCTTTTACAAGCCTTAAAATGTTATCATACGTCGTCCTGGCTTTCTGTTCCGCAGCCATATCTTCATGTAAATCTGTAATTGGGTCACCCTTGGACTGAAAATAAGTTGCTGTCCACGGTGTTCCACTGGCTGCCTGCGGCCAAAGTGCAAGTGTGTGGTCCACATAATATTTATCAAAACCAGAAGCCTTAATTTCCTCCGGAGATAAATCCTTGGTAAGCTGGTAAACAATGGCACATATCATTTCCATGTGGGCAAGTTCCTCTGTGCCAATATCGGTTAAAATTCCTGTCACTTCTTTGTACGGCATGGTGTACCTCTGTGATAAATAACGCATGGACGCAGCTAATTCTCCATCCGGTCCACCGAACTGACTGATGATTACCTGGGCCATCTTCGGATTGGTCTGGGTAATTTTTACGGGATATTGTAAACGTTTTTCATAATTCCACATAAACTAACACCCTCCTTCCTGCCACGGCCATGGCTCATTGATCCAGTTCCATCTGTCTGAGCAGGAAGGAACAGCGGTATCTACTGTGAGCGGTCCATAATATTTTGCATATTCTTTCAACAACTGATTCCTTTTTTTATTATATTCATAAAAAAAGTCCAGCGCTTCCTGATCACGAGGATGAGTGTCCAGATAAAGCTTCACATCATCTACCGCAAAGCTCGCATGACCAATCTGCATCAGGAGATCTTTTCTGCAAGGTTTGGAATTTGGCATTTCATTCATGCGTTACATCCTCCTTTCCCCTTAAACGGAAGATCAAGCTCTTCGAATATGGTTCCTCTGTGGAATCCTTTTCCGGCTTCGTAAATGTGTCTCCAACTCTGCCATGGCACATAAGCCATTGCGATCGACATTCCATCCAACGCATCGTCCCGGTCGCTACATCCAGATCGTTCTCGGTAAACAGGTGCTGACATCGATAGATTTCTTCCATCATTGTTCGCCATACATGAATTACTATTACAGCTATTGTTATTATTGCCACATCCACAATTTGCACGTCTCATATATGGATTATTATTTCTGCAATTTTGCATTGTTTTGGCTCCCCTTTCTTATATCTGCAATATTATTGTATGGTAATTTTTTAAAAAGGGTTCTGACTTTTGCATCCGGCATAATCTGATACCATTTCCATTTCAAACAGGTCTCAATATCAATAATGCCGCCAGACCATTTCTGATCTGACGGCATCTTTCTTTAGTATTTTATGATGTAACCGGATTGCTCCATTGCTATGCAATTCCCGCAATCCTCGAACACCTCATACTCCCATAAAACGGCGTGTTCACATCATTTTATGAATTTTTACCAAGTGTAACCTTGATATCTTTCTCTGTATATTCACCATTCTTATCCGGGATCTGTACAGTAAGTGTTACCTCTTCCCCGGCTTTATAATACTGAAGCTGTTCCTGAAGAGAGCTCATACTACTGATGGAACTTCCCTCAAAACCAGTAATGATCGATCCTTTTGTAAGACCGGCTTTCTCAGCTCCGCCACCACTCATAACTTCTTTGACATAAACACCGGTCGGCATATTGTACATCTGTGCACCTTCTTCAGATACATCGTATCCCTTGATTCCAAGATATCCTCTTTCTTCATCTGAAACCTTGCTTCTTGTCTCTTTATTCATCAGATTCTGGATAACATCACTTGCATCAGAAATCGGAATCGCAAATCCCATACCCTCTACTGCCGAGCTGTTGATCTTTGCAGAGTTGATACCGATTACCTCACCATTTGCATTCAGAAGAGCTCCACCACTGTTACCAGGGTTGATTGCTGCATCTGTCTGGATGTATTCTCCGTCAAATCCATCAATTGTTCGTCCGGTTGCACTGACGATACCAGTTGTAACAGACTGTCCATAACCAAGTGCATTACCGATTGCAATAGCAGGTTCTCCAACCTTCAGAGAATCTGAATCTCCAAGTGTTGCAACCTTAATCGCATTCATTGTATCGTCTGAAATCTTATCAAGCGGAACAGCTACGACTGCAAGATCCCTTGCGGAGTCTGTTCCTTTAATTTGCGCTTCCACGCTGTTACCATCATTAAATGTAACAGTAAGTGTATCGCTTCCTTCTACAACATGGTTATTGGTAACAACCAGGAGTTCTGAATCATTCTGGCTGATGATGATACCGGATCCGGCGCTTTCACTCTCCTGCTGGCTGATTCCTCCGAAGAAATTCTGTACTTCCTGTACGCTCATATTGGTAATAGAAACAATTGACGGAAGTGTATTTTCAACGATATCTGATACATCAGATGTCACTGTACTGGTAGATGTTGTAAGCTTTGCGTTCGATACAGTCTTTGTTGTGCCTACGGTACTCTTTGTATTCTTTCCAAGCAGCTTACCAGTCAGATAACTGGTTCCCTGCATCGTCACACCACCGACTGCCCCGAATAATACTGCAGCACCTACAACAAGTGCGACTTTCTTTGCGTAACCTTTTTTCGGTTTTGGAGCTTTCGGATTCTGCTGCGGTCCTGATCCGAATCCCTGCTGCTGATTGTCTGCTCCTCTATTTTCATCTGAATCTGGTCTGTAATAATTGTACTGATTGTCCATCATTCAAGACTCCTTTCTTTTCCTTTTCTATAGTTAAGAGTTTAGCCTATAATTGTGATGAAAGTGTGATAAAATATGAAAAAAAAGATGAACGGCACATTTTTATGTCGTTCATCTCGTTTATTCAACAGGAAATTCCGCTGGAACTTCCTGCATCACTTTATTCAACCGTTACAGATTTTGCCAGATTACGCGGTTTATCTACATCCAGTCCCTTTGCAACGGATACATAATATCCCATCAGCTGCAGCGGGATCACTGCAAGCGATGCCTCAAAATGCTCATCTGTCTTTGGAATGTAAACTACAAAATCAGCGGTATCTTCGATACTGTAATTGCCATAAGTTGTAAGTCCCATCAGATATGCACCACGGCTCTTACATTCTACCATGTTGCTGATCGTCTTTTCATATAATTCCGGCTGTGTCAGCACACCGATCACAAGCGTTCCATCCTCTATCAGAGAAATGGTTCCGTGCTTGAGTTCTCCCGCTGCATATGCCTCTGAATGAACGTAACTAATCTCTTTCATCTTCAGGCTGCCTTCCATACAGATTGCATAATCAATTCCACGTCCGACAAAAAATGCGTCCTTTGCGTTTGCCTGCTTTGCTGCAAACCACTGGATTCTTTCTTTATCTTCAATAATCTTTTCAATCTTCTCCGGGATTGCCTGTAATTCGGCAATATAATTCTCATACTGCTCTTCAGTGATTGTATTTTTTACTTTGGCAAACTGAATTGCAAGGATGTAAGAAGCCATCAGCTGTGTACTGTACGCTTTCGTTGTTGCCACAGAGATCTCCGGTCCTGCAAGAGTATAGAATACCTTATCCGCTTCTCTTGCAATAGAAGATCCGACTACATTGACAATTCCAAGTGTACGGATTCCCTGCGCTTTTGTCTCACGGAGCGCTGCAAGACTGTCTGCAGTCTCTCCTGACTGGCTGATAATGATCACCAGACCATTTGGATCCAGAATTGGCTTACGGTAACGGAATTCAGAAGCCAGCTCCACACGAACAGGAATCTTCACCAGATCCTCGATCACATACTGTGCCACCATACCTACATGGTAAGCAGAACCACATGCTACAATGTAAATTTGGCTTGTTCTCCGGATATCCTCTTCCGCTAATCCGATATCTGTCAGATCAAACTTTCCGTCTTTTAATACAGAATTCAGAGTATCCTTAACCGCTCTTGGCTGCTCATGGATCTCTTTCATCATAAAATGCTCAAAACCAGCTTTTTCAGCTGCTTCTGCATCCCAGTCAACAGTTTTCATTTTTTTCTGGATCTCTTCTCCGTCCAGATTGTAGAAGGTAATTTCCTCTTTGCTGACCTTTGCCATCTCCAGGTTGCCAATATAGTATACATTTCTTGTATATTTCAAAATAGCCGGCACATCTGATGCAATAAAACTCTCTCCATCTCCTACGCCAAGAATCATCGGACTGTCTTTTCTTGCCACATAAATTTCTTCCGGATAATCCTTGAACATCACAGCAAGCGCATAAGATCCACGAATACGTACCAGAGAATGGTTGATCGCATCTACCGGTGTTCCTTCATACTTTTTATAATAATAATCGATCAGCTTAACAGCAACCTCTGTATCCGTCTCAGAGTAGAATGTATATCCTTTGCGGAGCAGCTTGTTCTTTAACTCCTGATAGTTTTCAATAATACCGTTGTGTACAGCAACTACATTGCCATCGTCACTCATATGCGGATGCGCATTGTTCTCAGACGGTTCCCCATGTGTTGCCCATCTGGTGTGACCGATTCCACAGGTTCCCGGAACGGCTGCACCACCATTGGTCTTTTCTTTTAATACTTTCAGACGTCCTTTTGCCTTGATAACTTCTGTCTCTTCTGTTCCATTACGAACAGCAAGTCCTGCTGAATCATATCCACGATACTCCAGCTTTGACAGTCCATCCAGTAAGATTGGAGCCGCCTGCTGCGATCCAACATATCCTACGATTCCACACATTTATCTATATCCTCCAGTCTTTTTTGCGAAAATAAATTTTACTCTTTTCGTTACATTGTAGCAAATATGGGACTTTTTGTAAAGAATAAGCGGGAATAACAATCGTCATCCCCGCCTTTCTCTTTAATCCAGATCAATAAAATCCATTTCGAAAGTATCACCTTTTTTACGCTTTTCTTTCTTGATATTATAATCATCGAACGAATCAAAGTCGTCATCATCAAAATAGTCATCAAACTCATCAACGCTGCGAGTATCATCACTTATTCCTTCGTCATCATAATCATCGTCGAAGTCATCATCATAATAATCATCATCGTCGAAATCATCATCGAAGTCGTCATAATCATCTTCGAAATCATCATCCTGTCTCTTTTTGAACTGTGATTTCTTTTCTGCCTTAACAGGCTGGATCGGTTTTACCGGATTACGTTGCGACTCATCGTCCAGTTCATATTCATCATACAGATCATCCAACTCTCTGTTGCGGTTATGTAACTTCACAACGGAAACAAGAAGGAAGATTACCAGAAGAATAACGATAACTGCTGCCGCTGCTACAAACCAGATCAGATGATCGGAAATCTTTTCTAAAATTGCGTCAAACTTGCTTGCACTCTTCTTATCCGGTATAGTCGCAGACTTCGGAGTCTCCATTCTCTGATAAGTATGCTCTACAGAGTCATATAAATAGAGGGATTCTTCACCGTCATTATTTACTGCATATAATACATAGAAACCATCGCGGTCCGGTTCATCCCAGATTTCAAAAGTCTTGCCGTTGATCTCCAGATTTCCTTTTGAATACTTTGATGGCATAGACACTTTACTGCCTGCATCAAAAATTACGATAGAATAAGTATCTGAAATCACAACCTGTTCTGCCGGTGAGAAGCTGCTGTCAGATGAATCATACATCCAGAAATCGCCTTTTCCATCACCGTCTACCAAGTAAGCCATCTGAAGTCCTGTCTTTTCCTGCACAGCACCTTTATACGTCGAATCATTATAAGTAATCTCTCCTGCTGTAAATCCAGCTGGAATCATGCTGTCTGAGAAATCACCGGATAAGGTATACTCCTGACCATCAAGCGTGACACTTGCTCCATTCGCAACATCTTTAATCTTGCTTGGATCTCCTGCCCCGATCACGACATCCGCATATCCTTCTTCACACGCCACACTTGATCCAGCGCTGTCTGTAACCATCGCATCTCCCTGTTCAAGTCTTGTACTTCCTTCCTGGAGAGCCTGAAATTTCATTGTAAACTCAATCCGGTCACTGCTTCCGTCACCTGAACCTCTAAATGTCAGATTACCATCCGTGTCTGCATTCACTCCGTCTCCCTCTTCAAATCGCATATAAGAAGGATCGTAAGTCATATGAATCGTCGCGTTTCCGATTACATCTCCGCTGACAACTGCTGTACCTGTGATCGTAAATTCATCCCCGACACTTGTCTCAAGATCAGAAAAGAATATCACACCATCCGCTGCCAGTGCCATTGTTGAAAAACATGGTACAATTAAACACACAGATAAAAGAATCGTTGCTAGTTTTTTTGTAAACTTCATCTTCATGTACTTTCCTCTTTCTAACCATTATTTTTTGCAAAATGCTATCAAATTCTATCTTACACTTTTTGGGGAAAATTGTCTACTTGTTTGTAAAAAATTCAATGTATTATCTGTTAAACAAAATGAATCACATTTTCCCTTTTGGCTAATGCAGCTCCATTGCTCACTGGATAGCCAATCGCAATTGTTGCCCATACAGTATGGTTTTCCGGTATACCATAATCATCCAAAAGAGCTTTAACTGGCAATACATTTCTAAGAGTCATCAGCGGATTTAACCACACGGCACCTAATCCATAGGAATTTGCCGCCAGCATCATATTTTCAGATGCACAAGATGCATCCTGACATCCATTAGGATTTCTATTATCATTCGAAACCAGTATCAATACTCTTGGGTTTTCCCATCCATAAAAGTTCACTTTTTCATTTTCTGCTGTTACTTTCGTTGACTCTTTTAATTTCTGAATATCTTCTGCATCCGTTAAAACTGTAAATCTCCAGGACTGCATATTATGACCACTCGGAGCATGGTATCCCGCCTTAAGAATCATATTTAAAATACTCTCTGGAATATCCTGATCTGTAAATTTTCTAACGCTATGTCTGGATAAGATTGTCTGCATGACAGGATTCATCAAATCAGTATCTCCCTGCTCTGTCCAAATTCTGTGAAGCTCTTTTCTGTTCAGTTTTTGCATCCTGTTTCTTGGCAATTCATCTAATACAACATACTTATATGGCATTTTATAACGTTCCATGTGTTCACTTAAGTACTTTACAAATTCTTGTTCTTTATAGGCATTATCCACTGTCATAAACAGAACCGGAACCTGACCTAAGATTCCATCCGGATCCACAACACCAATGCAAGCACATTCCTTAATATCTTTATATTGACACGCAACATTTTCCACATCAATCGGTGCTACTTTTTCGCCTCCGACATTAATAATATCGTCTGCTCTTCCCAACATAAAAATATCACCATCTTCATCCTGATAAACAAGATCGCCCGTCAAAAGCCATCCGTCAACCAAAGTTTGCTGTGTAAGTTCCGGCATTTTCCAATACCCGCTCATCTGCATAGCACCCTTTAAAACCATTTTACCAGGATTCTTTTCATTACTTGAAATTGTATTTCCTTCCATATCAATTACTTTCATTTGCATGGATGGTCGACATTTTCCAAGCATTCCTATCTTTTTCTTCGATTTTACAGCCTCATTTACATTGCAGAAAATAGCACCACCAGTTTCTGAACTTCCCCAAGTGTTAAAAATTTGAACATTTGGTAACATCGAAACAATCTCTTTCCTTTGTTTTATAGAAAGAGAACCCGCTCCAAATTCTATATAACGCAATTTACTCAAAACTTCTACAAATTTATCCTGCATCTGAGATTTCATAACTTCATAAGATGCCGGAACTGCTGCTAAAGCTGTACAATCATACATCGAAATGTTCTTTTCAATCTCTGTCGCAAAAGTAAATCCATTTTGAAGAATAATCGTTGCGCCACAATACAATACTGCTCTTAACACTCTTAATGCAAAAGAATGATTAAGTGGCAAAGGCAACAGCACTCTGTCATCTTCCCTGATTCCGATTCCATTGATTGTGTTTGTTAAAATATGATATACTGCCTTATAAGAAAGAATCACTCCTTTTGGCTTTCCTGTAGTACCGGTTGTGAATAACAGCTCCGCTATGTCATCCTCTTCCGGATCAATAGAATATTTTCTCTTTTCACAAACCGTTTCTGTAATACTTTCGGCATACAGCTTTTTCATGGAAAATACATTGCAGTTTTCAGCATACTCTTTCATCGGTTTATCTGTGAGCAATAATTTACTCTCTGCATCTTCATAAATCATCGCCATATTCTGTGCCGTACTGTTTTTATCCAAAAATACTGCAATTCCGCCACACATCTGAATTCCAAGATAAAGCACTACCATTTCTGGTTTCGAAAGGGCACTGAAGCAGACCCGGTCCCCCGGATTTATTCCAAGCTCTTTTAGTTTTTCTGAAACACCAATAATTCTTTCAAAAAGCTGTTCATAGGTTAATTGCTCTTTTTTAAATGCAAGCGCAGTTTTCTTCGGTTGTTTTTCAGCCAATTCACCAATTCGATTTATTAATGTGCCCATACTCTTCACCTTAATCTTGTAAGCGTTCTACCATGCGTGCTAAACCTTCAATGGAATTGAAATTCTCCTCAATAATCTCTTCATAAGGAATGGTAATACCAAATTCCATAGATAAGGTTGCAATAATGCCGGTAATTGTTAAAGAATCAAGAATCCCATCATCAACCAATGTATCTGATGCACTAAAATCAACCTCCGGGAATTCCTCAGTTAAAAGTTTTAAAATTGTTTCATTCATAATTGTCTTCTCCTTTACCTAATAATTCATATACACAAAAGAACTTGCACTATAGCCAATTCCATAGGTACCAAAAATCAAAACTCCAAATATAGCTGCAAAATATATTGCCCAGCGCAAAACAAGTGGCAAATCCGCAATTTTTTCGCGCATATGTTCTCCATTTTCCTGTATTCTACTTACACAATATAAGAGGATAAAAGCAAATGCTAATACGATAAAATCATTTTTTTCTAATCCAAATGTGTAAATGGTTCCATCAACCAATTCCCACGGCGCAAAATACGTTATCATTCTTTTCACAATAACAAAACTCGCCGCCAGATTTTCAGGCATTGTAATGACACGGCTTATCAAGAACAAGAAGAACGTTCTCATTTTCCTTAAAAAATGATAATACTTTCTATTTACATCTACATGCAAACGTTCAATCATTTTCTTTGATTCTGGTTCAAAAATATTGGACAAGCTAATCAAAGCCCCCCAATACAATCCCCATATTACATAATTCCATCCTGTTCCATGCCATATTCCGGTTAAACTCCAGACAATGAATAGCGGAATAACCGTTGCAACTGCTTTTCCAGCCCTTTTCCCATATCTTTTTCTTGCTTTACCTGAAAGTTTAATGAGTCGTGGAGAAATTACAATTGGCATATAGATATAATCCTTAAACCAGGCCCCTAAAGTAATATGCCATCTTCTCCAAAATTCTGCTGCCGATTCAGAGAAAAACGGATGGTTGAAATTCTCTTCCAATTTGATTCCTAATGTTTCGGATGCTCCTAAAGCAATATCCATACAGCCCGAAAAATCGCAATATAACTGAAATACACCAAACAGAAAAGCCAATAATAAAACAGCCCCATGGTTGTACTTATACTCTGCAAGTACCGGTGTGATAAAAAGACTGAGACGATCTGCGATCACAAGTTTTTTAAAATATCCCCAGATCATCCGCTGCAGTCCAAAACAAAACGTATTGTAGTCAAAATCACAACTCTCGTTCAGTTGAGCTGCTATCAGTCTGTGCTTTGAAATTGGACCTTCAAGGATTTTTGGAAAATAAATCGCAAACAATAATAGTTTTAAAATATTTTTTTCAGCTTTTTCCTTTTTCCAATATACGTCAGCCATATATCCAACCAACGACATGGTATAATAAGATATTCCCAGTGGCATGACTACTGTCATCACGTCTGACAAATCAAGCGCTTTTAATATGTGCTTTCCTGCTTTTCCAAATACCAGCATTCCAATCAAAACAGCCGCACTGACAAGTAAAATGCATTTGCACCATTTTTTTGCCTTGCTCTGCAAAACCTTTTTTTCTTCTTTAGACATATCAGGTTTGCTATCCAAATGGTTTTGTAACTTCTGATAGTTTCTCTCTATTAAAAGTCCTGATATCCAGGCCACAGTTACCGCAGTTAAAATATAAGGCAGCACATCGGCATTCCATGTACAATAAAACGCAACACTTACGATCAGCAGGTAAAACCATCGTATTTTTTTTGGTATAATATAATATAGCAAAGCCACTACTACAAATAATGGCATAAATAAATAATCTGTAAAGCTCACGTTGTCCCCCTATCCATTCAATTAATACTGTATTGGTTCTATATATTCTTCTGTATAATCTTCCGTATAACCTTCTGTATAATCTTCTGTGTATTCTTCCGTATAATCTTCTGTATAATCTTCCGGTTCCGTCACTTCTTCCGGTTCGGCAGCAGCTGCTCTCATATCATCTAACATTTGTTTTTTTTCTAAACATCGCTCGTTATATAAATATAACTTTTGCAATTTTTCAGGAAATTCTTCAAATGGAGTTCCTGCATTTAATGCATTTAACAATTCTGCTTCTAAATTCCAGCCTAATTCTTGTGAAAAACTGTTTGTATCAAATGTCCTGCTATTGATCACTTTAGCTTCTCTGGTATTATAAACCACAATATTTATTCCTCTGGTATTAACAGAGTATTCTTGCCCATTGATATTGCAGGATGAAAGATTCCCAAATTGATATCCACCGCTTTTCAAAATTACATTTGTTTTATTATTTATCTCATAATGATATGTAAGCTCTGTTACTGCTTTCTCTTCTTTCTTGTCTTTTTTTATTTTATCTAAATTCAAATCATCCATAGAGTTATCTGTTTCCACTTGTAATTCCGAATGATCTGCTACACGGTCAATCTTTTCAAATGCAACTCCCTCGCTGTCAATAATCCCGATATAAGAGTCTTGCAACTCAATAGATGCCAGTTTTTTCAGTCCTATTTCTCTTAAGTAATCTCTTTGTGTATCTTGTAGTGCAATTGCTGCATCATCCTTTACGGTTAAAAGAATTACATTATCTGCATCTTTTAGCGCATTTTGAAGATACCCTGTTACGTCTGAACTTTCTTTCAATTCCATTATCTGCGTTATGTTCGTTTCATAATTCTTTAGTTCTTTTTGCATATATCGGTACTTAGTATTGTTTCTATTATCCGCATTTCCACATTCAGACGTCAAATATGCTCCCATCCAATTTGTAAGTTTTCTTGCACCGTAATAGTTCAGATGTGTCCAATCTATATTATCAGTTGCTTCATTATACTGCATTTCATCTATGTAAGGTTCATAATTAAAATCAATAAAATTCAATTGATATTGATTTGCGATTTTTTCTATTGCATTATGATCCGACATACTCCAAACTCCAATTGCCGGAGTTTTTATCAAAACAAGTTTTAATTCTTTTTGATTACAAAAGTCTATCAGTTTTTTTAAATAATATAATGATTCTTTATCTAAATTTGATTCTCCTGCACTTTCATCCGTATAATAATCTGAAACTGCGATTTCTTCCGGCGAAAAGTTGTCTATTACACTCCCCGAATCAAAATTGTATCCCCTTGTGCTTAATTTTACTTTATAGTCTTTTTTCAAGAAATCTGTTATATCAAGAGAATCCCATCGTGAATGATATTCAAGAACGGGAAACAGATATGTAATTTCATCTTGCAAATTGTCCGAATAGTCTTTTACTGCCTGTACTTTTGACGATGAAAATTTCATCCCATCCAGTGCTTTCTGAAAAGCTGCTGCATTCGGTGTTCTTCTGATCATAGAAGTATCTAATACAACCGTTTTCAAAGATTTTTTATGCATTCTTTCTGCTTCTAAAACCCAATAATAAGAAGCCAGCATAGGCTGTGCTTCTGTTCCCAAATTATATGAACATACTCCATAATCTCGATATAATTCTGTTGGAGTAATTCCATTCACGATTGTACTGGCTCCAACAAAAACTGTCTCTATTGTATTTTTCGGTTCCTCATAAAACCCTCTCGTTGTGTCATAGTTATTCCAACTAGTCCATGCTGGTTGATAGAAAAAATTACTCATTCCGAATAATCCGATACCTATCATCATAAATACTATAACCCTTATAAATCTTTTTCTTTTCAATACTTTTCTCCCATATCCTTATCGATTTACCCACACAAACATATATCCCGAACTATCTAAACTAATACTTTTAAATAATTCAGGATATAATGCATCTACATGTAGTTTTTTTATAATATCATTTTGTTTCTTTTATTGCAATAATAAATAAATCAGATACAAAAACTTGTATAAAATATCAACGTTTTTTTAGGGTCTTTCTATAATTCTTCTTCTACCATCTGAAGTGCAGCTTCAATTACTTTATCCATATCATAATACTTGTAATTTCCAAGTCGTCCACCGAAGATCACATTCTTTTCCTGCTCTGCCAGTTTTTTGTACTCTTCAAAGAGTGCATTGTTCTGCTCATTATTTACCGGATAGTATGGTTCCATTCCAACTTTCCATTCAGAAGAATACTCTTTCGAGATAACGGTTTTCTCCTGTTTTCCGAACTCAAAGTGCTTATGCTCGATGATTCGTGTATATGGAACTTCTCTTTCGGTATAGTTTACGACTGCATTTCCCTGGTAGTTGTCTGTATCCAGCACTTCTGTCTCGAATCTTACAGAACGGTATTCCAGTGCTCCAAGCTTGTATCCGAAATACTCATCGATCATTCCTGTGAACAGAGTCTTTTCAGCGATATCCGGATTTTCTTTGATAAATTCAAAGTAATCGGTATCTGTCTTTACTTCGATTCCATCCAGCATCTTTTCAATAATCTTCGTATATCCACCGATCGGGATTCCCTGATATCTGTCATTGAAGTAGTTATTGTCAAATGTAAATCTTACCGGTAAACGTTTGATGATGAATGCCGGAAGGTCTTTGC
>OLPC01001555.1_pt1 | contig 19547 bp, 15 predicted proteins | sample 1672341 | NCBI WGS metagenome assembly OLPC01 (sample SAMEA3136673, study PRJEB25190) | human gut metagenome | reverse complement strand
GGCGCCGCCTCAGCGGCCTGCAGGGCGGCGCGCGACCTGGCATAGTTGGACGCGGCCTGGGCCTCGCCCAGGGCGCTGCCGCCGGCAACCTTCCCGCCGGTGGCGGCAGATCTGCGGGCGGCCTTGCCGCCAAGGCCCTCCTTGGCCCTTGCCAGCAGGGATTTCGAGCGGGGCGGGCTTTCTGAGGAACCGCCCGGCCCGGCAACGGCCCCGGTTTCCCCGGCGGCGCGCTTCGCCTCCTTTGCCGCGGCGGCCTCGGCGTCGGCAGCGTCCTCCACGGGCGCGAACGGGTCGGGCCCGGGCCTTGCCCTGCGCCGCTTCCGGATGTCCGCAGCCGCCCTTCCTGCGCGGTAGGCGCCTTCGGACCCGGAGAGCTCGTCGCTGTCGTCGAGCTCCCCGACGAAGCCGGCCGCGATGGCGCTCCCTGCCCTGCCGGCGAACCCGCCTTTGGCCGCGGCGGCGTCGGGGGCGGCGTCGGCCGCTCCGCAAACGCCGCTCTTGCCGCCCTCGGCGAAGGAGCCTTGGTCGGGCGCCTTGAACGTGCCGCCGCCCCCGCTCTCGAACCTGGCGTTGCCGACCTCCACCGACTCCGCGCTGGCGAAGCCCTGCCTGCGGGCGCCGGACCCCCTACCCGACATCGCCCGCCGCCTCGGCCTCGTCGGCGCCGGCCGCGGACCCCGCCGCGCGTTTGGCGAAGTAGGCGGCGCGCTTGCGCTCGGCGATCTCGTCGGGCTTGGTGTTGAACAGGTCGTAGAGCGCGCCCTTGGGGAAGTCGTCCACGATGGGCACGCGGGACCCGCCCGCTATGAGCAGGCCGTCGCCGGGGTTGACCGACTCGTCGATGTAGCCCTCCTCCTGCTCCGAGAGGTTCAGCAGCTCCGACCACTTGGCCTTGTCGGCGAACGACTGCCTGTGCAGCATGAGGAAGTCGGAGTTCAGGATCAGGTTGCGGCCGTCCTTGTGGCTCAGCAGGTAGGTGCAGTTCTGGGTGATGCCGGTGCAGATCAGGTTGAACTTGCGCCCCTCCGCCCAGAACCGGCTGAAGTAGCTGATGGTGGCAGGGTGCCCGAAGAGGCTCTGGACCTCGTCGATGTAGAGCCAGGTCGTCACGCCGCGCTCGAAGTTCGCGTACATGCGGTTGCGCACCGCCTCCAGCACCGCGATGATGCCGAAAGCGCGCATGTTGTCGGGCAGGTCCTTGAGCCCCACGCAGGTGATGCGCCTGTCGAAGGCGACGTTGCTCTGGTGGTTGAAGATGGAGAGCGCCCCGGAGACGTATCGCTCGAACCGCAGCGCGACGACCTCGGCCTCGGGCTCCGGCTGCTGCCTCAGAATGTCGTAGAGGTCCTGCAGCTGCGGGACGGATCCGCTACTGCCGCAGGTCAGGTACGCCTTCTCCACGCAGCGGCTGATGATCGAGCGCTCGACGTCCGAGAGGCCCTCGTTGCCCTCCGCCATGGACGCGGCGGACAGCGCCAGCACCGCCTCGATCTTGTAGGCCAGCTGGGTCGTCTCCAAAAGCTCGGAGACGTCGCTTAGGTCGAGCGGGTTCAGGTACGTCTCCGAGTCCGGGCCGAACGCCACGTTGCGGCCGCCGAAGGCCTCGGCCAGCAGGCCGAACTCGCCGGCGGGGTCGATGATGACGACGTCGTCCTCGGGGTAGAGCAGCGCCGTGTTGGTCATCTCGCGCTTGGCGCCGAAGGACTTGCCGCTGCCCGGCATGCCGCTTATGATGCCGTTTCGGCTGGCCAGGCTCTTGCGGTTGAGCATCACCAGGTTGCGGCTGCCCTTGTTCTGCCCGTAGTAGCCGCCCCCGAAGTCGTTCAGCTCCAAGGTGGCGAAGGGGGACTGGATGGCTATCTCGTCGGTGAGCATCAAGCGCCCCACCTTCACGTGGTTGCGTCCCAGCGGCAGCACGGAGTTCAGCCCCTCGCGCTGCCGGTAGTCCAGGTTCGCGAGCTCTATGCCCTGCGCCTGCGCCACCGATATCAGGTGCATCGCCTGCTCGTCCAGCTCTTCGCGGGTGGGGGCGTAGGTGAACACCAGCCCCGTGTAGCGGAACATCCGCTGGCTGTCGCCCTTCAGGCACTCGTAGACGTCCTGGGCCTCCTCGCGGGTGAACTTCAGCTCGCTGGGGATGAGGTTGAAGTCGTAGCCCTTGCTCACGGCGTCCATCTGGTCCTCGGACATCTCCTTGTCGATCCACTTCAAGCGGCGGCGGACGTAGTCCTTGGACCAGCGCGGGTTCATGGCCCTCACGTGGAAGCTGATGGCCAACGGCATGGGAAGGTCCACCATGTCCGCCAGGCAGCGGTCGGTCAGGTTGCTCTCGAAGCTGCGGAACGCCAGCACCTGGCACCATACGCCGTCGCTGGTGAAGCAGCTGGCCGAGCCGCCGGGCTTGAACTCCATGGTGTCGGGGCACGCCAGGTCCTTTGCCGTGATCCCGCGGGTGACGCCCAGGTCGTCGTAGCCGAACTCGGCGCGCTCGCGCCCCGGCCGCGTCATCGACCGTATCAGCTGCAGGCGCTCCTCGCCCCGCAGCACGCGGGTGCCGCTGCGCATGCCCGAAAGCACGCCGTCCGCCATGGAGCGCAGGCGCGCCAGCTTGGGAACGGATTCCTCCACCGTGTCGGCGGAGACGGAGAACGTCAGGTAGCGCTCGCGCATGATGTTGGACACGCCTTCGGCCATCTTGTCGTTGAGGATGCGGCTGTACTCGGCGGCGTAGGGAGCGGCGGGCCCCTCCACGCGGCCGAAGAACCTGCGGTTCGACATCTCGCCCTTGGTGAGCGGGCGGTTGAACAGCACAAGCTGCAGCCCCACGTCCGGCGTCAGGCCGTCGTAGAGCTTGCGCATCTGGCGGCACACCGACTTCTGCGACTCGTCTCCCATGCTCTGGTAGCTGATGTCGCCGAAGCTGACCGTCTGGCTGAACAGCCCCGGCTCCACCTGCGCGATGCCGTCGGCGTACAGGGCGTCGAAGCCGATGAGCCTGTAGACGTCCTTGGCTGCGCGGCGGGCCCTCTCGGCCGCGGCCTCGCCGGCGGCGCGCTCGCGCCGCTGGTTCTTGAGCCGCTTCTCGATCGGGACGTACCTGCCGCCCCGACGCCCGGGCCTCGCCGCCGCCCTCTTGCCTTTCCTGGCGCGCTTTGCGGCCGCCTTGGCCTCCTTGTCGGCGGCCTTCGCCGCGGCTTTGGCGTCTTTGACGGCCCGCTTGGCGGCGGCGACGTCCTCCTTACCGGCCTTTCGAGGGCTCATAGCGCTCCCCTCCCTTCCGCCAGCCCTTGGCCAGCCTGTTCCGATCGTTGAATCTCCTGCGCTTCTCGTCGGGCCATGCGCCCGCAGCCAGGGAGAACCCGGGCTCGTAGGTGACGACGCCGTCCTCGGCCCAATGCCGGTATGCCAGCGGGACGAACTCCTCGGGCTTCATGCCCTTGGGCCGCCAGAAGGCCGCAAGCCAGAACGGCATCGAGCACATCATCACGGGCATGGTGGCATCGGCCACCTCCACCCCGACGACCAGGTGCGCGAAGGCGGCGGCCGCCACGCTGGCCGCGATGCCGCCGCCTACGCAGGCAGCCACGCGGGCGGAGAGCTTGCCGACGACCTTCTCCTCGTACTCGCTGATGTCCTTGTGCACGTAGACAACCTGCATGGGCGCCCCCTAGTTGGGCATCCACGAGGTGTCCAGCTGGCCGAAGTACACGGCAGCCGCGATGATGATGGCCCCGCCCGCGATGGTGGAGATAGCCCCCGCGATCTGCGCGCCGCCGCGGGTCTCGTCCTTGATGGCGAGCCCCAGGCTCACCGCGCCCCAGACGACAACGAAGCCGCCCAGGAAGGTGATGCACCCGGAGACCAGGCTGATGATGTTCGATAGCATTTGGATTCCCTTCTGTCGTATGCCGCCCGCATCGGGCGGCCGCCTGCGTTGCGCTCGGTTCTAGGAGGAAGCCGCCTCCCGCCGCCTCCTCTCCTGCAGGTACGCCCCGTAGTCGAATCGTCCGGGGTACCTGCTGCCCGGATGCCCTGCCAGCAGCTCGTATCGCGGGTGCCTCTGCGTGGGGTACTTGGAGTCGCGCAGCGGCGCGGCGTTGCTGAACAGCACGAGCGCCCTGTCCCTGCCCATGCGGCCAACCTCCGAGGCCTGCATCAGGTCGCGCTCGATGTAGCTGGTGTTGGTGGTGGTCGAGCCGCCGTTGCCGCGGCTCACGTTCTGCGTGTTGACCTCGACGGTCTCCTTGCCGATCATCTCGGAGATCATCTTCTGGGTGTCCACGCTCTTGCCGCCCAGGTAGAGCAGCGTGTCGCAGTTGTCCACGATGGTCTGGGCATCGTCGCCGTAGGCGCTCTTGAGCTGGGCGAAGCTCTGCAGGATGATGGACATGTAGACGTTGCGGCTGCGGATGACCGAGACCACGTGCTCGATGTCCGGCAGCCTGCCCACGTTGGCGAACTCGTCGCAGATGAAATGCACGGGGCGCGCCAGGGAGCCGCCGGGCAGCGCGTCCGCCTTGTCGCAGAGCATGTTCACCGTCTGCCACAGCGTGATGGCCAGCATGAAGCTGAAGGTGGAGGACGTGTCCGAGCTCACCACGAAGACCGCGCGCTTGCCGCCCGCGTCCCCCAGCTTCGAGAGCTCCAGCTCGTCGTGGTCGGTGAGGTCGCGCAGCTGCGGCACAGAGAAGGGCATGAGCCGCGTGTTGCAGCTGATGAGAATGCCCTTCATGGTCTTGCCGGCGGCGTCCTTGAAGGCCTTGTAGCACCACAGCACGAAATCGTCGTCCACGCCCACCGGCTCGCCAACCTGCACCCACCTGAAGCCCGAGGATGCCCGGCGGCCGAACGCGCGGCCCGGCTTCCTCGCGCCGTCGCCCGCCGGCGCGCCGCCCGTCTCCACCAGGCGCATGCCCGTCTCGACCTCCCTGAACAGCAGGTCCAGCGGGCTCGTGTAGTCATCGTCGTCCTCCCTGGCCTGTGCCAGCGAGAGCAGCGTGACGAGCCCGCCGAAGTTGCGGTCCTCGGGCGGGCAGTAGAACATCAGGTAGCCGATGAGGGCGGTGTAGAGCAGCCGCTCGGCCTGCACCCAGAACTGGTCGCCCACGTGGTCCTTGTCGCCGGTGGTGTTCGCGATGAAGCACTCCGCGAACTCGATGATCCCCACCTCGTCGCGGATGAGCGAGAAGGGGTTCACGCCGGCGGAGGCCGACATGCGCACCAGGTTCATGCAGCTGATCTCGTAGCCGCTCCCCACCAGCGCGTTGCCGAGCAGCGGCAGCTGCGTGCCCTTCGAGTCGATGACGAAGTAGTCCGCGTTCATCTGCAGGATGTTGGGTATGGAGTACCTCCAGGTCTTGCCGGCGCCGGTGCCCCCGATGACGAGGACGTTTCGGGGCCGCTCCTCCAGCCTCTTGCCCCTGCGCTTGCCGGGGTCGACTGCGAGCCCGTAGCTCTCGGTGAGGATGACGTTGTTGAAGGGATCCTCGGTGTCCGCGAGCCTCAGGCCCTCCGCCTTGGTGCCCCAACGCGCGGAGCCGTGCTCCTCGCCGATTCGGCGGTTGCCCTGCGATTGCACCAGGTAGGCCCATGCAAGCCACACCGCGAGGAAGCAGATGGATCCGCCGAGCAGGGCGTTCGGCTCGGCTGAGATGCCCTGCATCGTCAAGATGGACGGCACGGCCTCCATGGCCGCGCCGACGTTCTGCAGCCAAGGCCCCTCCATGGAGCGGAGCGCTGCCGCCCAGAGGTCGCCCAGCGCGAAGGCCGCGGCGGAGAGCAGGCCGGCGGCAATGAGGCCTTCTTTCGAATAGCGCCTCATCGGCCCTGGGCCCTCTCCCTGTTGAACGCCCTCTCCCTATCGGGAACCTCGTGGGCGTTCTTGCGCAGCTCCTCGGCGGCGGCCTTGGCCATCTCGGCCTTGTCGGCGAGCCTCTCGTTCGCGCCGGTCCTCGCATGATCGCCATGCGTGCGGTCCTTGCCCAGGTCCCGTGCGCGCTCCCTTGCCCTTGCGAACTCCGCCGCAAGCTCCGCCGAGGCCTTCTCCTTGGCGGCGTCTACCGCCCGGGACATCTCGTCGAAAGCCCTCACCAACGACGGCGCGTCCTCCGCCCTGAACAGCAGGTAGGTCTTGCCCTGGGCCTCCTTGTGCCAGTCGTGCGCGATGCCGCAGTCGTCCAGCTTGCCGTCGATGATGTCCTGCAGCGTCGGCCAGTCCTCGATGGAGGCGAACTCGTGCATGTCGAGCTTCGCCCATCGCGCGGGACCTCCCGCCTCCCGCCCGCCGGCTTCCATGCCGGCGGCATCGCGGCCTTGGGCGCCCGCACCCTTGCGCGCGTTGTCCAGCGCCGCCTTGAGCCTGTCCGCCGCGGCCATGGCCGCCGACCCCCCGGCATCCTGGCCCATGCGCAAGATCCAGTCGAAGAGCTTCTCGCCCGAGTAGTCGCCGAAATCGTCCGCCATCTCGAAATCCTTTCTTCCCGTTTACCTGACGCCGTCGAGGATCCGCCGCACCGCGGCGCGGTTCTCCTCCGCCTTCGCCGCCCTGAAGCTGGGCCCGTCGAACATCACCGGCTGGCACCGCTCAAGCACTCGGTCGTATATGCGCGTGCGGGCGAGCCCCCTGGGATTCTTCAGCTGCGCGAGCGGCACGTTGGTGGTGACCACCAACGGCCTGCCGCTGCGGTAGCACGCGTCCACCAAGTCGAAAGCCTTGGAGTCCATGTAAGACGAGTCCCGCTCGGCACCCAGGTCGTCGATGACCACCAGGTCGTAGGAGCGGATGCCCTCAAGCACGCGCGTCCGCTCATCGCCCTTGGCGTCCCAGAGCACGTTTTCCGCCCTGGAGACGCTGGTCACGAGCGGCACCTTGCCGTCGTGAATCAAGAAGTTGGCCAGGCATCCAGCTGCGAAGGTTTTGCCCGTGCCCGGAGGCCCGATCAGCACAAGCCCGTGGCCTCCCTCGGCCATCTGCTCCCAATGGCGGGCGTACTCGCGCACGATGCGGAAGCCCCGCCTGTCGTCGCGCCCCAGCCCGAACTCGTGCCCGGGATCCAGGGGAAGGCAGAGCTTGTGCGAAGGCGAGCCCTCCACGGACCTGACGCGGGCCGCGGCCCTGCGCGCGGCATCAAGCCGGTCGGCCTCCTCGACCTGACACCTGCACATCACGGGCATGATCGTCGTCTGACCGCCCCAATCCACGCGCACCTGCTTCCCGGCGCCGCACTTGCCGCAGCGCAGCAGCCCGTCGTCGCCGACGAAGTCGCCCTCGTCGATCTCGCAGCTGACGGGAATCGGGTCCATGGCCGTAAGCCTGCCCGCCCTCATAGGACATCACCTGCCACGCAGGCGTACTCGGGCAGGCCGCACCTCGCACGCGGCCGCGCACCCTTTGATGGGTACGTGTTTGATAGGTCTTTACTTGATCCCTCTTTACTTAATTGCCCTGGCTTTGCCAATGCAGGCCTTTCCCGCACGGGGGCATCCTGCATTGGAAAATCCAACGCAGGCTCGTCGGACTCTGGCAGAGAGGTCCTAGCGACGGCGCGCTCGTGCACCACGTACTCGGTGCCGGCCAGGCGGCCGGAGCCGTCGCGCAGGCGCCGCCGCTCGAGGTAGCCGTGCTCCTCGAGTTCGCGCACGCCCGTGCGGATGGCGTCGACGCCCTCGCGGTTTATACGGGACAGCCCCTCGAGCGAGTAGTCCCACTCCTCGGGCAGGCTCAGCATCTGAGAGAGCAGCCCCTTGGCCTTTAGCGACAGGTCGCGGTTGCGCAAATGCTCGTTGGACATCACCGTGTAGTTGGCGTTCTTCTCGACGCGGAACACCGTCACGACGGATCGCCCCCGCGAAAGCCGCTGGGCGCCGGCGGAAGCATCGCGGCCTCCTCGGCGCGCGAGCACTCCGACGACGTCCTCAGCACCGCCCACGCCGCAAGCGCCATGGCGGCCGAGGCCGCCCCCAGTGCGTAGCCCGCGGCGAGCCACAAGAGAGCCGTTCCCATATCTGCGCCTTTCCTCGTTGGTTTTTCTCTGGGTTTCCCCAACCAAAGGGCGCGTCCGCGCAAGTTTTGGACATCGGATGGGCACAAGCGGGCGAACGGGCGGCGCCGCGCCTCACCGATAGGTCCGAAAGGTGAGCGCCAACGGCCATGGGCCAAAACCGCAAAGCGGACAGCATGCCAGGTATAATCGAGCCGTAATGCAACCAACGTCTAATCAAGAAGGGGGCCCGATGGCCAAGGAACCGCAGCAGACGGAAGAAGCCTGCAGTGAAAAGGAGCCAAAGCAGCAGAAACCCAAACTCGCCATCGCCGAGCAGATCACCCACCTAAAGTCGAAGGGCGTCAAGTTCGCGATATGTGACGAGGAAGAGGCCACCTCCTTCCTGGCAGACGTATGCGACTTCTACGAGGCGACGTCCTACAGGAAGCTGTTCACCAAGCGCCAAGGCGGGAAGCACGACGGGGAGTACATAGACCTCGACTTCGCCCAGCTCAAGGCTTTCTTCGAGCTAGACCAGACGCTGCGCGAGACCCTCTTCCCTATGACGCAGCACATAGAGCACGCGTGGAAGGTAGCGCTGAAGCGAGCCGTCGCAGACCGCGACGGCGAGGACGGCTATTCCATAGTCGTGGACTATATGGAATCGCTCTCGCCGAAGGACCGGAAGTACCGCGACGGCGAGATTAAGCGGAGCTCAAGAAACCCCTACGCCCACGGCGTTTACGAGAAATACGCCGACTGCATGCCCGTATGGGCGTTCCTCGAGCTGACGTCGTTCGGAACCCTCGCTGACTTCGTCCGCTTCTGCGGGAACCGCTGGGGTGACAAGTCGCTCGTGAGGGCCCATTACGACTTGAAGAAGGTCAAGTCTGTCAGGAACTGCGCGGCGCACGGCTCTTGCATTATCAACGTGTTTGCAGAGGGCGAGAACTCCAGGCACACGACGTCGGTCGACACGCTCGACGCGGTCGCAAGGGTAAGCTTGTCCAAGGTCACCAGGAAGAAATGGATGCGCAATTCGGCAGCGCAGGAGATAGCCATCACGCTCGTCCGCTACTCCAAGGACGTCCGTGGCGCCGAATCGAGAGAAAAAGGCCGAAAGATGGTTGAAGGGATTCTTCGACGAGGTGCGGCAGGACGCCGACCTCCTGCCGCAGACCGGCCCCGACGCGACCTCCGCCGCTGCGTTTAATTTCATGGAGGCCTTGACGAAGAGTCTCAGACTGATAAGGTGAGTTGCAGATCAAAAACCCTAGGGTTTTGGGGGCGGGATGGCGAAAGCCAAACTGCCCCATTTTTTCACCGAATCACCCACCCGTATCGGCCATAATGCCTCCGGATTGTCCACCTAGGCCATAGCGCATCTCGCTCACGCGTTTCTAACCGAATCGGCTATGTCGGCGCATCGTTGAGGTGGGGTTCGAGCCAGAAATCCTTTCTGCCCTTCCACCCCATATCAGAGCGTAAGTCCTTTTTCTGCACCAAGCCCCTCGCCACGCTCGAACGCCACAGCGGTTCTGCCGCATGGGAGGCAACGGCTAGCGCCGTCCAGCGGATTGACCAGCAAGTTGACCAGTAGATTTCACTGTTCTACCAGTTCATCGCACTGGTAACGATGTTTATAAGACCAGTGAATTGACCAGTAGACCGACCAGTGCGACACACACGGCGGGAAGCATCGCGAAAGCGCCCGCACAAGTTTCGGACATCGGGCGGGCGCAAGCGAGCCGCATCACTCCTCGATTCTAACCATTCTAACCATGATGGTTAGAATGGTTAGAATGGTTAGAATATGGGTAGAATGTGCCAATCCCCCAAAGGAGCTTACCCCGGCGCTGCGCTCCTCAACCACAGGCTTTGAGGAGCGCAGTTGCTCTGCCCCTCGACGCCTTCTGGCCAAGGGCGCGGCGTTTTTGACGATGCGGAGACGACGGTCAGCGCATCACGACCTCCAGGCGCGGGCCTTCGTGCACCAGCACCTTCTCGACGATGCGCCTGAGCAGCGCCCTGTCGACGTCGTCGAGCCGATGTTCCTCCAGCGCGCAGAGAAGCGCCGCCCGCTCCTTCTCGCCGTCGGCATTGAGCAGCCGGTCCGCGCCGGACGGGAGCAGCGAGGTCGGCGCAGCGGCATGCTGCGGCTCGGCCGCCGCCGGCGAGCCGAGGACCTCGAGGTCGGCGGCGGTCGCCTTCCCGAAGGCGTAGCGCTCGTAGGCCGCGAGCTTCGCCGCCGCCGTGACGCGGGGCTTCGGCCTCCGGTCGGGTTCGTGCTCGGCGCAAGGCCGCGGCACAGAAACGCATTCCCTCATGGCTGCTGCGATGGCGTCTGCGACCTCATCCTCCGTCACCCGCCGCCTGTCGCCGCCGGCGCAGTCGCACTTGCAGGTGAAGGCGCCGCCCGCCTTCCATGCGCGGTAGCTGAGCGAGTGCCCGCACTCGGCCCGCCTGAGAAGCCCGCGCGCGAACGGGCTTTTCGGCGCGGACTTCCCCACTCCCTTGAGGTGCTCCCTGGTCCTGAGACACGCCTGCGCGGCCCGCCAGAGCCCGTCTGCGACCAACGCGGGATGCGCGCCCTCGGTGACGTAGCGCTCCGATTCAGGCACCACGTCGACCGGATGCCTGTTCATGACGCGCCTACGCGTCTTGCCGGTCACGAGCGTCCCCGTGTACACCGGGTCGCCCACGATCTTCTGCACCTGCGTGCCGGTCCAGCGGCGGCTCTTCGGCTCGGGGCGCTTGCCGTACCCGTACAGCCCGAGCCTGCGGTACGCCACGCCCGGCGTCTCGATGCCGTCGGCGTCGAGCGCCGCGGCGACGAGCTTCGGATCGGCAAGCTCGGCCGCGAGCTCGAACAGCCTGCGCACGCCGGGGGCGAAGCGCTCGTCCGGGGCCAGCCTCATGCGGTCGGCCGGGTCCACCATGTAGCCGAACGGCGGCGTGGGGTGCGGCCGCAGCCCGCGCCGCCACTTCGTCTGGAGCGCGCTGCGCACGCGGATCGACGTGTCCCGGCAGTAGGCGGCGTTGGCTATGTTGCGTATGGCTATGCCCGGCGCCGCAGAGTCAAGGCTGCACGCCGCCGAGTCGTAGCCCTCGGCGATGCTCACGAACCTCACGCGCAGAAAGGGGAAGACCTGCTCGATGTAGGTGCCGGCGTCGATGTACTCCCTGGCGAAGCGGCTCAAATCCTTCACGACGATGCAGGAGACGCGCCCCTCCTTGCACAGGGCTAGCATCCGCCGGACCTCGGGCCGTTCGAAGCTCGACCCGCTGAAGCCGTCGTCGACGAACTCCTCGACGGGCTGGCAGGCGAGCCCGGGGTCGCGCTCGACGAAGGAGCGCAGCATGGCCCGCTGGTTGGCGATGGAGTTGCTCACCGCGCCGACGCCCTCCAGGTCGCCGTCGGCTCTCGAGAGCCTCATGTACAGTGCGATCATGCGAGCCTCCGCTCTATAGAAGCCACCCTGTCGCGCCAGTCGCCGAACATGAACTGAATCTCGATGCCGCCGTCGCGGCCCACCTCTATGCGCCTCACCAGCGCCAGCACCAGGTCGCGGCTGAACGCGAACAGGTCCTCAAGCGCCGCGACCGCCTCCTTGAACGCGCCGTCCGAGACGAGCAGCGCGTCGAAGTCCGCGAGCTCGCGGTTGGCCGCATCGAGCGCAGCCCGGCAATCGGCCGCCCTCCCGTCGGCCTCGGCCTGCATCTCCTTGTACTCGGCCAGCGTCACACCACCGCATGCGTACAGCTCGTAGAGCCGCTGCCGCTCGCGCGACAACGCGGCGGCCTGCGAGGCCAGTGCGTCGACGGACGCCTGCAGCCGCCTCCTCTCGTCGACCGCAGCCTCGCTACCCCTGAGCCCGGGGAGCACCCGATCGAGCTCCAGCGCCGTCGAGACCTGAACCCTGACCTCGTCCATGATGGCTATGCGCAGCGCGCGCTCGGCGACGCGCACGTCGTTGCCGCAGCCGCGCCCATGGTGCCGCCGGCACTTGTACACGCTGCCCCGGGCCTCCCCCGTCTTCGGGTTGAACCTGCGGTCGAGGATCATGCGGCCACCGCACTCGGCGCAGAACAACACGCCCGCCAGCTTGTCGGGCATGGCATTGCGGTCGGCCTCCTTGGCCGCCACCTGCGCCCGCTTCGCCGCCTTCTGGGCGCGCCGCTTGGCGCGGACGCGGCCGAACACCTCGGCCGGCACGAGCGCCGGGTGCGCATCGGGGAAGACCAGGCGCTCGCCCTCGGGCACCGTGTGCGCGGGAATCCCGTCGTAAAGCGACCGGTAGGTGTTGCCAAGCACGAGCGTGCCGACGTAGACGGGGTTGTCGAGCATCTTGGCGACGTAGCGCGCCGACCACGGCCTGTCGCGCCAGACGCCCGCGTAGCCCGCCGACGACTGGGCGTCCAGGTGGTCGACGGGCGTTGGCGCGCCCATTTCCGCAAGCGCTGACGCGATGTCGACCAGGCGCTCGCCGTCGAGGAACATGGAGAAGGCCAGCGGCACGAACGGCGCAGTGGCGTCGTCGACGTCAAGCCTGCCCTCGCCGCGCACCACGCGGTAGCCGTAGCACGTGTTGCCGTAGATGACCTCCCCCTCCTCCATCTGGCGGTGCTTCACCGCCGACACCTTGCGGGACGTCTCCACCGCGTACATCTCGTTGACCAGCCCCTTGAAGGGCACGACGATGCCGCCGTCGCCCTGCAGCGTGTCGAGCCCGTCGTTCACCGCGATGAAGCGCACGCCCAGAAACGGGAAGATGCGCTCCAGGTACGTGCTCGTCTCGTACATATTGCGCCCGAAACGGCTCAAATCCTTCACGGAGATGCAGTCGACGGCGCCTGCGCGCACCTCGTCCATGAGCGCGTCGAACGCGGCCCTGCCCTCGAACGTGGTGCCTGTGCGGCCATTGTCCTCGTAGACGCCGACCACCTCCACGCCCTCCATGCCCGACAAGCTGTCGCGCACGAAATCGACCTGGGCCCGCAGGCTGCCGTCGCCCGCCTGCCCGTTGTTCCTGCAGCTCAGCCGCGCGTAGACGGCGCAGCTCCACACCTTTGCCGCAGGCGCCGCAGAAACCGCCGCGACGCTTGCTGCCGTCTTCCTCGACTTCCTAGCCACGGCAGGGCCTCCTTCCCTCGGCCTTAGTCGGGCAGGCGTAGCGGTTGCGCGCAAGCCCCTCGTTGGCCTCCTCGAACAGCTCGCGGCCGACCAGCGCCGGGTGGTGCCCTTCGATGACAGGGAACGACCCGATCGGGATGCCGCTTTTGCGCATGCGGATGCTGGCGAGGCGCTCGGGGGCGAAGTCCCCCGTGTAGAAGGGGTTGGTCACCATGCTCCTGATGGCGGCGTAATCCCAGCCTTCAATGGCGTGCCGATTGTGGCCGTAGAGCTCGTTGGCCCTCTGCCTGGGCCCGGGGCACCCAAGCTCGCGCACCTGGCCCTCCAGCTTGCTGCGCCACCAGCGCCCCTGGGCGGCAAGCTCGAAGATTCTGGGGACGAAGGCCGCCACCTCGCCGTCCACGCGCGCGCCGCAGGGCGCGTCCTCGTCGAAGACATAGCCGAAGGGGACGTTGCGCCTTATAAGCCCGCCGGAGGCGAGCCTGTCGTGCTCGGCATGCAGGGCCAGCGCATCGGACATCTCTGTCTGCAGCCCCTTGAAGTACGCCCGCACGTCGCCGCCCTGCGTGTCGAAGCCGCGCGCGCAGTCCACGAAGCGGAAGCCCATGGGCACCAGAACCTCCTCGACGTAGAAACGGGCCTCCGAGAAGCACGGCGCGAACACCGCTATGTCGGGCACGACCACGCAGTCGGCCCTGCGGTTCTCGATGACGCGCATGAGCTCGTCGAAGGCGGCGCGCACGTTGCGCACGGCGTTGCGGTTCCTGATGGTCTCCGCCTTGCGCGCATCGCCGTGGGCGGAAAGCCATGCCTTGCACGCCGCCGACTGCGCCGGCATATCGGGGACGCGAAGCCAGCCGCTCATCCAGTCGTAGGCGGAGAGGTACACGACGCAGCGCCATCTGCCGTCCTCGCGCGCCCCGGGGATACCGCGCGCCGCCGCCAGCACGTCGGAGAGGTCGAAGCCCGCCATCACGCCACCCCCTCTTGCTTCGAGGCGCATGCGGCGACGGGGTCGCCGAACCGGAAGACCACCTCGATGTCGCCGCCCTCGCCGACGAGCACCCTGTCGATGAGCTCTACGACCATCACGCGCTCGAGGCCCTCGACGTCGCGGTAGCGCGCCAAGGTTTGCTCCCAGGTCTCCGCGCGCACGTCATCCAACTGGGCCGATTCCCGCTCGATGCCGGCCTTCTCGCCCTTCAGCTCCTGCAGCCTGGCGTCGACGGCCCGGGCGAGCTCGGCGTACTGGGCCTTGTCGATGACGCCCGCCGCGTAATCGGAGTACATGCGCAGCCGCAAGTCGCCGTTGTGCTCGATGCGCCCCTCCACCGACTCCAGGCGGCAGGCGAGCTCGGCGCGCCTGTCGTGGCGGTACGCCTCGGCACCCCTCACCGCGCCATCGCCGTCGACCGCCGCGAGGGCGTGCCCGTGCACTGCCCGCATCACCGCCGCCGAAAGCTCGTCCTCCCACACCTTGTGCATGCCGCACTCGGCACGATTCTTCCTATGCGTCTCGCAGGAATAGTAGAAGCGTTTGCCGCTGGAGCGGCGGCTCGCATGCCGCGCCATCGTCGCGCCGCAATCCGCGCAGAAGAGGAACCCCGACAGCGGCAGCGACCGCTTGGCGCCGGGCGACAGGCGCATGTCGCGCCGCGCCAGCTTGCGCACCAGGCCGAAGGTGGCCGGGTCCACTATCGCCTCGTGCGCGCCGGGCGAGCGGTCCCACTCGGACTCGTCGACGAGGAGCACCGCCTTGCGCCGGAAATCGGGCTTGCAGGTCTTGCCCTGCACGAGCGTGCCCGCATAGGTCTCGTTCGAGAGGATGCGCAGCACCGTGCGCGCGTCCCAGGCGGTCCTCTCCCCCTTGCAGAAGTTCGAGCTGCGCGCCGCGCCCTTCGCCGCGAAATACTCATAGGGGCTCGGTACGAGGTTCTCATTGAGCATGGCGGCTATGCCGGCGGCGCTCATGCCGCCGATGCGCGCATCGAAGATGCCGCGCACAACACCGGCGGGTTCCGGGTCGATCACAAGCCTGCCACGGTCGGGGCCCGACCCCTTGGCGTAGCCGTAGGGGGCGAAGGCGCCAACGAACTCGCCGCGGCGGCGCTTGGCGGAAAGCGACGCCTTGGTCTTGGCGGAGGCGTCGCGGCAGTACATATCGTTGAAGAGGTTCTTCACCGGCAGCATCAGCGCGTCGGCCGGCGTCTTCTCGGCTGCGGAGTCGTAGCCGTCGGCGATGGCCACCACGCGCACGCCGAGCGCCGGGAACACCTGGTCCAGGTAGCGCGACACGTCCAGGTAGTTACGGCCGAGGCGACTCAGGTCCTTGACGACGATGCAGTCGATCTTGCCGGCCTCCACGTCGGCGAGCAGGCTGCCCCAGCCGGGGCGGTTCTCAAAGGTGGAGCCCGAGAAACCGTCGTCGGAGTACTCGGCGACGATGCTCAGGCCGCCGTTCGCGTCGGCGAAGTCGCGGATCATGGCATGCTGGTTGAGCACCGAGCCGCTGGTGCCGTAGCTCTCGTCATCGACGGAGAGCCTGGCGTAGCTAGCGGCGCGATAAACCCTTGCCGCTGATTTTGGCGTTTTGGTTCTGGGCATGAAAAGGCCTCCTTTTGCACATATGTGTACGTGCGCCAGGAGGCTCTGAGGATGCCCTCGGGATGCGCTGCGCTTCCCGCCAAGAAAACAACCGACGCCGAGGACTCTTGTATGCGTCTGACGCAATCGTACCACGCCTTCAGCAGCTCTGCGCCGGCGAAGGCGGAAATCTCAGGGTTGATGGAGTGTTTGCCGATGCCGGTCGAATCGCGTCATTAAGAATAGGCAATCTCCATTGAAGCCATTATACAGGGAAGATATTATCGTGATGAGGATAAGGTAAGTTGCCGTTGGTTCGCCGCAAAATGGGGCTCCCGCCCACTGCTTGCCCGACGGAGGCGCACGTCCCCGTCCCCATGTGCTATGATGCAACACATCATCAGCATTGACGCATTCGCTCAAGTGAAAGAGGAAACGATGAAAAAGAAGCTTACTGCCATGATTTGTGCGCTCGCCCTCGCCATGGCGATGCCGACTCTGGCATGGGCATCGAACAGCCCGCAGAAGGTAACGTCCAACACCTGCACCGCATCCCAGGGCGCATCCCTTACGGTCACCGGCAAGACCGACGACTCCACGAGCAAGATCGTCGTCGAGGCAACCTCCGACCAGGCTTCCAACGTGTCGCTCAGCGCCACCCAGAAGATCGTAGGCACCTTCAAGGTTTACGACGTGCCCGAGGGCAGCACCTACGGCCCCTACACCCTCACCTTCAACGTGGGAACTGAGTACAACGGCGCCACCGCCACCGTGTTCATCGAGCACCAAGGCCGCGACGCGAACCTCGGCACCGAGACGAAGACGGCGACCGTCTCCAACGGCAATGTGACCATCTCCACCGATGGCCTCTCGCTCGTGACCATCGCAGTTGACTCCTCCACCGTCACCGGCGCCACCACCGACGCAAGCTCCACCTCCCCGCAGACCGGCGTTGACATGACCGGCATCGCCGTCGCCACCGCCGCATGCGCCATCGCCGCCGTTGGCGTGGGCGTGGTCCTTCGCAAGAAGCTCGCTGAATAGCACTGACAGCACACGCGGTTCCCGACCTGAGAAACCGTACTGCGCGCATGACATTGCAAAGAAGAGGGCGCAGCTGCCCTCTTCTTTGTTGTAGGAAGAATAGAGGAGAACCGCTTCAATGACCCTGCTTGAGCTGCTCGAGCTCCTTCGAAAGAAATGGTACCTGGTGCTCGTGTTCCCCCTGGTGTTCGCGGGCGCGACCGCGGCATACTGCTGGGGATTCATGACCAACAACTACACCGCCAACGTGTCGCTCTACGTGCTGACGCAAACGACAAACGCGGCCGATGGATCCGGCCGCGTGACCAGCTCCGACACCTCGGCTTCCCAGCAGCTCGCGAACGACCTGGCGAAGATCGCGAAGACGTCGACCGTGATGAGCTCCACCGCGAGTGCCCTCGGCATGAGCGACCTCAAGGGCTTCGATGTGGGGGTAACCTCCGACACCACGAGCCGCGTCATCACGCTCACCGTCACGGGCAAAAGCCCCGAAGGCGCCGCGAGCGTGGCCAACGAGCTCGCCGACCGCACCTCGAAGGCCGCCATCGACGCGATGAAGCTCGACGCCGTGAACATCATCGACCGAGCGAGCGTGCCAGAAAATCCCTCCGGCCCCAACCGCGTCATGTACACCGCGGTTGCCCTGCTCGCAGGGCTGTTCGTCGCCATCGCGATCATCGTCTTGCAGGACATGCTGGACACCACCGTGAAGTCGGGCGACGACGCCGAAGAGCTGCTGGGGATTCCTGTCCTCGGCCGCATGCCCAAGCCGAAGAAGGCGAGGTAACATGGCCAAGAAGAACCGCAAGCGCCCCAGCCAGTTCCAAAATCCGCTTCTGAGCAACGCCTCGAAGACGCTGTTCGCCAACATCCGCTTCGTCTCCATCGACGAGAAGGTGAAGACGATCGTGGTCACCTCGACGGGCATGGACGAGGGCAAGACCCAGGTCAGCACCAACCTTGCGTGCGCCATCGCCAGCTCGGGCAAGAAGGTGCTCATCGTCGACACCGACATGCGCCGCCGCTGCATCGCGGGACTTCTGGGCATCCACACGGAGTGCGGCCTGTATTCCGTGCTCGTCGGACAGGCGCCGCTCAAGAGCGCCATCTACCCGACCGACCGTCCCAACCTGTACTTCATGGACTCCGAGCCGAACATCCCCTCCCCTCCCGACATCCTTTCGACTAAGCGCTTCTCGGCGCTCGTCGACACGCTGCGCGAGATGTTCGACTACGTGATATTCGACTCGCCCCCCATCGGGCTTTTCGTTGACGCTGCCATCATATCGAACCTGGTCGACGGCACGCTGTACGTCATCCGCGAGCGCTCGGCGAAGCGCGACGATGTCGTCGCCGGCGTGCAGCAGCTCAAGGCCGCAAATGCACGCATCTTGGGATCGGTCATCACGTTCTCGCGCGAAGAGGCGAACAACGATTACTACTACGCCTACTACAACTCCGAGGGGAAGCGCGTCTCCCACAAGGACCGCGAAAAGCAGCTGATGGAGAACCCCAACGCGCGCGATCTTGCCGCAGACGACATCGGTCAATGGGCGCGCAAGGCGGGCATCGACCCCAAGCAGGCGGAGCGCAGGGATGCCGGAGAACGGCCACGGCGCCAAGGTTCGGGCGCGGGTGTGAGCCCGAACGCGAATGCGGGCGCTGGCATGCCCCCAGCTGCAAGCCCACAGAGGGCCGCTCGAGCGAGCGCCGACGAGCAGTTCCCGCGCGGCGCCTTCAAGCCGGCAGTGCCACGCCGTGCCGACGGTCGCGCTCCACGCCACAAGAACACGAGGATCTAACGCAGCGCCCATGACGGGAAGCCCGCTTCGGCTTCCCGTCATGTTTTCAAACGCCCTGCGAGAAAGAGGCACTCGGCCAGCGAAAAGGGCGAATCGAACGGGCGGTTTGTGCAGGCGGTGGCGCGTGCAACCCACACGGGCAGCGCTGCCGACAATCCACACGAGCAGGGCCGCCGGCAGCTCGCTGACCAGCATCATTGTAAGGATCACATGACAAACGACAAGACGAAACCGACCGAAGAGAATATCGCCCCCAAGCACGCGAAGGCACCGAGCGCCAATGCATCGGGCACGGGCGGCGGTTCCCGCAAAAAACGCCCGCAGATCGCGGCGCTCGTCGTGCTGCTCGTCGTGCTCGTGTGCGCGGCAATCGCCGGCGGCACGTACCTCGTGTGGCAGAACGCCCAGATTGCGAAATCGGCCGAGGAGGCAGCCGCAACCCCCGAGCCAGAAGCCCCCACCTCCTCGCAAGATGCCGCGGACCCGCGGGTGGATAACCCCATCGACTTCGCGTCGCTTCGCCTGGAGAACCCCGACATCTACGCCTGGATCTACATCCCCGGCACCGATGTGAACTACCCGGTGGTGCAGCACCCGACCGATGACACGTTCTACTTGAAACACAACAAGGACGGCGAATGGTCCGAGGAGGGCGCTATCTACACGCAGCTGGCAAACAGGACTGACTTCTCCGACCCCGTCACGGTGATTTACGGGCACAACCTGGTGCAGGGAACCATGTTCACCACGTTGCACCGCTTCGAGAACAAAGACTTCTTCGACTCCCACGAGGACATGTACCTCTACACCGACGGGCACATCCTCACCTACCGCGTGATTGCCGCCTACCAGTACGACAACCGCCACATCCTGAACTCGTTCAACTTCTCCGACCCGACCATCGTCCAGCAGTACTTTGACTCGGTACTCAGCCCCGACTCGCTCGTCGAGAACGTGCGCGAGGGAACAACGCTCACTTCAAGCGATAAAATCGTGCAGCTG
>OLPC01001547.1_pt1 | contig 19592 bp, 11 predicted proteins | sample 1672341 | NCBI WGS metagenome assembly OLPC01 (sample SAMEA3136673, study PRJEB25190) | human gut metagenome | reverse complement strand
AGATCATGTTCCAGGGATTCGTATGGAACTTAAACAGCTTCGACCAGGAAGGTGTACAGCTTGGTAAAGTCCTTGCCAAACGTGTTCTCGCACACGACACTGACGGAGCACTGAAAGTATACAGCGATCTGTTAAACATCTGATTTGTAGTTTTATACTTTTACAGAAAATATCTACGGGAAATCATTCTGATCTGGATGATTTCCCGCTTTTTATGTCATAGGAATGTTATTCAATAGTTTTCTATAATATAAAAACCATCATACAGTCCCCACAAGATTCTGTATGATGGTCTTCCTATCTTCTTTTAATTTAATTACGCTCCGCAGAGCTTCTCCACAAATTCAGCTCTCGGCAATGGTCTGGAATAATAAAATCCCTGAATAGCATCACAGCCCATTTCTCTCAGAAATTCTACCTGATCCGCGCTCTCCACACCTTCGGCAATCACATTCATGCCAAGTCCATGTGCAAGAATTGTTATCTGCTGCACGATCATTCTTCCCTTATCTTGCCCGATACAGTCTATCAGACTCTTATCGATCTTCAATGTATTAAATGGCAGTTCACTTAATGTGATCAGAGAAGAATACCCGGAGCCAAAGTCATCCATGTGCAATGCAAATCCAGCATTTACCAGTCTCTCTGTAAAGTCTCTGATCTTCACATTATTCAATGTAGCCGTCTCTGTCAGTTCGATCGGCACACAGGAAAATGGAATTCCCGTTTCTTTTACGATGTCAACATAACGCTCTACAACGCCTGTATGATGAATACTTACACGTGACAGATTTACCGAGATTGGAACCAGTTTCTGTCCTTTCTCTATAAGTTCTCGCTGAAATTCACATACATATCTGAATATATATTCATCCAGTTTTACGATCAGGCCATCCCTCTCATATAGCGGAATAAAATCCCCCGGCATTACCATAGAGCCATCCGGATTGATCCAGCGTACCAGAGACTCTGCTCCTACAATTTTCTCTGTTTTTACATCATATTTCGGCTGGAAATATGCTGCAAACTCTTTATCACGAATCGCACTGTCAAATCGGTTCTCCAGCTTTCTGTCAAGCATCTGTTTCTGTTTTAACTCTTTCGTATAATATGCAATACTGTTCTCATAATTATCACGAATACTGCGGATTGCCATAAATCCTCTGTCACAGATTACGGAAACCGGTAACGAAATATCAATATCTTCATAAATTCCGTACTTAACCATAAGATTCGGAATCGGAGCATTCTCCGCAATTTCTTCTGTCACCCTCTTCATTATATCTAACGACAGATCCATATCCCCATAAGCAAGGCATACAAACTGATCACTTCCATATCTGGATATCAGACCATGCGGCATCATCTTTGCATATGTCCGGGCCAGATAACACAGAACCTGATCCCCGATCTTATCTCCATAACTGCTGTTAATCAGTTTAAAATCTCTGATGTCGGCAACTACCAGATGAAATTTCTCCTCCGCCTTAGCCTTTAGAAGTACTTTGGCATGATAGAAGAATGCCTGTCTGGTATAAATTCCGGTAAGTTCGTCATGTTCTACCGCTGTAAGTGTCAGCACAGACTCTCTTAACTTTATTACACTGTTGATTCTGCCCATTACAATTTTAAAATTATAAGGTTTCGGAATAAAATCAACCGCACCCAGATCCAGACACTGAATCTCCGCATCCTTGGAATTACTTCCGGTCATAACAATAACCGGTATCGTTGATAACACTTTATCCGTATTTCTCCGTCTAAGAAATTCAAATCCATCACACACCGGCATGCAGATGTCAAGTAATACTACAGATAATTCTCTGTAATATTCCCTGAGAATCTTAAGTCCTTCTTCCCCATTCTCCGCAAGAAGAACTTCAAATCTCTCTTCCAGAAAAGAAGAAAGAATTTCACGATTCAGTTCATTGTCCTCTACGACCAGAATCTTTCTCTTTGCTGGCGTTTTTCCCGGTTCCAGCAGTTTTACATTGTCAGAATCTTTTATCATACTTCTCTATTGCTCCCTTCAGACCGAAAAGCCAAACATTACTGTTCATTCCGTTTCCGGCAACAGCAAAACATCTCCGGATATGTCTGCCGGAGATGCTTAAAATTCATTGACGATCTGTTTGTTCTTCTAATGTATCTTAAAATAACCGGCCAGATGTATACTCTCGTTTCCTGTCAGAGTTTTCTACAATTTAGGCCTCGTAACCTCACGATTTTAATTATGCAAAATATCCTAAGTTATAAAAAAATCATACATGATATAAATGTATTTTGGCTTCTTAATTTTACCTTATTTTGCATAATCTTTCAAGAGTTAATGTGAAAACGGTAGCTCATATAAAATTTATTCCATTACAGAATATCGCAGAACTTCTCTTCGTCAAGAGCAAACTCCATTTCATTACTGACGGAAAAAATATATCCATCGAATTCCAGAGTCTTAAAAAAACAGTTTTTCTCTGAAGATTTTCCGAGGATAAATCCATTCTCTGTCGGAATTACTTCAAACGAGTCCAGTGCAAGGCTCATTCCTTTTCCAGTCATCTTCATGTAGCTTTCTTTTAACGTCCAGAGTGTAAAGAATGCTCTGTTTTTGTCATCCACAGATCTTATATATTCAAGTTCTGTGGAGTAGAAATAATGTTCTGCTACCTCAAGTGGCGCTTTACTGTTCTTTTCAATGTCACATCCGACTTCGCAATCTGATAATACACCGACTACATAATCCCCTGCATGTGACACATTAAAAAAGAGGTTGTCCACAAATGGTTTTTCATTTTCGGAATACTTCAGATCATTTTCTGAAAATCCATTTTCATTAAGAATTTTCCTGATGATGATACCTGCTCCAAGGCTTCTCTTTCGGTCATCAGGCTGAAGATACCTGATGACCTTTTTTCTTCGCCTCTCGTCAACCAGTTCGAGAAGCTTTTTATCCTGCAGCGGATCATTAAAATTCCTGATATTGATTCTGTATAATTTCATTTTATATCATCCATGAATCAAATTGCTGACCACTCAGTCCTCAGCAATCCTTATATCTTATCTCTCGATTTCTATCTGCTGGTCAAATCCGGTAAGTCTGAAAATATCAAATACTTCATCCGAAACATTTATAATCTTAAATCCATCCTTACCCATCATCTTCTTATATGCAACGATTACCTGACGCAGTCCTGCTGAAGAAATATATTCAAGCTTTGCAAAATCAAACACGAGGCTTGTAATGCTATCCTCAAGTTCTGAAAGTGCCTCCTGTAACTGAGGTGCTGTCTGTGTATCAAGCCATCCTCTGATCTCCAGCGTTGCTTTATTTCCTTCTGTTTTCTTTACGATTTCCATGAAATGTACCTCCTTTTTTATCCAATTTAATCAAAGAACGTAAGTCTGTCAAGTGCTGCTATCGCACTTTCAAGATATTTATCATCCGTAACAGGCCATTTATAATCGAGTCGGTAAAGAACCTGTGCCGTAAATCGGTTACTGTAATCCAATGTATAAATCTCATTTTCATTATGTGAAGTATACGCAATAAGTCCCGAAACAGCTTCAGAATCTTTATTATTCTTCGCAAACTCTTTTACAGTTGCCTCGAAATCCTCATCTCTTACAATATCAATCTTAAATCCATAATCGCGCATTGCATAGATCAGATCTGCCATGTAAATATGGTGGCTGTTGCAGGCATGAAATACAGTAAATCTCCTGTCTGTCTGCGCAAGCTTCAGAACTGCAAGGGCAGTGGAGTCAATAGGAGAAAATTCTGCGGCTTCATGCATACCTCCGATCGGGAACTTGCCTACAGCCTTATATCCTCTCAGACTGCGCAGGAATCCGTTGGTAATAAAGTTAATCTGGAACTCACCATCAGAATCTCTGCTCATAAGATTTCCCACACGTATAATCTTTCCGTCAAGTCCGTCTGCGACAGCTTCAAGTACTGCTCTCTCGGCGAGGAACTTTGTACGGATATATTCATTCGTAATACTCTGTCCAATATACAGATCATTTTCACCAAAAAGTCTGGACATCGGCGGAACACCATTTGAACCTTCACCTGCAACAGAAACTGTAGAAATCTGAATCAGTCTGCGTCCATTATTTTTGCAGAAATCAACGAGATTTTCTACGCCATGCACGTTTATTTTCTCCAGGACATCACCTGCTGCAAAATGCTTTACGCAGGCTGCACAGTTAATGATCGTATTAAATTTATACGCAGAAAATCCATTCACTTCTTCTTTTGATGTAATATCGCCATCCACGCAAACAATACGCTCTTTGAACATTTCCCGATATGGATTGTCGAAATAGTACATCAGCATATTCATCATTCTCTTCTCCGATGATTCATATGCACCTTTACGTACAAGGCAGTAAACTTTGCCATCATAATTATCCAGATATGCTTTCAGAACATGTATTCCAAGGAAACCTGTCGCACCTGTGATCATGATGTCTCCGAGGTTTTCTTTCGTTATTCTGTCAACATTCTCTTCCACATTTCCGCTGATAACACTCTGTATTTTGCTGTAATTATATTTTGAAAATTCATTGTCACTCTGTACAGTTTCAGCTGCCCCGTCATCATCGACGATTGCTGAAAGTGCGCGAATCGTAGGATGTTTAAAAATATCTGCATACACGATTGAAATATTCTTTGAGAGGCACATGATTGCAACCTTTGAAGCAATAAGTGAAGAACCTCCCAGTTCAAAGAAGTTATCATCTATTCCTACGTTTTCAATTCCCAGTGCTTTCTCAAATATCGCACAAAGTTCTGTCTGGACAGAAGTAACAGGTGCCACATATCCTGTTCTCTCGGTCTTTACTTCAGGTAACGGAAGTGCTTTTTTATCAATCTTACCACCCGGAGTGACAGGCAGTTTATCCAGGTAAACAAAGAATGATGGCATCATATAATCAGGAAGCAGTGGTTCCAGGAATGCTTTAAGCTCATCGTCCGGAATACTTTCACCTGTATAATAAGCCGTTATATATTTATTTCCACCTTTTTCGATAACTGTAACTGCAGACTCTTTTACAAGCTCATGTTTAAGGACAGCACCTTCAATTTCTCCAAGTTCAACACGATATCCTCTTATCTTTACCTGTGAATCAATTCTGCCAATGTACTCAATATTTCCGTCACCTTTCATACGGACCATATCTCCGGTTCTGTAAAGGCGTCTGTCCTCTTCGCATACAGAGAACGGATTCTCCACAAATACGGAAGCCGTTTTTTCCGGAAGATTATGATAGCCTCTTGCAATCTGTCTTCCTGCATGACACAGTTCACCTGCTTCTCCCACCGGAAGTCTGTTTAAATCTTTATCCACAATATAACTTCTGACATTTCTCTGAGATTTTCCAATCGGTATATTCTCATACTGTCTGTCAACCCGGAATTCTGTTGATGATACAGTATTTTCTGTCGGTCCATAACCATTGATCATTTGATAGGTACGGTTACGGTAATGCTTAAATTTCTCACCGCCAAGGGTGACAAATTTAAGATTCGGAGCATCCTCAAGCAGTTCTGCAACCAGCTCACCCATCTGTGTCGGGAAAGTTGCAGTAGTAACTTTTTCGTCTTTTATAAATTTGCCAACTGCGATTGCATCTTTTCTTATACTCTCCGGCAGGATATATACGGATGCTCCTGCAGTAAGCGGTGCAAACAAATCTATCACTGATGCGTCAAAACAAAAACTTGCAAATTCAGCAACTACAAAATCCGGTGTCATTTTTCTTGATGCCACAACATATTCAATCAGATTCAGAAGATTTCTGTGTTCAAGCATAACACCTTTCGGTTTTCCGGTCGAACCGGAAGTATAGATCATATATGCCAGATTCTCCGGCTTTGGAGCTGTGAGTTTTACAGAAAGCTGGAAATTCTTTGATTTTTCAGCAACATCATCAATACTTATCACATTTTTATCGTAAAAATCCACAAGATCTCGATACTGGCTGACCACAAGCAGATTATCTGCTCCCGAATCCTTCAGCATATATTCAATTCTGCTCCGCGGATACTCCGGATCAAGCGGAACATACGCTCCACCGGCCTTCATAACACCGACATATGCGACAGCAAATTCTCTTGTTCTTCCACACAGGATACCGGCAGCTTTTTCCCTGCCAAATCCATTTTCCGTAAGATTCTGTGCAATGTAATCGGACATTTGGTCAAGTTCTCTGTAAGTGATCTCACCAGATTCATCTTTTATGGCAGGTCTGTCCGGATATTTTTCCACTGCTTCTCTGAACAGATCCACGAAAGTCTTTCCGGCATGATCAGGATCATTCTCCATTTCTGTCTGTTCCTCAAACATAAGTCTGATGTCTGATGGTTCAGATTCGCCAAGAATACCCTCCGCTGCAATCTCCAGATTATCTGCAAGATATTTCATCGTCTCTTCATTATACTTATCGCCTCTGTACTCGATATCAAAGACGAATTTATTTCTTTGAATGGAAATACTTACGGAAACAGGTGCTTTCGCTGCATTCAGCTGAACCGGTTCTTCCGAAGCAAACTCGCCGCCGATCGTATCGAACTCAAAGCTGTCTCCCTGATAAATAACCATTGCATCCGCTTTTATATTAAATTCACGGCTTATCTGTGAGAACGGATAAATATCATTATTCATAGAATCGATAAGCTGCTGCTGAACGCCTGTCAGACACTCTTTTGCACTGCCTGAAAAATCGCAGTAAACAGGAAGTGTTTTTACAAGCATACCTACTGTTTCTGAAAGTCTTGAGTCATTTCTTCCATGATAGATCGTCGTAAACACAGCATCTTTTCTGAAATTATATTTTCCAAGCGTAAGTCCGAAAACAGAAATGAAAAATACATTTTCCGTAATCTTATTCTTCTTACAGAAATCCTTTACACTCTGCACAGATATCCCTGATATCTCTTTACGGTAAGTTTCCGCCGTCGGAACTGAACCATTTTTGTCCGGGTAGAAGCTTATACTTCCTCCGGCGTTCTCAAATACTGATTTATAGTAATTCTCAGCATTCTTATAAACGTCACTCTTAAGCGCATCTCTGTTATCAAGCGCAAGATCATACGAAGTATACTTCTCTGCCTCAAGTTTCTCTCCGGCATATGCTCTGTTAATATCATTGATTATGATAGCGAGAGATGTGCCGTCTGCAACGATATGGTGAATATCCAGGAATAGATAATTTCCATCGCAGGTTCTGTAAATCTCAAATCTGAAAAGCTGCTCATTAAACAACATATATGGGCGAACCAGAGTCTCCCGGTTCATTCCATTAAAAATCTGTGTTCTGCATGGCAAATCATCATTACGTCTCTGAAGAACATCTCCGTTTTCATCCATGAAGAGACGTGTTTTAAGGTACGAATGTGCTTTAACCGTACTGTCGATTGCGCAAGCAAGTCTCTCAAGATCAACCCGTTTGTCAAGTTTCAGCAGATACGGAATGTTGTAAATGGTTGTTCCCATATTTGCAGTACATTCAATAAAGATACCTTCCTGCGTATTGGTAAGCGGGTAAACCTCCTGAATCTCTCTCTTTGTTTCTTTTCCTGCAGTTTTAACAAAGCTCTCCAGAGCCTGGATCGTAGGATTGTTTTTGATATCTGATGTCTTGATCACGATATCAAAAGCTTTTGAAATAAGAATGTTCAGCCTGATCGCAGTGATCGATGTAAGTCCCGCATCATAAATATCAGTTGTAATTCCAAATTCCGTATATCCAAGTACTTCTGAAATACAGTCAAATAATTTCTGCTGAACGTCATTCTGCGGCTTAATGATTTCTGCGGCTTTTCTTTCCGGCTTTGGAAGCTCTTTCTTATTGACTTTCTGGTTCTGATTCAACGGAATCTTATCAATCTGCATGGTTACAGCCGGAACCATATACGGCGGCTTTGTTTCTCTGATAAAATCATTTAATGAATGTATATCCACTTTCTCATCAGATACCACATATGCAGCAATATATTTTCCACCGGATGTCTCATCAAACGCAACAACTGTCGCATCTTTGATTCCTTTATATCTTCTGATGACTTCTTCCACTTCTGAAAGTTCGATTCTGAATCCTCTGATCTTAACCTGGGAATCCTTTCTGCCTATGATCTGGATATTTCCATCCGGAAGATATCTCACAACGTCACCGGAATGATACAATACTTCATATCCTTCCGTATCATCATAAATATTTCTGGTGTATACTTCGGCGGTTTTCTCCGGCTTATTGAGATATCCTCTGGAAACCTGCCAGCCTGCTATCATCAATTCGCCGCAGGCACCGTACGGAAGCATATGTCCAAACTTATCTGCCACGTAAAGTCTGACATTATCGAGTGCCTTTCCTATCGGAACATTATTATAATATTTATCAATCTCAAATACTGTTGTAAAGATTGTATTCTCCGTAGGTCCATAAGCATTGAACAATTTAAAATTCTTCGGCGGTTCACATGGAACAAGCTTTTCACCACCGACAGAAAGAGTCCTCAGACTCTTGCAGTCCATCTCCAGTGCAAACTGTCTTCCAACCTGGGTTGTCATAAATGCATTCGTAATGCCATTTTCTTCAAAATAATTATTGAGTCCGATAAAGTCAAGCCGGATCTCTTCCGGAATGATATGAAGTTCGGCTCCATTCACGATCGCACCATAAACATCCATCATAGACGCATCAAATCCAAATGAAGCATATGCAGCTATTTTGGAATCAAAACCAATTTCGTAATATTTCTTAAACCAATGGCAGAAAGCAGTAATGTTTCCATATTCAAGCATACATCCCTTCGGGACGCCCGTTGAGCCGGATGTATAAAGCAGAATAAATAAGTCATGCAGAGACGGTTTCCTCAGCTGGATATCTGTATCTTCCAGCTGCATGGTGTCTTCTAACTGCACAATTTCATCCGTAAACAGGATTTTTCCTTTATATCCGTCCACTAACGGCAGGAGTTCTCTGTCAGCAATGAGAAGTTTCGCAGAGGAATCCTCTAACATGTACATCAGTCTGTCTTTCGGATACGTCGGGTCAAGCGGCTGATATGCTGCTCCGGCCTTGATTACACCCAGCGGTGCGATTGCCATATACTCACAACGCGGAATCAGAATTGATACAACCTCTTCCCTGTCAATTCCAAGGGATAAAATATATTTTCCAAGTCTGTCGCTGAGTTTATCAATTTCTTTATATGTATATTTTCTGTCCTTATATACTACAGCAATCTGATCCGGCACTGCCTGTACGATCTCATCAAACATATCAGAAATTGTTTTGCTTCTGTCATAATCACATTCTGTATGATTAAACTCTGCAATCTCATCTGCTGCATTCCGGGAAAGAACAGATACTTCTGAAACATACTTCGCTTTAAGCATAGATTTCATCGCAGCCTCATATGCTTCAAGCATACCATTAACAAAAGCTTCGCTGTACATATCACTTCGGTATTCTGCGGTAAGCACATATTCATTGTTATAATCTCTTACTTGAATAAGCAGCGGCATTTTTGCCATATCAAGGGAGAGGTCTTCTCCTTTTGCCATCGTATCTCCGATCGGATAATCATCCTCAAGTTCTGCCTGATATGCGAAAACAAGATCTGAGTTAAATCCGTATTTTGCACAGATATCAGAGAATGGGAAAATGTCATTTGCCATGGATGACATCAGCTGTTCGGAAAGCTCTGTCATGTAAGTCTGTATGGTAGTTTTGCTGTCAAACACACAGTAAACCGGAAGTGTTTTTACAAGCATGCAGACTGTATTTTCAAGTCTTGAATCATTTCTTCCATTATAAATAGTTGCAAAAAGACTGTCGTCTGCGTTTGAATACTTGGTCGCAAGAATGCCAAACACACCTGTAAATAAAACATTCGGAGTAACTCCCAGTTTTTCACAGCAGAAAAGGATCTTATCTTCGGAAATCTTTATATTTCTGGATGTATATCCTTTTTCAGGAACTTCACCGGACTTGTCAGGAAGTGGAAGTGATTCTGTCTCAATTCCTTCGAAAATACTGTCATAATATTTCTCAGCTTTCTTATATTTTCCTTCTTTCATCTGCTGCTCTTCATCAAGTGCCGCATCAAATCCCGTATAAGATTCTTTTTCGAGTTTTTCACCCATATATGCTCTGTTGATATCTGCAAAAATGATGTCATAGGAATTGCCGTCAGCAATGATATGATGGAAATCCGTAAAAAGGTACTTTTTATCTTCTGTAAGATAAATTTCCGTACGGAACAGACGTCCTTTCTCCAGCTTAAACGGACGCACAAGTTCATTCTTTACAGTCTCAAATTTATCATTTGTTGTTTCAATAATATCAGGCGCAAACTCTTTTTCGCAAGGGCACTGCACCATCTCACCATCGTCATTGAGGTACACTTTTGTGAGCAGATACGAATGTGCATTCACCATCGCCGTAACTGCTGCCGATAACTTCTGTACATCTACAGAGTTATCAAGCTCAAATAAGAACGGGATATTATATATGGTACTCTCAGGATTTTTGATACACTCTGCAAAGATTCCCTTTTGAGAACCGGTAAGCGGATAAACATCTCTCTTTTCATAAGTCCTGATCTTAGGTGCAAGCGCGATATATTTTTCCAGTTTCTCAACTGTATTATTCTCGTGAATATCACCCGTTTTTACGGTAACCCCAAATTCATCTGAAATCAGAATGCAAAGTTTCATCGCACTTATAGAAGAAAGTCCGGCCTTATAAAGGCTTGTATCAATTCCAAAGAAATCATTTCCGACAACCCCGGCAACAATTTCAAAAATCTTCTTCTGCATCTGTGTCTGTGGTTCTTTCAGATTTTTCGGCTCGGAAACCGGCTTCGGCAATGCCTTCTTATCAATCTTACCATTCTGAGTCATCGGCATTTTTTCCAGCTGGATAAAAACATCCGGAACCATATAATGTGCAAGTGAGCCCGCCGCATAATCTGAAAGCTCATCTGTATCAATACTTCTGTCTGCAATAAAATAACAGCAAAGATATTTGTTATCAACAGGAATTGTAATGCTTGTGATAATTCCCGCAAAGCTGTTGATCACTTCTTCAATCTCACCAAGCTCAATTCTCAATCCGCGAAGCTTGATCTGATTGTCCATTCTTCCGAAAAACTCTATTTCGCCGTCTGCATTGATCTTCGCCAGATCACCTGTTTTATATGCTCTCTCACCGTTAAGTTCAATAAATACGTCAGCAGTCTTTTCAGGAAGATTCATATATCCCCTGCCTACTCCCATACCCGCAACAACAAGCTCTCCCGTCTCTCCATCAGGCAGAATCTTGTTTTCCTTATCGACAATGTATACCTTAACATTACCATTCGGAACACCGATCGTAATGTTTTTACTATCTGTGATAACCTTCATCGTACAGCTGATCGTTGTCTCTGTCGGGCCATAACCATTCATAATATAAACATCCGGATTTACGGTGCGGATCTTATCATACAACGCCGGTGGAAAAGCTTCTGCTCCCAGGTCGAAAACTTTGATCTGAGCCATTGCTTCTTTAAGCTGTGGAATATCGATAATATTTGATACATAGGTAGGTGTTGACGTCATGATATCAACTTTATTTTTTACGATTAAATCACCAAGCATCATCGGATTGTTAATCTCATCATCACTTGCGATAACAGCAGTAAGTCCATTGGTAAGAGGAACAAATTCCTCCATGACGGACACATCAAATGTCATTGCCGCCATGGAAAGAGAAACCTTTCCTTTGTCTGCAAAACCAAAAATCTCTGCGTTTTTCGGATTCGGATTTACAAAGTTTGCCAGATTAATGTGCTCGATCATAACACCTTTCGGCTTTCCTGTCGATCCTGATGTATAGATACAATAGCAAAGATCATGCTCTCCGATCTCTGTATCCGGATTTGCTGTATTTTCATTTTCAAGCAGCTCTTCCAGCAAAAGTACTCTGCATTTGAGTTTTGTAAACAATTCCTTACGTTCATCTGCAATTTCTTTCGTTGTGATAATAAGCGGTACTCCCGCATCTTCAAAAATATACTCGATTCTGTCATCCGGATATTCCGGCGCAGCAACGGCAAATGCTCCTCCGGCTTTTAAAATACCCTGTCTCACTGCATAAAAGTCGCAGCAGCGTTCAAGTACAACACCTACAATCACTTCACGTCTTACACCATTTTCAATCAGTGAATTGGCAACTTTGTTTGCCCTTTCATTTAATTCAGAATATGTGAAGCTTTCCTTACTCGTAACAACCGCACACTTGTCCGGATGAAGACGTACCTGTTCTTCAAAGAGTTTTGTTACCGGCTGAAACTCAAATGTGAAATTACTTTTCTCATTAATTACGGACATTTCCTTGCACCTCCTGCAATAATCTTCGTTTATAACTGTTCAGTACCTTCATTTTTCTCTTACACTTACTGTTTCTATTCACTGCATAAACAGTAGTCTTTTGCTGACTTTTGTTTTTCTTATCTTATCAGCCTGTCGTACCAACAAATTGATTTCCTGAATAATCTTGTCGGCATATTGTTTCCTGCTAAAAAGATATTACTGTATTATTCATATCAATCGCACGGATATAGTTCATCGATGTTGAAATCTTCTTCACAAGCTCTATTCCATGAATATCAAAATCTTCACTGTCATAGCTGTACTCCAGAGGATTGAAATTCACTCCGTTGTCCCTGATTCTCAGGTTGCAGGTATCATCTTCAATACAGAGATTGATATCGATCCAGTTAGAAGTTTTTCCTCCAAACTTAATGATATTTACTGTCATCTCTTCCGCACATACAGCCGCAAGATTTGCTTTCTTTGCCGATATATTATTTTCTCGGCAAAACTCTATAATCTTTTTATTGACATCCTGTGCTTCATCCATTGTACTTTTAATTGAAAAGTCAAGGTTGATTCCCGGATTTTTATCCGGAACAATATAGAATGTAGAACCTTTATGTTTTATTTTCCGGAAAACATATGCTGCGATAGCTGTCACTACCTCAGTAACGACAAAACCAACAGCGATTCCGTCTATACCGATTCCGTCTATCTGTCTCCAGATAAGAATTCCTGCGAGTGTTGCAGGCAGAACCACGATTGCATTCTGAAGAAATGTAACAAAACTTGCGATTGCCGTCTCTTCAATGGATTCATAATAGCTTACCATAAATTTATTCCAGAGATACGGCACCACACATAAGGCAAATATACGAAGTGAATCTACCATCTGTCTTCCCAGTTCACCACCGCTGCTTCCAAACAAAATCGTGATCTGTTCAGTAAATACCATCACACATATAAATACAACTGCCAGAACCATATAGCTGTATTTCAGCATTTTTTTGCAGAGAACCCGGATACCCACATAATCTTTCTCACCAAAGAGAATACCTGCAACATTCGGAATAACACCGATAATTCCTCCGGTAAGCATCTCAACGATCAGAAGCACATTATCGCAGACTGTAAATACCGCCATTCCGTCCTCACCGATAAGATTCATGATTATTGTATTAAGTCCAAGCGCCTTTACAAAATTTGCTGCCATAAAAATCAGCATCGGTATGCCCGTAACAACTGCTTCTTTTATTATCACGAAATCTCTGGCTTTAAGAAAAACAAGACTGAGATTTCGCTTATCTGAACGAATATAAAATATAAAGATCACCATCGCAGCCAGAAATCCGAGTACCGTTGATAAAGACGCACCTGCAATTCCCAGCGGGGTAAACCTGAGGAATATGTAATCAAGCACAAGATTTATCACATTTGCAGCTATCAGATATGCAGATGAGAGTTCCGGATGATTCTCTGCGCCAAGATAGCTTACCATCATCAATCCGATTCCAATCACCGGTGCACCAAGCATACTTACGCGAATATAATCTCTTGTATAATGCATCAGATTACCCTCGCCCGATACAAGCAGCCTTGCAATCGGTTCCGCGGTAAACAATGCACTGACTGAAAAAATGATTCCCACAAGAAGTGTCACTATAAAAGTAGCCGAAAATAATTTGGAAGCCCCTTCTTTGTCACGCTTCCCAAGCATAATTCCTGCCGCTATCGAGCCTCCGATTCCAAGACAGTAACCTACAAGCTGAACAACTGTCTCAACCGGCAGACTCATCGTAACCGCCGACATCGCCTCTACTCCTATTAAGTTACTTACAAAGATCGTATCAACGATATTTCCCAGCTGAAGCGCCAGCGACATCATAATCCCCGGAATGATGTATTTGTTTAACTTCGCATTCAGCAGTCTGTTATTTCTTTTTTCCAATATTTCATCCCCCTTTTTTAAATAAGCTCTAAATTTCACAATTTTCCCTATATTAAATTATAATTTTATCATAAAAATAACCGCATTTCATTTAAAAAGAACGAAATGCAGTTATTTGGAATGAAATGATATTTTGTTGTGCGTTTTCCTGCCGCAAACAGGGCATACGATCCATTCTGTTTTTATAAGTTTATCCATTCCATACAGACAGGCCACTGGACTATGATAAACAGGTCTTTTTCCGTGGAGGTTATCTCTTTCCACAGTCTGTTTATTATCAGCTGCAGATGAATAAAGTCTGTAGGAAATTAAAAGCTCCGCATTCTAAAGACTATCTGCGAAACAAAAGAACTATCATCGGGGCGTTGGAGCAGTTTGATGACTTCGGCCGCATGCCTGATGGCAGAAGCCGACATACCTTGTTTGAGAGGGGATCCTATCATCTGCTTTGTTCCGAATTCAGAGAATTGATTGATTTTTACCGTATATATGAGAAAAAACGGGGAAAGAAGGAATCGACCATACGGGGTGAAGCACTCAATACAGCATCTTTTTTACATCAGATGCAGCAACGGGGTGCCCAGTGTCTGGATGCAATAATGGAAGAGGATGTCCTGTCATTCTTTCTCGTAGAAGGTGGTTCTTTGCAAAGAAGCTGTTCTTACAAGAAAAACATTGCAGCAGTGTTCAAAGCAGGGCTTAACTGGAAAGCAGCACAATGTCGGAAGGTGCTCAGTTTCCTGCCTGTGCTAAGAGAAAACAGAAAAAATATCCAGTATCTTACGCAGGATGAGGTCAGGCTTCTACGGGAAGCAGCAGAAAAAGGCGAAGTTTCTGCACGTAATCGGGCGATTCTCTTCCTGCTCCTTTTTACGGGGCTTCGGGGTTGTGACATCGCCGGGCTTACTTTCCGTTCCATTGACTGGAAAACTGAACAGATACTGGTCACACAGCAGAAAACATCCGTACCCTTAGAACTTCCGCTTTCTGCTGTTGTGGGGAATGCCATATATGATTACCTGGAATCGGAAAGGCCGGATACCGGCTGCCCCCGCCTGTTCCTGACAGAAACACATTCCTTTTCACCATTGTCTACCCAGGGAATTGCAAACATCGTAACAAATATCTGTCGGATTGCAGGAGTGCGGCAGAATCCAGGAGACAGGAAGGGGACACACATCTTCCGGCACAACCTGGCATCCTCTATGCTGGAAAACAGTGTACCACAGCCCGTGATCGCACAGACTCTCGGACATACAGCTCCCGATTCCCTTGAGCCTTATCTAAGGGCAGATTTTGTACATTTAAAGGAATGCGTCCTGAGTGTGGAGCAGTTCCCCATGGCAAAGGAGGTGCTGTCCATATGAAAGAATTCCGTTCGTTCCTTTCCCCACAGATCCATAGCTTTATAAGGTACCGGCAGGCATCCCAGCGATGGAATGATTCTTCCTATGAGGAAAACCTGATGCTGTTTGACCATTACTGCCACGTGAATGATCCATGTGCTACCGCACTGACACAGGAAATGGTTGACGGCTGGTGCCGTCAGCGGAGGACGGAAACCAACAACTCCTGCAGGTCGAGGATATATGTGGTAGACAGCTTCATTCGTTTTCTGAACATGCGGGGCCTGTCCAATGTTCAGCCTCCGCAGATTCCCCGGAAAGAAAGGCGGAGATACCTCCCGCAAAAGCACTTGCTACTTTAGAAGATGAGAACGATAAGCATCACGAGAAAAAATAAAATCCCAGAAACCCTTGTAAATAAAGGACTTCTGGGATTTTGCTCATTATTCAAACTCGACAATCACTAATCAATTTTGTTTAGAGATTATTTGTTGCCGTGTTCGCTTTTCTTTTAATTATTTGATTTATCCATATTATCCTGCCTATACAGGCTAATGTTATCATTTTGTTATCGGCATTGATAACACACGCCCTGTAACTGTGGATAATAGCAATATGTACCGACTCAAATTATAAGCGGTTTTGCTTAGAAAATCAATAATCTTATTGTTAAAAAAACATCTGCCATACTCTCATAGATAACAATGACAAAATATAAAACGGAAGTATATATAGTAACCTTTGCAGTCGGTTCTTTGCTGTATATATTATAATACTCTGAATCGGTATCCATATCCAAAGGATAATACTAAATAATTCAATTTTATACGCTATCCAATAACAGAGCATTGGAAGTAACAACAAGAACATTCCAATAACTGACTTACATTGTAATTTTTCTTTTAAAGAATATCTGAGCGGAAATCCTTTTTTAACTAAACGTAATTCATTTTGCACATTATAGCTGACAACATTCTGTCCTAATATCAATATAGAAAACAATAATACATACTCAATATATTTTCCGTCTATCTGCGATAATAACATTGTGATTAAAACAATCGCAAAATACTGATACATAATCTGTTTCTTTCTTCTGACAATACTAACCACCTCATAAACCATCAAAAAACGATAGCGGCTGCCATAATATTTCTTCATCAGTCCTTTCATTTCTTTCTGATTATTTTGGAAGAACACTTCATCCTGCGTTTGCAAAACTGTATCATATTCTCTATTCAAAAATCCATATAACATCTGATTATATTGTTGAAAGAACGGGATAATTGCTTGATAGCTAAAATAAGGATATAAAATAAAATATAATCCGTAAATGATCAATAATATACTGGTAACAAATACACTTCCATAAAAAAAACAAATCATTACTACTGCCAACATACATATATTCATAATATCCCGATATTTATATTGTGTTGATAAAACCGTATGCATATTGACAATTGGGTTACAAAGCATAGCCACAATAAACTGTCTTAAGACCATTCCCTCCATTGGAAAAGCCCAAAATAAAATCAACGCAACACTCAACGTCAGTACCATGCTTTTTCCTATCTTCTTCACTCTCCAAATATATGTTTTTTCTATTTTCCAAATATAAGTTTCAGGAGAAATACGCATTCTTGGTATTGTTCCAAACAAATTCATAAACAAGAAACAGAGAATACCATATGGTATAAAAACAGCAATATCCATTCCATAGTTTTTCTGAATCATAGATTGCAATATAAGAATACATGGCACAATAGCAATCAGTATAAGATAAGCACCTATATTTCGTTTGACCATTCTAACTGCAAATTTGAATCTCTGTTTCAAAAGCAACTGATACATACTTACTCCCCTTCAGATAAAATTTTTGCTATTTCCTCTCTGTCAACTTCCTCCATATTGATTTCTCTAATTTGTCCGTTATGTAACAAAAGACACTTGTCACAAACATTTTGTAAACACTCTATATCATGGCTTGAAATAATGTAAATTCCTTTTTCTTTCTTGTGAAACTCCACTATTACATTTTCTAAAAGTTTCATTTGGACAGGATCAAGTCCTGAAAATGGTTCATCAAAAATAGTAATTTTTTCTTCTTGTATCATTGCACAAGCATTATTTAACCGTTGCATTGTACCTTTTGAAAGTTCTAACGGAGAATAGTTCTCATACTTTTTTAATCCCAACCCATCTAAAATCCTCTCGATTTTATCAAATGCCTCTTGTTTTTTTATCTTTCTGCTTGAAGCAATCAAAAGAAGATTTTCATATATCGTCAACTCATTAAAAAAACTTGGTTGATCCATTGCATAGGCAACCGGCATATCAAGATAATCAACCTTGTTCATTTTTTCTCCATCGATAGAAATTACTCCCGTATAATTTTTGTCATAATTCGAAAGTATATTCAAAAGGGTAGTCTTTCCAGCTCCATTTCTTCCAACAAGTCCATAAATACAAGCATTTTCAAATGTATAGTTTAAGTCCGAAAAAACAACCGTTTCACCATATTTTTTACTTAAATTTGAAATCTGAATCATAAAATTTCTTTTCCTCTCAAATCCATTTTCGTCAGCCCAACGACTAACAATCCAATAAAAACTACTGTGTCCACAAATAACAGTACAACAATATTTTTTACCACTCCGAAAGTAAAAAGTATGGAGAAAATTTCTACCGACAACACAATAAAACACATATAATTTGTCAAATACTCTGTTATAATATCTCCATAATAATTGTTCATCTGTAATTTGGCATAAATAAAAGGTTTTAATAAATAACGGATTATAATACAGATAACGGGACAAATAGAAATCCAGTTTTTATTCACCAAAGATGTTGCCACACCTTTACTCCATTGTACCGGAATCTTTACTGGCAGCTTAGAATAAGACAACGCCCCAATAATCAAGCATAATACGGTAATCGTTATCCAAGTAAGCATACTTCCCCATATATACAAAAAGCTGACTGAATCCAATTTGAAAACAGTTTGATTATCTTTCCAATAATCCTGCAACTCTGTTACATATTGTTCTACCTGTAATTTTTCATAACTAATACTTTCTTCACCCAACATTTTTTCGCACATGAGTTTTGCCTTATTCAAATCAGTAATCTGACTATTTAATATTTCATTCTGCCTCTCAAGCGTTTCCTGCAATGTTACTTTTCCAGATATAATGCTTCGTATATCCTCAATAGAAATTCCTAATGTACGCAGATATGCAATCTTCTTTATATTTTCCACATCATTTTCTGAATAATCTCTATAACCATTACTTTCGTTTCTTGAAGGCTCAATGAGTTTTTCCTTTTCATAAAAACGAACATTAGAACGGGATAAACCTGTTCGTTCTTCTACGTCTTTTATTTTCATGTTATGCACTCCTTTCAAGCAACTCTATTTTATCTTAAGAATAAGCTATAAACAAGGTTTACAGTCAAGCATTTATCCAAAATCTCTTTTCTTTTAGTTATAAATCAATTCGGCGTTCACAACCTCTCTTGCACACGCCTGTATATTGTTCATTCTCGATACCCATTCCATCTGATTTTCTGCCTTTAACTGTTCTGTAATGCCCTGCTCCTGTTTCATCTGCTCTATAATCCTTTCAAAGCGTTCTTGTGCCTGTTCTTCTATATCTGCAAGATAACTATTCAGCCTGCCACTTGTAAGTAAATTCAAATATACACTTCTACGATATTCTTTCAGATAGCGTAAATGTCTTTGTCCCCATACGCCGATAAATCTCTATTCTTCCTCCGTCAAGGTAAGACAGGGGATAAAATAATCCCCGTGTCTGATATAAGTGCCGCCCATTTCTTCAAAAATTGTTTTCTTCATAATCATTTCCACCTTTCTTATCGTTCTCTATCCATAGATTTCTTTTTAACTGACCGTTTCGGCTGCTG